>Ga0182741_1000015_pt1 | contig 292393 bp, 254 predicted proteins | sample eDN5th37CBELigOP_FD_128874 | JGI IMG/M metagenome (GOLD analysis project Ga0182741, IMG submission 128874) | Enriched Organic Plus compost microbial communities from Emeryville, California, USA - eDNA 5th pass 37_C BE-Lig OP (version 2) (version 2) ...
CATGGCATGGCATGGCGCATGGGCGATCCCACGTCGGGATGGGCCAGTCGCTCACGCGACCATCCTGCCGCGCGGCAAGCCTTTGGACCAACGGGTTGGACCCGTAAAATGGAACCGGGAGGAAGTGGTGCCGCAGAAGGGATTCGAACCCCCGACCTACGCATTACGAATGCGCCGCTCTACCAACTGAGCTACTGCGGCTTCCGGGCGCTTCCTTGCCCCAAATGACGTCCGTTTGCAAGCGTCATGCCGCCGCAAACCACAGCCCATATGTTTCACGGGCGCATCACGCGCCCGGCGCGGCCCGAAGACGGCGCCGGGCGTGTTGGCGCGCCCTTGCCGAAAGCGTTCATATGTTGCCTGATCGTCGGCGCCGGCCGGATGGCCGTGAAATGACGCCGCCGGTTTTGCGGAACCTACAACAAGAGTGCTGGAACAGCAGGAAGGTCAATCCATGCAGGGCTTGCTCAGGCTACAACTTCTCGGCCGCTACGCCGTCTTTGTCTGTTGCATTGTTCTGATGATTCTGTGCGGCCTGTTCGCCGGCCACCTGTTGCTCGGCCAGTTCTGGGCCTGGCTGTTCGCGGCGCTGACGCTGGTCGGGATTCATGACCTGTTGCAAACCCGGCACGCCATCACTCGCAATTATCCGGTCATTGGCCACATGCGCTTCATCTTTGAAGCAGTGCGGCCCGAAATGCGCCAGTATTTCTTCGAAACCGACGCGGAAAGCCTGCCCTTCTCGCGGGCGCAGCGCTCGCTGGTCTATCAGCGAGCCAAGGCGGAGCCGGACCAGCGCCCCTTCGGCACCACGCTCGACACCTATGCGGACCGTTATGAGTTCATGGGCCACTCCATCCGCACGGCCCCGCTGGCGGACCCCAAAACCTTTCGCATCACCATTGGCAACAGCCAGTGCAGCCAGCCCTATTCGGGATCGGTGCTCAACATTTCGGCCATGAGCTTCGGCGCCCTCAGCGCCAACGCCATCATGGCGCTGAACCGGGGCGCGAAACTTGGCCAGTTCTGCCAGGACACGGGCGAGGGCAGCGTCAGCCCCTACCACCTGCGTCACGGCGGCGATCTCGTCTGGCAGATCGCCAGCGGCTATTTCGGCTGCCGCAACCCGGACGGCTCGTTCTCGCCGGAAAAGTTCGCGGCCCGCGCCGCCGATCCGCGCATCCGCATGGTCGAGATCAAGGTCAGCCAGGGCGCCAAGCCTGGCCACGGCGGCATTCTGCCGGCCAGCAAGATCACGCCCGAGATCGCCGAAACCCGCGGCATTCCCCTGGGCCACGATTGCGTCTCGCCCCCGTCCCACAGCCGATTCCACACGCCGCTGGAGATGATGGCCTTCGTCAAGGAACTGCGCGAGCTGTCCGGCGGCAAGCCGGTGGGCTTCAAGCTGGCCATCGGCCAGCCATGGGAGTTCATGGCCATCGTCAAGGCCATGCTGGAGACAGGGATCGTTCCGGATTTCGTCGTGGTTGACGGCTCGGAGGGCGGCACCGGCTCGGCTCCGGTGGAGTTCACCGACAACATGGGCGTGCCCCTGCGCGAGGCGCTGCTGTTCGTGCACAACACCCTGGTCGGGGCCGGTCTGCGCGACCAGATCCGCGTCGGCGCCGCCGGCAAGATCATCTCGGCGTTTGACATGGCCTGCGCCATGGCGCTGGGCGCCGACTGGGTCAACAGCGCCCGGGGCTTCATGTTCGCCGTTGGCTGCATCCAGTCGCGCAGCTGCCACACCAACCACTGCCCGACCGGCGTCGCCACCCAGGACCCGTTGCGCCAGCGCGCCGTCGTGGTGACCGACAAGGCGCAGCGCGTCGCCAATTTCCATCGCAGCACCCTGCACGCCCTGGCGGAGCTGCTGGCGGCGGCCGGCCTGCGCCATCCCTCGGAAATCGCGCCGCACCATATCGCACGCCGGGTCAACTCCACGGAAATCCGGCTGTTCTCACACCTGTTTCCGTTCCTGGAGCCTGGCGAACTTCTTGATGGCCGCGGCGAGCATCCCTTCTACGCCGACGCCTGGCGCATCGCCCGCGCCGACAGCTTCGCCCCGGCCGACGCCCCGCGCACCGACATTCGCGCCAGGGCGGCCTGACGGGCGACGACGTCAGAACAGGCAGGCGGCGGCCGGCGGGAGGCGCGCGCCCCGCCCGACCAGGCTGGTCAGAGATTGATGCGCCGGGAAACCGGCGACGCGCCTTCGTCGTCATCAACAGCCGGGCCCGGGTCATCCGGCGCATGCGCCATCGGGAAAATCACCTCCGACGGCGGCCGCGATGCGACCACACGCGGTTTGGCGGATGCTTCCCCCGCGCCGGCTGCCTTCACATCGCCAGCCGCGCCGGCGGCCCCTGTGGCGGCAGCCCCGGCCTGTTGCGCGGTTCCCGCGCCCGGCGATGGCTGCGGCGCGGCGTCTGACAGCCCGCGCGCTTCCACTACGCGTTCCTGCGGCGGCGCAGCGGTCGCCATGGCGGCGGGCGGCGGCTTGCTGGCTGTCGCCCCGATCAGCCGGCCCGCGGACGGAGCCGGCGCACCGGCCGCATCCTCAGGCCCGGACAGATCGCCGGCCGCCAGCGTCTCGTCTCCATCGGCGATCACGTCCTCCGACGCCCAGGCGGTGGGGTGAGCGCCGAGCAGTTCGGTTGGCGCCGCCCACACAAAGGCGTCGAGCTTGCCGGTGACCGGCGAAATCGGCTCCCAGTGATCGGACACGACGCCATCAGCGATCCATGCCGGATCACGCGGCGCCCGCGACGCCCGCGCCAGCCATTCGCGCACCGCGCCAGCGCCTGCCGGGCCTTGCTCGGCGATTTCCGCCATCATCAGGCAGACCCGCGCCGGCGGCCGGTCCTTCAGCAACGGCTCCAGCGCCGCCCGCGCCCGGTCGTATTCGCGGGCGTCGATGGCGGTCCGCGCCACGATGATGCGCGCTTCCTCGTGACCAGGCGTCAGCCGTTGCAGGTTACGGGCCCGGTCGAGCCGGTCCAGCGCCGAATCGCCTGGCCGCATGTCGATGTAGGCGGCGGCGATCTCGGGATGCTGCGTCTGCTTCCAGCCAGCCTCCAGCACCCGCGACGCCTTGCGCAGGGCCCCCTGGCGCGACAGCAACCGCCCGTACAGCGCCACCGCCGGAACCAGATCCGGGGCCAGCTTCGTCGCCTGGCGCACCGCCTCCAGCGCGCCATCGGGGTCTGTATCGGCGCTGTCCAGCGCATCGGCGGTCAGCAGCACCGCCCGCTGGCGGCGGGCAAGGTCCCTGTCCATGCGTCCGGTGGCGAGGCGGCGCTCCAGCATGCCCAGCGCGTCGCGCCAGCGTCGCTGCGCGCCCAGATGCTCCAGCATGGCCTCATTGGCCCAACCCACCGCCGGATCGAGCTGCGCCGCCTTGCCGGCAAAGGCGAAGGCGTTGGGCAAATCGCCCTTGCGCCGCGCCTCCACATACAGGCCCCGCAGCCCCAGCACCCGGGTTTCCGGCTGCTCCAGCATGGCGTTGAAGGCGGCCTCCGCCGTCTTGCGATCGCCGGCAAGCTGTGCGGCCTGCGCGCGCAGCAGCAGCGTCATCGGCTCCCGCCCGAGCAGCTTGCCCGCTTCCAGCGCGTAGCGGCGCGCCATGGCGGCGTCTCCGGAGCCAACGGCGATCATGCCGCGCGACAGGGCGGTGAAGCCGCGCGCCCGCCGCCGCCCGGTGGTCGCAGCCCCCACCAGGTCCGGCGTGCGCAAAATCACGCGCAGCACGGACCAGGCCAGCAGCGCCGCCACGGCGACCGCCAGCACCAGCAGCACCGCCACCGCCACCGACGTTTCGATGTGATAGCCCTGCCAGACCACGGCCACGTCGCCAGGCCGGTCCGCCAGCCAGGCGGCGCCGGTGGCCAGCACGGCGATGATGATGATGTACCAGAGGATGCGAATCATGGGCGGCCCCCCTGGCCGGCCCCGGGGCCCGTCTGCGGGAGGGTAGCCGTCTCAGGCCGGGCCAGCGCCGCCAGCGCCGCGTCAAGGGCGCCGCGCGCCGCCCGCTCGGCCGCGACCCGCGCGGTGAGCGCCGCGCCGAAATCCGGCGCCGCCGCGCGCAGGGCCTGGGGCAAGGCCCGCCAGGCAGCCTCGGCTCCAGCGAGATCACCGGCGGCGAGCAGGTCCGAAACCCGGTCCACCGACCCCTCGGCAGCGGCGATGGGCTGCCCCTCCTGATCGATGGGCCGCACCCGCACCAGGCGCGAGGCGCTGGCGGCAAGCCGGTCCAGCACGCCTTCGTTCTGGTGCTGCATGGCCGCGAGCCGGTCGCGCACGGCGGCGAAATCATGTTGCAGCCTGGCCGTGGTGGCGACGCCGCCCGCCGCCACGCCCATCAGCGGCGTGGCGCCGCCCTGGCCGCCGGCGGCCGCCAGGTTCGCCACATCGCGCGGCAGGGGTCGGCCGTTGCGAATCGCCGCCAGCGCGTCCGCCGCCGCCACGGCCTGGACCAGCGCCTTGACGCGTGGATCATGACCGCCGTCCGCGACCTGCCGCGCCAGATCGTTCAGCCGCGCATCCAGGCCGCCGACACGCCCATCCGCCTGCTCGGCCAAACGCATCGCGTTCTGCGCCGCTGCCTGCGCGGCCGCCGGATCGCGCTTTTGCACGGCCGCATCCAGCGCCTGGACCTGGCCGCTCACCTCATCGACCTTCGCGCCTGCCTCCCGCGCCGCCTGCTCGGCGCCGGCGAGACGGCTTTCCAGCGCCGCGATCTGCGATTTCACCGTCTCATTGTCGGCGGCGCCATTCCCGGCCTGGGCGCCGTCGGGGCCAGCCGGCCGCGCCGCCAGGGCGCGGATGTCGGCGCTGGTCCGCTCGTTCAGGGCCGCCAGCTGCTGGCTGAGGGCGGCCAGCCTGTCGGCCAGGGCCGCCACATCGGTTTTTGGCGCCAGCGTCCCGATGCGAACGGACAACTCCTGCTCGACAGCCGAAATCCGCTGTTCGATGGAGCCGTCCTGCTGGATCGTCGCGATCGGGCCCGGGTGGATCACCGAGACGGCCCAGGCGCCGGCGACGCCCGCGGCGGCGCCAATCACCGCCGCCAGCACCCCGCCGGCAAAGCCCAGCCCGGCCTTGGGCGCGGCCGGGGGCGATGCAGATGGCGGCGCCGACGCGCCGGCGGGCGGACGCCGCGCCGCCTGATCGGCGCCGCGACCCGCCGCGTCGCCCGACTTTCCTGATCCGCCAGCTGTTCCCGCTTGCGCCCGCCCGGCCGAAGCCAGATCCGCGTCAGCCCGCGTCGTTGTCCCCGGGGAGCCCGCCGCGCCGGACGGCGCCGGAGCGGCGGCTCCGGACGCGGGTGGAGCGGACGTCGTTTTCGGGCCCGTCGCCGATGTTGTCCCGGATGCGCCCGCCGCGCCGGCCGGCCTGACCGCGGACGTATCCGCCGCCGGCTGACTCGGGGCCGGCGCGGCCGGGGTTGCGGGCGATGCGGCGCCGCCAGGCTCGACGATCGAGGACGCCGTCGCCTTCAGGTCGATGGTGGTGGGTTGGCGCAATGATTTGCCGGCCGTGGACCTGCCCTCGCCTCCTGTTGAGCCGCCGGCGGCGCCGCCAGCGCCAGGGGAGCCTTTTCCAGTCGAAGAGCTGTCCGTCATCGTCCATCGTTCTCCGTGAACACAATGCCCCAAAACCTGCCCGGGAAGCTGTCCCGCCGGCGTTACCTGGCCGCCTCCAGCTCCTCCAGGGCCGCCATCACGCCATCTTCATCCGGATGGCGCGCCGTGACGATGCGGCCGACGCCAGCGGCCCGCAGCACCGCTGCGGCGTCATCGGAGATGGCCACGTGGGCGATGGCGCCCACCGCGTCGCGCACGCCAGCCTGTTCGGCCAGGTCAATGAAAACCCCGGCGCTGCGCGGCGAGTAATGCAGCGCGCAGTCGATTTGCCCGCCCGCCAGGGCGCGCGCCGCGCCAGGCGCCAGGGCGTCGACAGCGTCAGCATGATAGCAAACCCAGATCACCGGGTCGTGGCCGGCGTGGCGCAGCATATCGGCCAGGTCTTCCTTGCGTTCGCGCCCCACGGCCATCAGCAGGCGGCGCTCCGGCGCCAGGGTTTCGCGCGCCATGTCCGCCAGATCGAGCCGGTCGCCAGCGGCGGACAGCACATGCAGGAAGCCGGCGCGGCGCGCGTCTTCCGCCGTACGGTCGCCGACCGCCAGCACCGGCAGATGCACCGGCGGTTCGGGAAACGCCAGCAGGGCGCCGGGACTGGTGAGAATGATGGCGTCGAACACGCCGTGCGGCATCGGTTCGCCGCTGGGAACGATCGTCAGCACCGGGGCGAGAACCACGTCATGCCCCATCGCGCGCAGGCGTTGCTCGGTCTGGCCGGCGCGTGATCCTGGACGCGTGACGAGTATCCGCATGGGCCTCTCCCGATCCGCCGCGACCTTCGCCAGAAGATCCGCGTTCGCGTACAACCGGCTCCGGCCGCCGTTCCGGGGCATTGTGGACCGGTTCCCGGCAAAAGGCGACTGCGCCCCGTGAATTCAACCGGCCAGTTAGCGCCTCAGTTCCGGTCGCCCTGGTGCTGCAACAGCGCCGGATTGGCGCGGGCCTGGATGTCGCGGCCAGCGTCATCGCCAAGCGCCCGGGCCTCACTGACCGGTCCCTCGCGCGTCGTCTCCACCCACTCGGAGCCATCGAGCGCCAGCAGCAGGCCGCGCAGCAGCAGCCGGCCGTCCCGCACCTGGGCGAGGCCGGCGATCGGCGTGCGGCATGAGCCGTCCAGCACTGTCAGGAAGGCGCGCTCGGCGGCCAGCGCATGGGCGGTGTCGGGGCAGATGATGCGCTCCAGCGCCGCGCGCACCGCGTCGTCGCCGGTGCGCGCGGTCATGGCGATCGCCCCCTGGCCAACAGCCGGCAACATCTCGTCCAGCTCAAGAACGGTGGCGGAAGGGTCTGCGACGCCCAGTCGCCGCAAACCGGCCGAGGCCAGCAGCGTGGCGTCGAAGCGGCCCTCATGCAGGCGGGCGAGGCGGGTCTGCACATTGCCGCGCAACAGCCCGGTGGTCACGTCCGGGCGCAGACGCCGCACCTGGGCGGCGCGCCGCAACGAAGCCGTGCCTACCACGGCGCCGGGCCGCAGATCAGCCAGCCCGCGCGCGTTTGGCGCAATCAGCACGTCGCGCACGTCCTCGCGCTCCAGATAGCCGGCGATCGTCAGGTCGTCGGGCAGCCAGGTCGGCAGGTCCTTGGCCGAATGCACCGCCAGATCGATGGCCCCGGCCTGGAGGGCCGAATCCAGCTCCTTGGTGAACAGCCCCTTGCCCCCGGCCTCGGACAGGGCGCGGTCCTGAATCATGTCGCCGGTGGTGCGGATCACCTCCAGCACGACCTGATCGGGATCGAGGCCGATGCCGGCGATCAGGCGATCCCGCACGATGTTCGCCTGGGCGAGGGCCAGCGGGCTTCCGCGCGTGCCGACGACAAGGCGGGAAATGGACATGTGGCGGTCCTGTCTCAAAACAGGCGGGCGTCCCGGCGGCCAGCCGGAACGCCCGCTGCAGCATCGGCTGCGAAATCCGGGTGTCGCGCGGCGCGTTCCTGGCGGACAAGACCATCCAGGCGCGCTCCGGCGCGGTCTCTATAAAACATTGGTTGCAAAAGTGGGAGCCGATTTGCGGACAGGTTGCCGCAACCGCCGGCGCGTCGTCCACAGGGCCGCCGCCCGCCGCCGGCCGCGCGCCCCTTGCCGGGCCCGCGTCCCGCGCTTGGCAATTTCCTTTGCCTGTAACATGCTCTAAAGCATCCCCAGACGGATCCGGCGCTGCTTCGCATCAGGAAAGCGCGTCAAATCAAAACGATAGGGCAGACATCCTTCAACCGGGCGGGGCCTGATCCTGACCGGAGGCCCGTCAGCGGCGGAGTTACGGGAGCACCATGCGCGTCCTCGGCATCGAGACCACCTGCGACGAAACGGCGGCGGCCGTGGTTGAAACCGACGGCGCCGGGCGTCCGATCATTCGCTCCAGCGAAGTGCTGAGCCAGATCGCCGCCCACGCCGCCTATGGCGGCGTCGTGCCGGAAATCGCCGCGCGCGCCCATGTGGAGGCGGTGGATCACATGGTCGCACGCGCCCTTGAACGCGCCGGCGTCGAGCTCTCCGACATCGACGGCTTCGCCGCCGCCGCCGGCCCCGGCCTGATTGGCGGCGTCATGATTGGCCTCACCACCGCCAAGGCGCTCTCCCTCGTCACCGGCAAGCCGCTGATCGCCGTCAACCACCTGGAGGGCCATGCTCTGACGCCCCGCCTGGTCGAACAGGTGCAGTTCCCCTATCTGCTGCTGCTCGCCTCCGGCGGCCACACCCAGCTCATCGCCGTGCGCGGCGTCGGCGATTATGTCCGCCTCGGCACCACCATCGACGACGCCATCGGCGAGGCGTTCGACAAGGTCGCCAAGATGCTGGGCCTGCCATACCCTGGCGGCCCCCAGGTCGAGCGCGAGGCGAAGAAAGGCAACCCGGAGCGCTTCCACCTGCCGCGGCCCATGCAGGGCCGGCCGGTGGCCGACTTCTCCCTGTCCGGCCTGAAAACCGCCGTGCGCCAGGAAGCCCAGAAAATCCTGCCGCTGCGCGCCTCCGACGTCTCCGACCTGTGCGCCTCTTTCCAGGCGGCGGTGGTCGACGTGGTGGCCGACCGCACCCGGGTCGCCCTGCGCGGTTTCCGCGATATCGCCGGCCACCCCACGGCGCTGGTCGTCGCCGGCGGCGTCGCCGCCAATATGGCGATCCGGCGCGGCCTGGAGCGGCTGGCGGCCGAAGCTGGCGTTCGCCTCGTGGCGCCGCCGCTGGCCCTGTGCACCGACAATGGCGCCATCATCGCCTGGGCCGGGCTGGAGCGCCTGCGCATGGGCATTCAGGACGATCTCACCGTCGCCGCCCGTCCCCGCTGGCCGCTGGACGCCAGCAAGGACACGCGCGCCGGCGCCAAGGCCTGACGGCGATGACGCACGCCGCAGACGCTTCGGGACGTCCGCTCCGCATCGCCGTCATCGGCGCTGGCGCCTGGGGAACCGCATTGGCCAACGCCGCCGCCCGCGCGCAGGCCGACGGCGTGGCCGGCGCGGAAACCGTTCCCTTGTGGGGGCGCAACGCCGCCGACATGGCGGCCATGACGGCGCAGCGCGTGAACGCCCGCTTCCTGCCCGGGATAACCCTGGCCGACGGCGTGGCGCCGTCCTCCGACCCTGGCGTCACGGATGACGCCGACGCGGTATTGCTGGTCATCCCGGCCCAGCAGATCCGCGCCGCCCTTGCGGCGCTGAAGCCGCATCTGTCGCGCCCCGGCCTGCCGGTCATCATCTGCGCCAAGGGCATTGAGCGCGGCTCGGGCCTGTTCATGTCCGACGTGGTGCGCCAGTGCCTGCCGGAAGCTGTTCCCGCCGTGCTCTCCGGTCCCAGCTTCGCCGCTGACGTGGCGCGTGGTTTGCCAACGGCGGTGGTTCTGGCGGCCGATGACGAACGGCTGGCGGCGCGGCTGGCGCGACGCCTCTCCGGCCCGACCCTGCGCGTCTATCACAGCGGCGACATGCGCGGCGTCGAGATCGGCGGCGCCGCCAAGAACGTGCTGGCCATCGCCTGCGGCATTGTCATGGGGCGCGGCCTCGGCGAGAGCGCCCGCGCCGCCCTGGTGGCGCGCGGCTTCGCCGAACTGGTGCGCTTCGCCACGGCTTTTGGGGGCGAAACCGCGACGCTGATGGGGCTTTCGGGCCTCGGTGATCTGGTGCTGACCTGCGGCTCGGCCCAGTCGCGCAATTTTGCTTTCGGCCAGGCGCTGGGCGCCGGCGTCGCCCTGGCTGCGGCGAGCGGCGGCAAGCTCACCGAGGGCGCGGCGACAGCGCCGGTGCTGTTGCAACGGGCCCGCGCCGCCGGCGTCGACATGCCGGTGGCGAGCGCCGTCGCCGACATTCTTGATGGACGCCTTGGCGTCGACGACGCCGTGGACGCGCTGATGATGCGGCCGCTGCGGCGCGAGAGCTGACGCGCCATCGCGAAAAGCGGACGCCGCGTTCCGGGAAGGAATGCCCGCAAACACGGGCGAACGGGTTAAACCAGACGGAGGCGGCGCGGCATGGGAATTGCCCTGACCGCCATTTCATGGCGCTTCCGCATCAACCGCCAATCCAGGGCAGGAGCAGAATTCATGGCTTACTGGCTGTTCAAATCCGAACCAGATACGTGGTCGTGGGAACAGCAGGTTGCGCGCGGCGACGCCGGCGAGCACTGGAACGGCGTGCGCAACCATGTCGCCAAACAGAACATGATGGCGATGAAGGTTGGCGATCGCGGCTTTTTCTACCACTCCAACCAGGGCAAGGCGATCGTCGGGATCGTCGAGGTCATCAGGCCCTATTACCCCGATCACACCGATCCCACGGGCAAATTCGGCATGGTTGACATCAAGGCGGTTGAGCCGCTGCCGCGCCCCGTCACCCTGGAGGAGGCGAAGCACGAGCCGCGCCTCAAGGACATGGTGCTGGTCAACAACTCCCGCCTGTCGGTCCAGCCGGTGAGCGCGGCGGAATGGCGGGTGGTGCGCGAACTGGGCGGCCTGCCGCCTGAATGACGTCGCAGCGATACGGCGTCCACCGCCCTGATCCATTGGCTGCCTTGCGCCGCGCCGTCGCGCCCGGCTAACCTCGCCGCCAATCGTCCATATGAACGACGCGCGCCCTGGGGGACAGCGGTCCCGCCTGGCGGCGCCAGATTACTGGGGAGCACGCAATGACCGATCTGTCCCACGGCAAGACCTATCCGCCGTCTCCCGAATGGCAGGCGCGCGCGTGGGTCAATCCCCAGACCAGCCGGGAGATGTACGACGCCTCGATCGCCGACCCGGAGCTGTTCTGGGACGAGCACGGTCAGCGCATCGACTGGTTCAGACCCTACACCCGCGTCAAGAACACCAGCTTCGCCCCTGGCGCCGTGTCGATCCGCTGGTACGAGGACGGCGTCACCAACGCCGCCTATAACTGCATCGATCGTCACCTGGAGACGCGCGGCGATCAGGTCGCCATCATCTGGGAGGGCGACGATCCGTCCGAGTCGAAGCACATCACCTACCAGGAGCTGCACGACGAGGTCTGCCGCTTCGCCAACGTGCTGCGCAACCGCAATGTCGGCAAGGGTGATCGCGTCACCATCTACATGCCGATGATCCCCGAGGCGGCCTACGCCATGCTGGCCTGCGCCCGCCTTGGAGCCGTGCACTCGGTGGTGTTCGGCGGCTTCTCGCCGGATTCCCTCGCCGGCCGCATTGAGGATTGTGAATCACGCGTTGTCATCACCGCGGACGAGGGCCTGCGCGGCGGCCGCAAGGTGGCCCTGAAGGCCAATGTCGACGCCGCCATCGAGCGCCTGCCGCCGGGCGTTGACGTGGACCACGTCATCGTGGTGCGCCGCACCGGCGCCAATGTGGCCATGGATCCGCTGCGCGACGTCTGGTACGACGCGGCGCGCGAGATGGTCACCGCCGAATGCCCGTGCGAGCATGTTGAGGCGGAGCACCCGCTGTTCATCCTGTACACGTCCGGCTCCACCGGCAAGCCCAAGGGCGTGCTGCACACCACCGCCGGCTATCTGGTCTATACGTCGATCACCCACAAATACGTCTTCGACTACCATGACGGCGACATTTACTGGTGCACCGCCGACGTGGGCTGGGTGACCGGCCACAGCTACATCCTCTACGGTCCGCTAACCAACGGCGCCACCACGCTGATGTTCGAGGGCGTGCCGAACTATCCCGACATGTCGCGGTTCTGGCAGGTGATCGACAAGCACAAGGTCAACACCTTCTACACCGCCCCCACTGCCCTGCGTTCGCTGATGCAGGCCGGCGACGCGCCGGTGAAGGCGACCTCGCGCGCCTCCCTGCGCCTGTTGGGCTCGGTGGGCGAGCCGATCAACCCGGAAGCCTGGGAGTGGTATCACCGGGTCGTCGGCGACGAGCGCTGCCCGATTGTCGACACCTGGTGGCAGACCGAAACCGGCGGCGTGCTGATCAGCCCGCTGCCTGGCGCCACCACGCTGAAGCCCGGCTCCGCCACCCTGCCGCTGTTCGGCATCCGGCCTGAACTGGTCGATGCTGACGGCAAGGTGCTGGAGGGCGAAGCCGAGGGCAACCTGGTGATCGCCGATTCCTGGCCTGGCCAGATGCGCACGGTCTACGGCGACCACCAGCGCTTCATGGACACCTATTTCGCCACCTATCCGGGCAAATATTTCAGCGGCGACGGCTGCCGCCGCGACGCCGACGGCTATTACTGGATCACCGGCCGCGTCGACGACGTCATCAATGTCTCCGGTCACCGCATGGGCACCGCCGAAGTGGAATCGGCGCTGGTGGCCCACGCCAGCGTCTCGGAAGCGGCGGTGGTCGGTTATCCGCACGACATCAAGGGTCAGGGCATCTACGCCTATGTCACGCTGATGTCCGGCGTGGAGCCGACCGAGCCCCTCCGCAAGGAGCTGGTGAGCTGGGTGCGCCAGGAAATCGGCCCGATCGCCACGCCCGACCTGATCCAGTTCGCGCCCAACCTGCCAAAAACCCGCTCCGGCAAGATCATGCGCCGCATCCTGCGCAAGATCGCCGAGGACGATTTCGGCGCCCTCGGCGACACGTCCACCCTGTCGGATCCGGCGGTGGTCGATGAACTGGTCAGCAACCGCCAGAACAGGCGGGGCTAGAGCGCCTTCCGGTCAGCCAGAGACGGCTGATCGATCAGATTGCGCCGCACGCGTGAAGAACCGGAGCATTTGCTGATCCCGATGGATCGCAAAATGCCCCGGGGCATTTTCTGGAACAGGCGCTCCCACCTCCATCAAGGGAATGCGTTGCATGAAGGAGACCGGCGCGCCTTCGTGACGAGATTTGAACGAGCGCGCCAGAGCACGGTGCGACCAGGCCGTTACAGCCTGTTCGCGAAAAATCTTGCATCACAAAAAATTGGTGGGTGATGCAACGCCACCGCATCCCGCTCCAGATTTGTCACGCCATCTCCAGATGGGGGCCGACATGCCGTCTGCCCCGCTCCAGAATCACCACGCCCATACCGGCCGCCGCCGTCCCGGGCGTGATATGAAAAATGGAGACGCGTATGACACGGCTGATCATCATGACGTGCGCCTGCCTGCTGACGACCAGCGCCATGGCGCTCGATCAGACGCCGAAGCCTGTTTCCCAGGACATATGGCAAACATGCATGAAACACTGCCAGTATCAGGCGCCTGAAGTCATCTTTACATGCATCCAGAACTGCATCGCCCGCCTGTCGGGGCAGTGACATGAACCGGGTGTCCGCAGCGATCTGGCCCAGATCGTCTGCCAGGACACGATCCGGTTGCGAATACGGGCGCGCATGTCAGAGGCTTCCGGGACGGTTCCGCATATCCTGCCAGCACAAATCGCGCGTCGGCCCGCAAAGGCGTCCAGACCTGAAGAGTATTCAAATGCTTCGCCGCGCTTTTTGGGCTTTCATCATGCTCACGGGCACCGCCTGCGTCGCCGACGCCCTCCCCGGGAGTTCGACGGAACAGGACACACCGACCGCCGGAACGCAGGCGCAGTGCGCCGATAACCGTCCCGCCGGATAATGGGCGGCCGGAGAGGCGCTCCGGATACTGATCCAGCGCCCACCTTTTCCAGACAACGCGGCTGACGTCGGCGCGACGCCCGCCGCATCAGCAGCGTCAACGCTCTTCCGGCAGGCCCGCGATGGCCCGGGCGAAATCGCGGGCGGAGAACGGCTCCAGATCGTCGACGCTCTCGCCGACGCCGATGAAATGCACCGGCAGGCCGGATTTCGCCGCGATTGACACCAGAATGCCGCCGCGCGCCGTGCCGTCGAGCTTGGTCATCACCAGGCCGGTGACGCCAGCGGTTTTGGCGAAAATCTCCACCTGGCTAACAGCGTTCTGGCCGGTGGTGGCGTCCAGCACCAGCAACGCCGCGTGGGGCGCGCCGGCGTCGAACTTTTTCACCACGCGAACGATTTTCTCCAGTTCGGCCATCAGGCCGGCCTTGTTCTGCAGGCGGCCGGCGGTGTCGATCATCAGAACGTCCACGCCGCGCTCCTTCGCCTCCTTCAGGGCGTCGAAGGCCAGGCCCGCCGCATCCGAGCCCTGGGGCCGGGCAACGACCGTCGCGCCGGTCCGCTCGCCCCAGACCTTGAGCTGCTCGATCGCTGCAGCGCGAAACGTGTCGCCCGCCGCCAGCATCACCGAGCGGCCCTCGGCGCGAAACTTCTGCGCCAGCTTGCCGATGGTGGTGGTCTTGCCGGCGCCGTTGACGCCAATCATCAGGATGACGAAGGGTTTGTGGCCTGCGTCGATGACCAGCGGCTGCGCCACCGGCGTCAGCGTCGCCTCCACCTCGCGCGCCAGCACCTGCTTCACCTCGTCAGCGGAAATTTCCTTGTCGTAGCGGCCGGCGCTGACCGCCTTGATGATGCGATCGGTGGTGTCGACGCCAAGATCGGCCTGAATCAGGATATCTTCCAGATCCTCCAGCGCCGCCGCGTCGAGTTTGCGGCGCACGAACAGATCGGTGATGCCGGTTCCGATCGAGGATGAAGTGCGGGAAAGCCCGCCCTTCAGCCTCTGCCACCAGCTTTGCTTGACCGGCGGAACAGGCTGCGGCGCTGCGACCTCAACAGGGGCCGAAGCGGCGGCCGGCTGGGGCGACGCAGCTGGCGCTGGGGCGACAGGCGTTGGGACGGCGGGCGCCAGCGGAGCGGGCGCTCCGGTCTCTGGCGCCGGCGTCGTTTCGGCGACGGGCTGGACAGCCGGCGCTTCCGTCACTGGCGCGGGCGCGGCGACGTCCTCTTGCCTTTCAGCCGGTTTCGCTGCGTCCTGCTCGGGTTGGTCAGGCGTCCCGGCGGGCTTCTCCGCTTCGTCGGCGTTTTTCCTGCCGCCGAACAGCCGCGAAAAGAACCCCTTCCTGTCGTTGTCGCTCATGTCATTCCCGATGATCGCCGGCCACCGCCGTCGTCTGTCCGCGCGCGGGCAATCATGCCGGCGCCGCCTGCTTATGGTCTTAACCGCCGGCGCCGCGATGGCAACCGCAACCTCGCCGAATATGGGCGCGCGCGGCAAAATTTGCGCCCTTGGCCGCATCGTTTTACAGCGATGCGAACGATCGCCCCGATGATGACCATGCCTCACCACGCCGAAGCGCCTCCGCCACCGACTCTCGACGACCTGCGCGCCGGCCTGGCCGACCGGGTGCTGTATCGCGACGCTTTGATGCTGGTCATCAACAAGCCATTCGGCGTGCCGGTGCATCGCGGGCCAGCAGCGGCTGACTGGAAGAACGCGCCGGATCTGGAAAGCGCCTTCGACGCCCTGCGCTTTGGCCTGCCGCGCATTCCCGCCCTCGCCCACCGGCTCGATCGCGACACCTCCGGCTGCCTGGTGCTCGGCCGCCACCGCAAGGCGCTCGACAGGCTGGGCCGCATGTTCAGGGCCGGCGACATCGACAAGACCTATCTGGCGGTGGTCGAGGGGCGCCCAGAAACGGACGCGGGCGAAATCGACCTGCCGCTGGGCAAGCGCGACCCGGATCGCGGCTGGTGGATGAAGGTCGACCCGGCCGGCCTGCCGTCCCTCACCCGCTGGCGCGTGCTCGGTAGAACAACCGCTAACGGCGCGCCGCGCGCGTTGGTGGCGCTGACGCCGGTCACCGGCCGCACCCACCAGTTGCGCGTGCACTGCGCCGCCATGGGCTGGCCGATTCTTGGCGACGCCGTCTACGGCGCCGCGCCCCGTCATGGCGGACCCGGCCTGCATCTGCACGCGCGCTCGGTGACCATTCCCCTCTACCCCAACAAGCCGCCAGTCGCGGTGACGGCGCCGCCGCCGCCGCATATGACCGACCTGCTTGAGAGAATGCCTGAGTGGAGCGCCGTGGAAGCGGGCGGGAGCCACCCTTCATGAATGGTGCGCCGGGCTGTCGTGACAGCACGTTCCCGGCGACAGGACCTCATCGGCAAGGCTTCAGGGAGCGTTTTGACCGACGTCAAGCGGCAGCGACGCCGCCGGAAGCTCCACGTTACTCCAAACGCTCCTTCACCGCCGGTTCTTGCGGCAGGCGGGCCAGTTTCAGGCGCATCGGCGCGGTCATGACCTCGGCGCGCAACGCTTCGACCAGGGCTTCCGGCGACATCAGGCCCTCCTCCAGAACGATGTCCGCCACCCGGCGGTTTTCGCGCAGCGCCCGCTTTGCGATGCGGGATGCGACTTCATAGCCAAGCGCCGGCCCCAGCGCCGTCACCAGGCCAATGGCGTTGTCGACGCTGGCGCGACAATGCTCCCGGTTGGCCTCGATGCCCTCGACGCAGCGCAGACGCAGCGTTTCAATGGCCGCCGTGAGATGCCGCAGCGACGACAGCAGGCTCCAGGCGATCGTCGGCTCGAACGCATTCAGTTGCAGCTGGCCGCCTTCGGCGCACATGGTCACCGTCAGGTCAGCGCCGATCACCAGATACGCCACCTGATTGACCATCTCGGGAATCACCGGATTGATCTTGCCCGGCATGATCGACGACCCCGCCTGCACGGCGGGAAGGGTGATTTCGTTGAAGCCGGCGCGCGGGCCGCTCGACAGCAGGCGCAGGTCGTTGCAAATCTTGGACAATTTGACGGCAAGGCGTTTCAGCACGCCGGAAAACAGGACGAACGCCCCCATATCGGAGGTGGCCTCGACCAGATTGACCGCCGGCGTCATCGGCTCGCCGGACAGCCGCGCCAGCTCCTCAACCGCCAGGCTGGCGTAACGGGGGTCGGCGGTGAGACCGGTGCCGATCGCCGTGGCGCCCAGATTGACCTCATGGAACAGGGCGAGCGCCTCGCGCAGCCGTTCGATGTCTTCGCGCAGGGTCGCGCTCCAGCCGTCGAACTCCTGCCCCAAGGTCATGGGCACCGCATCCTGCAACTGGGTGCGGCCAATCTTCAGGACGTCGGCAAAGGCCACGGCCTTCGCCTTCAGCACATAACAGAGGCCATCGATCGCCCGCAGCAACGGGCGCGTCGCCGCGATCAACGCCAGCCGCACCGCCGTAGGGTAGGCGTCATTGGTCGACTGGGACATGTTGACGTCGTCATTGGGATGCAGGCAGGCGTAGTCGCCGCGGCCGCGCCCCATCAGCTCCAGTGCGAGATTGGCGATGACTTCGTTGGCGTTCATGTTCGTGGACGTGCCGGCGCCGCCCTGCACCACGTCGACAACGAACTGGTCGTGCAGCCGGTCGCCGGTGTGAATCATGACGCAGGCGGCCGCGATGGCGTCGGCCTTCACGGGCGGCAGCAGGCCAAGGCGGCGGTTGGCCAGCGCCGCCGCGTGCTTCACCAGCGCCAGACTGCGCACCAGGTCGGGAAAATCGCCAACCTTCACGCCGGTCACGGGAAAATTGCCGACGGCGCGCTGCGTATGCGCCCCCCAATAGGCGTCTCCCGGCACATATACTTCGCCAAGGGAATCCGCTTCCCGCCGGACAGAGACGCCCGCGCCGCATCCGCTCACGCCGGCGGGGCCGGGGAAGACCGGCTGCGCATCAAGAAGGATGACGGGATCTGTTTTGCTGTCGCCGCTGTTCGCCATGGACCACCACAGGCTGGCGCGGCGCAAGAATTGCCTGCCGCGCGCTCAAGAGCCCCCAACCCAATGATCTGTTACCGCAAATACATTTTGCAATCCAGCAATTCATGTACTTCTTTAATTAATCTGGGCACATATAGGCGTCGCCAATTTTACAACTGACATCGATATCCAGTAATTCGCGCCGGAATAACCGACGCAATACCGCCAACCAGCGCGTCGCCGGGACGGCGACCGCCTTGCCAACCGGTTTTTCACCCGGCGCCAGGCAATCCTGACGCCAGACAAGATCGCTTGCCCCAAAAGCCGCGCAACCGCTGTCGCAGGGACGCCTTTGCGGCGCGAGCCCGCTCCGCTCTGGCGAAGCCTGCCTCAGGGCCACGCTTTTTGGGGCAGGGCGCGGGGTGGCTGAGCATCCCCGCGCCCCGTGATCAGTTGAGGGCGGCGCCGGCGGGGCGGGCGGCCTCGGGCCCAACCGCCATGTCGCCGACCGTCAGGCCAAGCGGCCCGGCGTTGACCGGAACCACGTCGCCGTCCTTCACCTTGCCGGCCAGGATCAGCTCGGCCAGCGGATCCTGGACGTTCTTCTGCACCACCCGCTTCAGCGGGCGGGCGCCATAGGCCGGATCGTAGCCGCGCCCCGCCAGCCAGTCGCGGGCGGCGTCGCTGACCTCGAGCGTGATCTTGCGCTCCTCCAACAGCCGCGACAGGCGCTTCAGCTGGATGTCGACGATCGCCCCCATCTGGTCGCGCTTCAGCCTGTGGAACAGGATGATCTCGTCGACGCGGTTGAGGAATTCAGGCCGGAAGTGGCTGCGCACCACCGCCATCACCTCGTCGCGCACCGCATCCGAATCCTCGCCCTCCTTCTGGTTGACCAGATATTCGGCCCCCAGGTTCGAGGTCATGATGATCAGCGTGTTGCGGAAATCGACGGTGCGGCCCTGGCCGTCGGTGAGGCGGCCGTCGTCCAGCACCTGCAGCAGCACGTTGAACACGTCCGGGTGCGCCTTCTCCACCTCGTCGAACAGCACCACCTGATAGGGCCGGCGCCGCACGGCCTCGGTCAGCGAGCCGCCTTCCTCATAACCCACATAGCCGGGCGGCGCGCCGATCAGCCGCGACACCGAGTGCTTCTCCATGTACTCGGACATGTCGAGGCGCACCATGGCGTTCTCGTCGTCGAACATGAACGACGCCAGCGCCTTGGTCAGCTCGGTCTTGCCGACGCCGGTGGGCCCCAGGAACATGAACGAGCCGATCGGCCGGTTCGGATCCTGCAGGCCGGCGCGGGCGCGACGCACCGCCGTCGACACGGCGATCACCGCCTCGTGCTGGCCAACGACGCGCTTCGCCAGCGCCTCTTCCATGCGCAGCAGCTTGTCGCGCTCGCCCTCCAGCATCCGGTCGACGGGCACGCCGGTCCAGCGCGACACCACCTGGGCGATGTTGTCGGGCGTCACGGCCTCCTGCACCACGTCCTTGCCGCTGCTTTCGGTATCCGCCAGTTCCTTCTCCAGACCAGGAATGACGCTATAGGTCAGCTCGCCGGCGCGCTGGTACTCGCCGCGCCGCTGGGCGATGGCCAGTTCGTTGCGGGCTTCGTCCAGCTTGCGCTTCAGGTCGGCGGCCTTGCCGAGCTTGTCCTTCTCCGCCTGCCATTTGGCGGTGAGGGCGGACGACTGCTCCTCAAGGTCGGCCAGTTCCTTTTCCAGCCGGGCGAGACGGTCCTTCGAACCGGCGTCACTCTCCTTCTTCAGCGCTTCGGCCTCGATCTTCAGGCGAACCACCTCACGATCGATCGAGTCCAGTTCTTCCGGCTTGCTGTCCACCTGCATGCGCAGGCGGGCGGCGGCCTCGTCGATCAGGTCGATGGCCTTGTCCGGCAGGAAGCGGTCGGTGATGTAGCGGTTCGACAGCGTCGCGGCGGCGACCAGGGAGGCGTCCTGGATGCGCACGCCATGGTGCTGCTCATAGCGCTCCTTCAGGCCGCGCAGGATCGAGATGGTGTCCTCCACCGTCGGCTCCGAGACGAACACCGGCTGGAAACGCCGCGCCAGCGCCGGGTCCTTCTCCACGTGCTTGCGGTACTCGTCGAGGGTGGTGGCGCCGACGCAGTGCAGCTCGCCGCGCGCCAGGGCCGGCTTCAGCAGGTTGGAGGCGTCCATGGCGCCGTCTGTCTTGCCGGCGCCCACCAGCGTGTGCATCTCGTCGATGAACAGGATGATGTTGCCTTCGGCGGCCTGGACCTCCTCCAGCACGCTCTTCAGCCGCTCCTCGAACTCGCCGCGATACTTCGCGCCGGCGATCAGCGATCCCATGTCGAGCGCCAGCAACTGCTTGTCGCGCAGGCTCTCCGGCACGTCGCCATCGACGATGCGCCGGGCCAGCCCCTCCACGATGGCGGTCTTGCCGACGCCCGGCTCGCCGATCAGCACCGGGTTGTTCTTGGTGCGGCGCGACAGCACCTGGATCGTGCGGCGAATTTCTTCGTCGCGGCCGATCACCGGGTCAATCTTGCCCTCGCGGGCCGCCTGGGTGAGGTTGCGGGCGTATTTCTTCAGGGCGTCATAGGCCTGCTCGGCCGAGGCGGAATCTGCCGTGCGCCCCTTCCGCAGCGCCTCGATGGCGGCGTTGAGCCCCTGGGCGGTGACGCCGGCGGCGGCCAGCGCCTTGCCGGCCTCGCTGTCCTTCTCGATCGCCAGCGCCAGCAACAGCCGCTCGACCGTCACGAAGCTGTCGCCCGCCTTGTCGGCGGCTTTCTCGGCGGCGTCGAAAACGCGCGCCAGCGCCGGCGACAGATACACCTGGCCGCTGCCGCCCTGCACTTTCGGCAACCGGCCCAGCGCCTGCTCGGTCTGCTGCAGCGCCAGACGCGAATTGCCGCCGGCGCGGTCAATCAGACCGGCGGCGAGTCCCTCGGGGTCATCCAGAAGCACCTTCAGCAGGTGCTCGGGCGTGAACTGCTGGTGATTCTCACGCAAGGCGAGCCCCTGCGCCGACTGGAGGAAGCCCTTCGAGCGGTCGGTGTATTTGTCAATGTTCATGCGCATCTCCTTTCGGGCCCCCGCAATGGGGCGACCCGGGACGGCGGCCCCTCGGAAGGCGACTGCCGGAATACGTCGCTGGCGCACTGCGCCGGCACAGACGTATCTGGGTGTTGCCGGCTGGCAACACCAGAGGGGACGGTTCTTTTTTATCAGGCCGGAAAACCCCTTCCGTCGATGAGGCCCTGACCTGATCCGCATGCGTCAGCGGCATCCGGCGCATCCCGGCGATGCGCCAGACTGGATGCTGCTCCAGAGAATATAAGGATACATGACGGCGCCCGCCACGCAGGAAAACGGCGCAAGCCAATGAACAGCGCCGGTTTCCGCATCTTGCGGCGCGGCGCTGGCGGCGTCCCTTCACGATCGCGCGCGCCAAAGCCAGGCGAAGCGCCGCTTCCCGTCCTGGTCCGTGCGCGCGAAATTCAATTCCACTGTGAACGATGCTCCCCTAGACTGCGCGCGCGGGGCGAAGACCCCGCGATACATTGGGAGGGAAGTCATGTCGCAGGTGCTGTCCGGCGTCCGCGTGCTGGATTTTGGCCGCTTCATCGCCGGCCCCTATTGCGCCGCGCTGCTGGCGGATTTCGGAGCCGACGTCATCCGCATCGAAAAACGTGACGGCGGCGAGGACCGTTATATCGCGCCGATCTGCGAGTCCGGCGCCGGCGGCATGTTCATGCAGATGAACCGCAACAAACGCGGCATGACGCTTGATCCCATGAGCGGGGACGGCGCCGCAATCGTCCGCAAGCTGGTCGCCTCCGCTGACATCGTCGTCGCCAACCTGCCGCCAGACACCCTGCGCGCCATGAAGCTGGATTACGACAGCCTGACCGCCGTGAAGCCCGACATCATCCTGGTCACCGCCTCGGCGTTCGGCGCCGTGGGCCCCTATCGCGACCGCGTCGGCTTTGACTCCATCGGCCAGGCCATGTCGGGCGCCGCTTACATGACCGGCCAGCCGGGCCAGCCCGTGCGCGCCGCGGCGCCTTACGTGGATTTCGGCACCGCCTTCGGCATGGCGTTCGGCGCGCTGATCGCGCTGATGGACCGGGCGCGCACCGGCAAGGGGCAGATCGTTGAAGGCGCGCTGCTGCGCACCGCCGTCAACATGATGGGCTCCACCCTCATCGAGCAGGCGGCCATCCAGATCAACCGCACGCCCACCGGCAACCGCGGGCAAACCTCCGCCCCCTCCGACATCCTGCCGACGAAGGACGGACATGTGCTCGTCGCCGTCACCGGGCAGCCCATCTACAAACGCTGGGCGAAGCTGATGGGTGATGAGGACTACTGGCTGAACGATCCGAAATTCGCCAACGACCTGGCGCGCGGCGAGAACGCGGCGCTGATCAGCGCCCGTCTGGGCGCATGGCTGGCGGAAAGGACCACCGACGAGGCGATCGCGGCGCTGGCGCAGGCGCGCATTCCGGCCGCTCCGGTGCTGACGCCGCAGGAAGTGCTCGACGACCAGCACCTGCGGGAAACCGGCTATCTGCAGCCGGTTGACTTCCCCGGCATGAAACAGGCCGCGCTGCTGCCACAACCGCCCATGGTGCTGTCGCGCACCCCGGGCGAGATCCGTTCGCGGGCGCCCCTGAACGGCGAGCACACCGACCAGATCCTGCGCAGCATTGGCATTGACGAGGCGGAAATCGCGCGCCTGCGCGAGGCGCGCGCCATCTAGGGCCCGTCGAAAAAAGCGCCAGGCGCAAAAAAATCTGGCCGGAAACGCCGGCCAGATCACACGTTGCGGCAGCGCGAACAGCCTCAGCCCATATGGAAAACGCAGACCTTGTTGCCTTCCGGGTCGCGGAAATAGGCGCCGTAGAAGGTCGGCATGCGTTCGCCAGGCGCGCCCTCGTCGGTGGCGCCGTTGGCCAGCGCCGTCTGGTAGGCCTTGTCCACGGCGGCGCGGTCTGGCGCGGCGAGCGCCGGCATCACGCCATTGCCCACGGTCGCCGCCTTGCCGTCATAGGGCTTGCAAACCATGATCCCGGCGGCGCCCTTGCGACCCCAGCCAATCATGCGCTCGTTGTCGACGGTGCGCCTGGCGCCGAGATCGGCGGCGATGGCGTCGTAAAACTTGCCGGCGGCCTCCAGATTGTTGGAGCCGAGGGTCATGTAACCAAGCATGTGTTCCTCCCGAAGCGTCTGGCTTGCGGGCGTTCGCTCCGGCCAGACCTTGCCGTGCATGGCGCCCTGTTTGCGTCCCGCCGTCAAGCGGGACGTACAGGCGGATCGCGGAAATAGACCAGCTGATGGCTGGTGGCCAACAGGGTTCCGTCCTGGCTCCACAACTCGGCCGACTGGTCATGATAACCGTGGTTGTACACCCGCGTGTCGGCGTGGCCGATCAGCGGCGCCGCGCCCTGCCGCGCCAGGGCCTCCGCGGTGGCGTGGAACCAGGTCGTCATGGAAATGGTGCCCACCGGCATCAGCGTTCCGCGCGCCACGAACACCCGGGCGAAGAAGCAATCGGCGAAAGCCGCCAGCGAGACGAAATCGAGCGGCCTTGGCGGCTCGTCGCGCATCAGGCCGGTCTGGGCGCCGGCGACCGGCTCCGGCAGGGGCTGCGGCGCCAGCGGCGTGTAGCGATCCAGCCGCACGTCGTAGCGCGCCATCCAGGCGCAGGGCGATTTCTCCCATGGAAAGCGCACCAGCTCCGCCTCCGGCGGCAGCGACGGCGGCTGCGCCGGGCGATGGCTCCAGGTTTCGGGGCGGGCGCTGCAAATGGCCGTGGCGGTGATGGCCGGCGCGTCGTCGCCCTGGGCAAGCTCCAGGAACCAGTGCTGGGTCGATCGGTTGGTGCGGGCCGCCCTCAGGCGGATGCGGAGCGGGCCTTCAGCAATGGTGGCGCAATAATTCACCGTCAGGGCGATGGGGTCGCCGCGCCGCTCCGGATGCTGCATGAGCGCACGCATCAGCAGGGCGGCGGTCAGCCCGCCATAGGGCCCGGCGAAATTCCAGTAAGACCGGGTCATCAGCCCGGTGAAGCCATCGCCCGTCCAGGTCAGTTGCGTCGCCGCATCCAGCGGATGCAGCGCCTCCTCCACCGCCTGTCCGGCGTCGCCGTCCTGCGCCCGTTGCATCAATCCATCCTCCCCCGGCGGCCATGCGCCGCCAGCCATTCCCGGGCGAAGCCGCCCGTTATCGCATTGCCGGCAATGTGCATGGTCGCGGTGCGCCGGTCCAGCCCGGCTTCTGGCGTGCGCCAGACGCCCACGGCGCCGCCGTTACCTCCCGCGTAATCGCCAGGGCTCATGCGGCCGCGCATGATGGCGTCACGGTCCGCTTCAGGATCAACGCGAAAGGATACGTCATGCAACAGCAAGCCCATGTCCCTGCGGAAGCCGCCCGGCGCCTCGCGACGCAATACATCGCCCTGTGGAATGAGGCCGACGCCACGCGGCGGCAGGCGCGCGCCGTGGAGCTGTTCACCGGCGACGCGGCCTATCTCGATCCACTGATGACGGGCGAAGGCCCGGACGGCATCTCCGGCATGGTCGGCGCCGCGCAGCAACAGTTTGCCGGCTTGTCATTCAGCCTGCGCGGCGAACCGCAAGCCACCGGCGACTGCGTCCGCTTCTCCTGGTCGCTGGGGCCAGCTGGTGGCCCCTCCGTCGCCGCCGGAACCGATTTCGCCCGCGTCGACGGCGGCCGGTTCAGCAACGTCACCGGCTTCATTGACCAGAAGCCCGGCGATCCGCCGCCCGCCGGCTGACGACCACCCATGGCGGGGCCGGCGACAGGCCGGAGCCCGCCGGCGCCCGAAATCCCATTGAGGGAGATCAGTCATGACCCGTTTTCAGACCAGCCCCATGCTGCGCAACCTTCTTATCCTTGACGCCGCGACCTGCCTTGCCGCGGGCGCGCTGATGGCGGTGGCCGGCGGTTATCTGGCGTCGCTGCTGGCGTTGCCGGAACCGCTGCTGCGTTATGCAGGCGTGTTCCTCATCGTCTTCGGCGGCGCCGTTGGCCTGCTGGCCCGCCGCGCCCGGATCCCCAGGGCGGCGGTGGCGGCGGTGATCGTCTGCAACGCGCTGTGGGCGATTGAATCCGTCGCGATCATCGCCGCCGGATGGGTGACGCCCAACGCCTTCGGGGTTGCGTTTGTTCTCGCCCAGGCGGTGTGGGTCGCGGCGCTGGCCGCGCTGCAATATGGCTGCCTGCGGCGGCAATCCGTTGCTGCGTCCGCATCGTGAGGCGCCGGTCAGTTCAGATCATCAGGAAGGGCGGGCAGCGGCATGATGTCGACGCCCTCCTCCAGCAGCGCCCGCACCTCTTCCGGGCGCGCTTGGCCGCGGATGGCCCGCGCTTCGGCTTCGCCCGAATGGATGCGCCGCGCCTCGTCAGGAAATTGCGCGCCCACGTCGACGGTGTTCTGCACCACGTAGTGACGCACGGCGCGCATCACCGCCCGCACCCGGCGGGCGGCCTCGTCGCTCATGGCGTCGGGAAGGACCGCCGCCGGCTGCGCCGGCCCGGCGGGCGCTGGCGGGGCGTCGGCCGCGACGGCGCGATCATGCGCGGCGGAGCGGGCCAGCGCCGGAGCCATGACGGTCTTGCCGACCTTCAGCGAACCGCATTGCGGGCATGAGACAAAGCCCGCCGCCGCCTGGGCGTCATAGGCCTGGCTGTCGGCGAACCAGCTTTCGAATTCATGCCCCTGATCGCAGGCCAACGTATAACGGATCATCCGCGCAGCGCGCCTCTCGCCCCTGGCTGCCGGCTGGCGGCGCCAGCCTGAATGGTGGTTGTGACGGCATCCCGCGCCCCCGGTTGCCGGGTCATCGCCGATCGCGTCACAGGCGTCAGATAAGCACTTTCGCCAGACTTTTCCACCAGACGCCTCAACCGGCCTGGCGCACCGAAAACGGCCGCGTGTGCCGCAACGCCGGAATGCGCTGGCGCGCCGCCGCCACCGCCGCCAGATCGATGCTGGCCAGAATGACGCCGGGCGTCTCGCCGGCTTCCGCCAGCACCACGCCCCATGGGTCGACGATGATGGAGTGGCCGTAGGTTTCGCGGCCATCCTCGTGCCGTCCTCCTTGGGCCGCCGAGATGACGAAGGCGCCGTTTTCGATGGCGCGGGCCCGTTGCAGCACCTGCCAGTGCGCCTCGCCGGTCTGGCGGGTGAAGCAGGCGGGCGCGGAGAGAATGTCGGCGCCGGCCTCCGCAAGGGCGCGGTACAGATAGGGAAAGCGCAGGTCGTAGCAGATGGTGACGCCGACGCGCCCGACCGGCGTGCGCACCACCGGCGCCACGTCGCCGCCGGTATAGGCGGCCGACTCGCGCCAGCTCTCGCCATTGGGCAGATCGACGTCGAACAGGTGAATCTTGTCGTAAGTGGCGAGGATGTCGCCGCTGGCGCCAATGATGATGGCGCGATTGGCCACCTTGTCGCCGGCGCGCAGGGCCAGCGAGCCGATGTGAACGGTGACGCCGCGCCGCCGCGCCAGGTCCTGCACGGCCGGGATCAGGGGCTCCTCATCCTGGTCATGGATTTTTTCCATCAGGCCAGCGCGCGACCGCTCGACCAGCCCGGTCATCTCCGGGGTCTGGATATAGGCCGCGCCAGCGTCCGCCGCCTCGCCAATCAGGCGGATGGCGGTGTCGCGATTCTCCGCCGGGTCGCGGCTGGAGCGCATCTGCACGCAAGCGACGGTCAACGACGTGGTCGGCGGCGGGGCGCCGCGGCCGGCGCCACGCGTCGCGCCGGTCGCCGGCGAAGGCGCATCCTGTTGTCCGGCTGCGGCGGCAGCTCCTGCTTCCTCGGTCATGGCGGCCTCCTCCCGGGCGCGGCGGCGTCAGGGCGCATCCTGTCAGACAGTCTGCGCCCCATCCTGGAATACCGGGCGTCTGCCGCCCGAACATGCTGAAGCCTGGCGCCATCTCCACGCGCTGCAAGGCGGCGTTTTCACCATGGCGCGCAGCGGCTCGCGGACCGGAGGCGGCGTCAGCCTTTCAGCAGGGGATCAAGCTCGCCGGCCGCGTCGAGCGCATGCAGATCGTCGCTGCCGCCCACATGCTGGTCGCCGATGAATATCTGCGGCACGGTGGTGCGCCCGCCAGCCCGGTCAATCATCGTCGCCCGCTGCTCCGGATGTTGCAGGATGTCGATCTCCTCGAACGCCGCCCCCTTTGCGTTCAGCAGCTGCTTGGCCGCGTGACAATAGGGGCAGGTGGATTTGGTGTAGATGGTGATGTGCGGCACCGGTAACTCCATGCAACTGTCGTAAAGCTGTCCGGGTCCACTATATGGCGCGCCGCGCCGCCGCCGTCACCCATCCGGCCGGCATGTTCATCCGGCGCGCACCACCAGGGCAAAGGTGAGCACGTCCACCTGCGCCGCGCCGGCCTTCAGCAGCGCCCGCGTCGCCGCGGCGGCGGTGGCGCCGGAGGTCATCACATCGTCCACCAGCAACACCCGCCTGCCCGCGATCCGGGCGCGGGCGCCGGGCGCCACGACGAACGCCCCCCGCAGATTGCTGGCCCGCGCCGTGCGCGTCAGCCCCACCTGCGGCGCCGTGCGGCGCACGCGGCGCAGGATGTCTGGAACCGCTGGCGGCCCGCCATGCCGGCTCACCGCCGCCGCCAGCGCCGCCGCCTGGTTGAAGCGCCGGCTCCACAGGCGCGTCCGGTGCAGGGGCGTCGGCGTCAACAGGTCCGCATCCGCCAGCAACCCCGCGCCGGCGGTCGCCATCATCCGTCCCAGCAAAAGGGCGATGTCGGGGCGGTCGCCGAATTTCATCGCGTGCACCAGATCGCGCGCCACCCCGTCATAACGCACCGCCGCGCGGGCCCTGCCCCAGGGCGGCGGATCGGCGATGGCCGCCGGCGACACCACGCCCGCGCCGGGATCCGTGGCGAACGGCGCGCCGAGGCGCTCACAACAGGGCCGGGTGATGAAGCCGAGGCTGCGCCAGCAGGCCGGGCACAGGGCGTGCGGCGCGCTGATCGCCTGGCTGCAATGCAGGCAGATGGGCGGATATAGCGCATTGAGACCCGCGCGCCGGACGCCGGCGATCAGCGCCGGCAGGCGCCGCCACGCCGGCAGGCCTGCCTGGCCGACGTGTTCGGGAGCGCTCTGGGGAGCGTATTGGGCAGCATCCTGGGCTTCCATCATCCGGGCGGCTTCCCTGCTTTGACCGTGGACCGCCACGCGCCATATAAGCGGCATCATAAATGGCCGCCGCGCAGGTTGAAGCGGATTTTCACGCCATCTGCGGGGCAAGCGCCGGCAGCCGCCGGAGCCGGAAGCCCGGAACAGGAAAACCGCATGTCCGCTCCCGATACGCCCCAGGGCGCCGCCGCGCCGCTGGTTTTCGACCGCCCGCTGGCGCGCCGTTATCTTGAGCGCGCCGCCCGGGCGGGGCTGGCGGATTTTCTGGTCGACCGGGTGGCGGAAGACCTCGATCTGCGCCTGTCGGCGATCAAACGCGACTTTTCCTGCGCCCTCGATCTCGGCGGGCCGGGCGAGCAGGTGCGCCGTGTGTTACGCCGGCGCGGCGTCGCGCGGGTGGTGCGCGCGCCCATTGGCCAGGGGCTTGGCGGCGACGTGGTGGTCGATGAGGAGGCGCTGCCGTTCGCGCCGGAATCCTTTGATCTCATCGTCGGCGTGCTGTCTTTGCAGGGCGTCAACGATCTGCCGGGAGCCATGGCGCAGATACGCCGGGCGCTGAAACCGGACGGCCTGTTCATCGGCTGCCTCCCCGGCGGCGCCACCCTCACCGAGCTGCGCCAGGCGTTCACCCAGGCGGAGGCGGAGACCACCGGCGGCGTCAGCCCGCGCGTGGCGCCCTTCGCCGACGTGCGCGACATGGGCGCCCTGCTGCAACGCGCCGGCTTCGCCCTGCCCGTCGCCGACCTGGAAAGCCTGACGGTGCGCTATGGCCACCCGCTGCGCCTCGCAGCCGACCTGCGCGCCATGGGCGCCGGCAACGCCCTCGTCGACCGCCTGCGCAAACCCCTGCGCCGCGACACGCTGATGCGCATGGCCGAGGTGTACCTGCAACGCTTCGCCGACCCCGACGGGCGGGTGCGCGCCACCTTCGAGCTGGTATGGATGTCCGGCTGGGCCCCGCATGAGAGCCAGCAGAAGCCGCTGCGACCAGGCTCCGCCAGAGCCCGCCTCATCGACGCCTTGAAGGTGGACGCCGACGCCATGGCGGCGGTTCCGCCGCGCAGGGGCTGACAGGGGCTTGCCGCGCTGGTGGAAACTGGCCCGCCTGGCGTGAAAATGATCCACGGGGCGGATGACATCGGCGCCAATTGGGGCCAGGCTTGCCGGACGCTGCCAGAGCTCGTCGCGCTGGAAATATTGCCCGCGCGCCGCGCCTCCAGCGAAGCGGAGCCTGGCCGCGCCGTGTTCTGGCCGGATGCTCCGACAGATGATGCTGGAGCGGCGGACCCGGGCTGGTTGGACGCGGGATCCTGGCCCCTCCTGCATGACGGGAGCCGCCGCCATGAAGCCATTCACATTCGACACCGCGCATTCCATCGTTTTCGGGGCTGGCGTTTCAGAGCGCATTGGCGAACTGGCGTTGCAACGGCTTGGCGGGCCGGCTCCCGGCGGAACTGCTTCCGGGGACGCCCGGGTGTTGCTGGTGACGGACAGGGGCGTTGTCGCCGCCCATCTGCTCGACCCGGCGTTGCGGTCCCTGCGCGCGGCCGGTCTGGCCACGGAGGTGTTCGACGGCGTCGTCGCCGATCCGCCTGAGTCGGTGGTGCTGGCTGCGGCAGCGCAGGCGCGGGACATGGGGGCGACGGCGGTGATCGGCTTTGGCGGCGGTTCGCCCATGGATACGGCCAAGCTGGTGGCGCTGCTGGCGCAAACCGGCGCGGCGCTGGACGACGTCTATGGCGTCGGCAAGGCCATCGGGCCGCGTCTGCCGTTGATGCTGGTTCCGACCACCGCCGGCACGGGCTCGGAGGTGACGCCGGTGGCGGTGGTCACCACCGCCGCCCGCGAAAAGCAGGGCGTGGTGTCGCCGCTGCTGCTGCCGGACGTGGCGCTGCTTGATCCGGAGCTGACCTATGGCCTGCCGCGCCATGTCACCGCCGCCACCGGCGTCGACGCCATGGTGCACGCCATCGAGGCGCACGAATCGCTCAACCCGAACAACAACCCGTTGTCACGGCTGCTGGCCCGCGAGGCGTTGCGCCTGCTCGGCGACGGCATTCGCTCCGCCGTGCGCGAGGGCACCCACCCGGAAGCGCGCTGCCAGATGATGCTGGGCGCCATGCTGGCCGGCCAGGCTTTCGCCAATTCGCCTGTCGCCGCCGTGCACGCGCTGGCCTATCCGGTCGGCGCGCATTTCCATGTGGCGCATGGCCTGTCGAACGCGCTGGTGCTGCCGCACGTGCTGCGCTTCAACTGCGCAACCGACGGCGGCGCTTACGCGGGGGTGGCGCCGGCCCTGTTCCCGTTCCTTGCCGGAACGCCCGCGTCCAGACGCGGGCTGGCGCTGGCCGACGCGCTGGCCCACCTGATCGAAGAAATCGGCCTGCCCACGCGCCTGCGTGACGTCGCGCCGGGAAACGGGAGCAGGGCTGGCCGGGAGGTCCTGCCCGGGTTGGCGCGCGACGCCATAAAGCAGACCCGGCTGCTGGTCAACAATCCGCGCCCCCTGTCGGAGGCCGACGCCCTGGGGATCTACGAGGCGGCCTGGTAAGACGCCGGAGAGGCGCAACCCAGGCATGTTCATGCAGGGGCCACACGCCCCCCTTCGACCAAAGACCCATGCGCCGGAAGCGGAAGCCCCAAGGCGCGCGACTTGCGGGGACGGTTGCGACTCCCTTATAGAACACTATCAGAACGGGCGGCGAACAACGCCGTCTTTCGTCCACTCCGCGCGACTGGTCCCCGGTGGCGGAACGTGCCGGAAATCCGGCCTGAGCGAGGTGCTTGCTGATGCGAGGCGCTCTTGGCGGCCCACGCGTGCTTCTGCGCCGTCTCCGCGAGGTGATGGCGGAGACGGTCAGCGCCCAGGAGAAGCTCGACCGCATCGTCGTTCTGATCGCCAGCAACATGGTGGCCGAGGTCTGCTCGGTCTACGTGCTGCGCGCCGATGGCAACCTGGAGCTCTACGCGACGGAAGGCCTCAAGCGCGAGGCCGTGCATCGCACCATCATCAATTCCGATGAGGGCCTCGTCGGCCTGATCGCCTCCAGCGCCGAACCGCTGGCCCTTTCCGACGCCCAGAGCCACGAGGCGTTCTCCTACAAGCCGGAGACGGGCGAGGAAATCTATCACTCGTTCCTTGGCGTGCCGATCCTGCGCGCCGGCAACACCCTCGGCGTGCTGGTGGTGCAGAACCGCGCCTACCGCATCTACACCGAGGAGGAAATCGAGGCGCTGCAGACCACCACCATGGTCATCGCCGAAATGGTGGCCTCGGGCGATCTGCAAACCCTGACGGAGCCTGGCCAGGACATCGCCATCCGCCGCTCGCTGGCCCAGCGCGGCGCCTCCCTGTCGGAGGGCATCGGCCTCGGCTACGTGGTGCTGCATGAACCGCGCGTGGTGGTGCAGAAGCTGATCGCCGACGACGTCTCCGGAGAGCTGGCGCGCATCGACGGCGCCATCACCAGCCTCAGGGCGCGCATCGACAACCTGCTGGCGCGCGGCGACGTCGCCCATAACGGCGAGCACCGCGACGTGCTCGAAACCGTGCGGATGTTCGCCAATGATCAGGGCTGGCTGCGGCGGATCCGCGAGGCCATCCATACCGGCCTGACGGCGGAAGGCGCGGTCGAGCGCGTGCAATCCGACACGCGCGCCCGCATCCTGCGCCAGACTGACCCCTATCTGCGCGAGCGCCTGCACGACCTGGACGAACTGGCCAACCGGCTGCTGCATGAGCTGTCCGGCGCCAATTTCACCGCTGCGCGCGAGGAGCTGCCGGACAACGCCATTCTGGTGGCGCGCTCCATGGGGCCGGCGGCGCTGCTCGACTATGACCGCTCCCGCCTGCGCGGCCTGGTGCTGGAAGAGGGCGGCAAGACCAGCCATATCGCCATCGTCGCCCGGGCGCTGGGCATCCCGGCGGTCAGCGAGATCGACAATATCGTCTCACTTGTCGAAGCAGGCGACGCCATCATCGTCGACGGCGTCGCCGGTGAGGTCCAGATCCGCCCGCAGCCCAATGTGGAGGCCGCCTATGCGGAAAAGGCCCGGCTGCGCGCCCGCGCCCAGGCCAAGTACAAGCGCCTGCGCAAGCTGCCCTCCACCTCGAAGGACGGGGTCCACGTCCGGCTGAACATCAACGCCGGCCTGCTGGTCGACATGCCGCATCTGGCCGAGTCAGGTGCGGCGGGCGTCGGGCTGTTCCGCACTGAACTGCAGTTCATGGTCGCGGAAAAGCTGCCTTCCACCACCGAACAGCAAATGCTCTACGAGCAGGTGCTGCAGGGCGCGGGCGAAGCGCCGGTGACGTTCCGCACCCTGGACATCGGCGGCGACAAGGTGCTGCCCTACATGGAGCGCGTTGAGGAGGAGAACCCGGCCCTTGGCTGGCGCGCCATCCGCATCGCCCTCGACCGGCCGGCGCTGCTGCGGGCCCAGATGCGCGCCCTGCTGCGCGCCGCCGCCGGCCGCTCACTGCGCGTCATGTTCCCGATGGTGGCGACCGTCGACGAGTTCCTGCGCGCCCGCGCTTTGGTGGCGCGCGAGCGGGCGTATCTGAAGCGGCATGGTCACGCCATTCCGGCCGAGGTCAGGCTCGGCGTCATGGTCGAGGTTCCCTCGCTGCTGTTCCAGCTTGAGGAAATCTGCGCCGAAGCCGACTTCATCTCCGTTGGTTCGAACGATCTGATGCAGTTCCTGTTCGCGGCCGACCGTGAGAACCGCCATGTGGCCGGCCGCTTCGATCCGCTCGGCCCGGCCGCCTTGCGCGCCTTGCGGCATATCGCCCACACCGCAGCCCGCCACAATTGCCCGGCCACGGTGTGTGGGGAAATGTCGGGGCGGCCGCTGGAGGCCATGACGCTGGTGGGGCTCGGCTTCCGCGCCCTGTCGATGCCGCCCGCATCGGTGGGGCCGGTGAAAGCCATGCTGCTCGCCCTGAACGTGGCGCCGTTGACCGCCTTCCTCGACGAAGCCCTGCGCTGCGACGGCCAGCTGGAGACGCTGCGTCCGAAGCTGGAGGCATTTGCCGAAGCCAACTGCATCCCGGTTTGAGCCGCAGCGCTCCCCTGTCCCGGCGTTGCCCGTGAAACTGGCGGCTTTTCACCAGCCGCGCTTTCTGCCATTGCGAAGCGATGAACGGATTCAGGCCTCCCGAAGACCGGCTGGACGCGATCCTCGCGCGCCACGCCCAGTTGAACGCGACCCTGGCTGAGGGACCGGACGGCGCCACTTTCGCGCGCGCCTCACGCGAGCTGGCGACGCTGGAGCCGGTCGCCGCGGCCATCGCCGCCTGGCGGGACGCCCGCGACAATCTCGCCGGCCTCCAGGCCGTGCTGGACGATCCCGCCTCCGACGCCGACCTGAAGGCGCTGGCCCAGGACGAAATCGCCGGCGCGGAGGAGGCGCTGGAGCGGCTGTCGCGCGAGGTGCAGCTGATGCTGCTGCCGCGCGACGATGCGGATGAAAAATCGGCCATTCTGGAAATCCGGGCCGGAACCGGCGGCGACGAAGCCTCGCTGTTCGCCGGCGACCTGTTCGGCATGTACAGCCGCTACGCCGCCCTGAAAGGCTGGACGGTGGAGCCCCTGTCGGTGAGCGAGGGCGTGGTTGGCGGTTACAAGGAAATCATCGCCGAGGTGCGCGGCGCCGGCGTCTTCGCCCGGCTGAAGTTCGAATCAGGCGTGCACCGCGTGCAGCGGGTGCCGGCGACGGAAAGTTCCGGCCGCATCCACACCTCGGCGGCCACGGTGGCGGTGCTGCCCGAGGCGGAAGACGTCGACGTGGACATTGACGAAAGCGACCTGCGCATCGAGACCATGCGGGCCGGCGGCGCCGGCGGCCAGCATGTCAACAAGACCGAGTCCGCCATTCGCATCACCCATGTGCCCACCGGCACGGTGGTGCATGTGCAGGAGGAGCGCTCGCAGCACCGCAACCGGGCGAAAGCCATGAGCCTGCTGCGCGCCCGGCTGCACGACGCCGAGCGCGGTCGCAAGGACGCCGAGCGCGCCGCCGACCGGCGCTCCCAGGTCGGTTCCGGCGATCGTTCTGAACGGATCCGCACCTATAATTTCCCGCAGGGGCGTGTGACCGATCATCGCATCGGCCTGACGCTCTACAAGCTGGACGAGGTGATCGCCGGCGCGGCGCTGGATGAACTGGTCGACGCCCTGACGGCCGCCCGCCAGGCCGAACTGCTGGCCTCGGATGAGGCTCCGTGAGCAGCCCGGCCGCCAATGACCGGGTGAATGAAGGCCTGGCGGTGCTCGACGCTTTGCCGGCTGACGCCGGGCGCGCCGCCATCCTGGCGGCGCTTGGCAAGGCCCTTGCCTGCCCCGACGCCGGAGAAGGCGCCCGTGTCGCCCGCATCCTGTTTGCCGGCGTGCTGGGCCTTGAGCTGGTCCAGATCATCGCCAGTCCTGCAGCGCCGCTGTCCGGCGGAGAACGGGCGCGGCTGCGCGCGGCGGCCCGCCGCTGCCTGGCGGGCGAGCCGCCGGGCCGGGTGCTGGGCAGGCGGGCGTTCTGGGGCATGGAGTTTCGCCTCGGCCCGGAGACGCTGGAGCCGCGCCCGGACACGGAAACCCTGGTGGAGACCGCGCTCGCGCGCCTCGGCGCGCGACAGTCTGGCCAGCCGTCGCGCCTGCTTGATCTGGGGACAGGAACGGGCTGCATCCTGATCGCGCTGCTGCACGAACTGCCACGGGCGTTCGGCGTCGGCGTCGACCTGGCTCCTGGGGCGGCGGCGATCGCCCGCGACAACGCCCGCACGAACAACGTGGACGACCGCAGCGCCTTTGTGGCGGGCGACTGGGCCGCCGCCATCGGCGCAGTTCCGTTCGATCTGGTCGTCTCCAACCCGCCCTATATCGAAAGCCGCGCCCTCGCAGGTCTCGACGCCCGGGTGCGCCTGCACGATCCGGTTCTGGCGCTCGACGGCGGCCCCGACGGGCTTGCGCCCTACCGGCTGCTGGCGCCCGAAGCGATGCGGTTGCTGCGCCCTGGCGGCGTGGCGGCGTTCGAGGTCGGCGCCGGTCAGGCGGCCGATGTCGCGGCTCTGATGCGCGCCGCCGGCTTCACGGCGACGCAGGTTGCAACGGATTTGGCGGGCGTGATGCGGGTGGTTTCTGGCGCCAGGCCCTGAGCGGCAAGGACGATGATCCTGAATTTCTGCTTGGCGATGGCGAACGAAACGGGTAATGTACCCGACATACGACGTGATTTGAGCCTGTGATCTGGCGCTTCGGAGGGAGAAGCGGCCTTACGGGCGCGTCGATCGGCCGTACCTACCCGGCGTCTTTCCTGTCAGATCAGCGTCTGGCCGTCGGAAAGGTCCCAGGATTCAGATGGTTGGAGTTTGGTCTGGTCGCCCGGATCCGGGTCTTGACCAGTTGCGCTCCGACAACGGCCGATGGGCGATTACGGAAGCATCCGCAGACCAGAGCATTTGAACGCGAAAGAACCAGTTCGCGGACGGGAATGCACCAGGCGGAAATGAGCCTGGTCTGGCGTCTGTCCGGGCGATTGCCGGTCAGGACCGGCTTCGTTTCGGGGACCCGCCAGCGGCCGGATGCGCGCCGTCATCAGTTGATCACCTGAGCCAGGGTTGCCGGCTTCTCCGGAGAGGGGCGCCCCTGTAGCTCGCTGTGGATGTTGATCCCGGCCGTCCAGCGCGCGAAGCCGGCGCGGATCGGAAAGTAGTGCAAGACAATGGCTTCACATGAGAGACAGATGAGACCAGGTCAGAACAGGCGCGTGCGGGGACGGAATAACCGCAAGGGCCCCAACCCCCTGACGCGCAGCTACGAGTCCAACGGACCGGATGTGAAGATCAGGGGCACTGCCCAGCATATTGCCGAGAAATATGCGCAGCTGGCCCGCGACGCGCAGGTCACCGGCGATCCTGTCGCCTCCGAGAATTATCTGCAGCACGCGGAGCACTACTTCCGCATTATCGCGGCGGCCCAGGCGCAGTTCCAGCAGGCCTACGGGACGCTGCCCCGCGCCTTCGATGACGCCGATGAGGGCGAGGTCGACGACGAATACGGCGTTGATGCGCCAGCCGCGACCCAGCGTCTGCCCCAGGGCGGCGAAGAAGCTTATCCCGCCGGCGCGCCGCAGCCCGGACAGGGCGCGTCCTCCGGCTATCGCGAACGGCAGGAACGGTTCGAGCGTCCCCAGCGCGGCGAGCGTTATGACCGTCAGGATCGCGGCGAGCGGCAGGATCGCGCCGAGCGGCAAGATCGCTCCGAGCGTCAGGAGCGTCCGGCGCGTGGCGAACGCCAGCCGCGCATGAGCGCTGGCGATAACAGTGAACTCCATTCCGCGGGCGAGCGTGAGCCGCGCGGCCGTCGCGAGCGGTTCCGCCGTGACCGCGACGTCGCTCCGGCGCGTGACGCAGAGCTCCCGGCGGACGAAGCGGATGCCGGCGGTTTGCCTGCCTTCCTGACCACGCCGCTGCGCGCGGCCCCCGCGCCGGTGGAGGCCCAGCCGGAGCCGGCGGCGCAAGGCAACACGGAGGCGCCCGAGGCCATCCAGCCACAGGATGACGCTGGCGCCGATGAAGCGGGCGAGCGTTTTCCTGTCCGCGCCCGCCGCCGCCGGGGCCGCACCCGGGCTGATAGCGCTGCGGATTCGGCCGATATCGAGCAGTCCGCCGCCGGCTGACAGCCGCAGCCGCTGACATGCCAGGAAACCGGGCGACCTGTCGGTCGTCCGGTTTTTTTGTGCCTCCGCTCCCCGGCCGGCGTTTTTGAACCCGCCAGGTCCAGACCAACGGCAGGCGGAGGCGACATGCGTCATCCGGCTCCCGGGACCGGACGGACGCCATGGCGGGCCCGGCGCGGCCCGCCAGTCGCCTCACGGGCGAAACCGTCATGCATCCCATGCATTCCATGACCTTGCGGGTAATGGACGCGGCCTGGCCCCCGTGGCCCCATTGGCGGCGTAACGCCTGATGGCGGCCGCGACCTCGCGTGGCGCGCCAGCACACCGTGGGGAAGCTCCATGTCCGTCACCGTCGACCATCTCGCCGCCGACGCCGCCGCGCTTCAGGACCCATGTCCGGCGTCGCCGGCAGCGACCGGTTACGCCAGCCTGTCGCCACGCACCCGCTGGCTGCTGGAAGGCTCCGTGTCCGGGCGCCTGCTGGTGCTCGCCGCCCCCAATGTCGGCGAGGCGATCGCCCGCATCACCTTCATTATCGCCGACGCCTTTTTCGTTTCATGGCTGGGACCGGAGGCGCTTGCGGGCGTCTCCGTGGTGTTCCCGCTGCTCATCATCATGCAGACCATGACGGCGGCGGGCGTGGGCGCCGGCGTCTCGTCGGCGGTGGGCCGGGCGCTCGGGGCCGGCCATATCGACGACGCCCGGCGGCTTGCCGGCGTCTCCGTGGCGCTGGCCCTGGCGGGCGCCGCGCTATTCACTGCGCTGGCCCTGGCGGGGGGACCGGCGCTCTACCGGATCATGGGCCTCAGCGGCGGCGCCCTGGAGGCCGCTGTCGTCTACAGCGCCGTCGGCTTCAGCGGCTGCGCGCTGATCTGGTTGCAGAACATTTTCGCCAACATCTGTCGTGGCGCGGGCAACATGCTTGTGCCGGCGACGGCGATTGTTGCTGGCGAGCTGGCGCATCTGGGCCTGTCGCCAACGCTCATCATGGGGTGGGGGCCATTTCCGCAGATGGGCGTGGCCGGGGCCGGCGTCGCCTTCCTCTCCGCCTATGCAGTGGGATCGCTGATCATTGGCGCCTATCTGCTGTCGCCCCGGGCGCTGGCCCGCCTGCGACTGCGCGCCATCCGTCTTGACTGGCCCCACGTGCGCGACATCATGAGCGTTGGCCTGCTGGCGGCGATTTCAGCGCTGCTGTTCCAGATGGCCCTGTTCATCGTCACCGGCATGGTTGGCCGCTTCGGCAACGCCGCGATCGCCGGCTACGGCGCCGCCGCCCGCCTCGACCTGTTGCAGGCGCCCATCACCTTTGCCTTTGGCTCAGCGGTTATCGCCATGGTCGCCACCGCTGTTGGTGCGCGCGACCTTGTCCGCGCCCGCCACGCGGCCTTTGCCGGCATGGCCATCGCCGCCGGCATCGGCCTGGCGTTCAGCATCGTTTCATGGAACGCCGGACGCTGGATGGCGCATTTCACTTCCGACCCGCAGGTTTCCCGCTATGGCGAACTGTACCTGCATTGCCTGACGCCGATTTTCCCGATTCTGGGCGCCGGGCTTGCCGCCTATTTCGCCTGCCAGGGGCTTGGCGACATCCGCCGGCCATTCATCCTGTCGGTCATCCGTTTTGTCATCGCCATCGGCGGCGGCTGCCTGGCGCTGGCGCTGTGGAACGAGGTGCTGGGCGTCTATCTCGCCAGCGCCCTCGCCTCCTTTGTCTTCTCCGTCGCCATGATCGTCATGGCGGCGCAGGCGTTCCGCCGGACAGCCTGAACCGTCGCGCCCTGGCGCCCAGGCTGATCCCGAAGCCCGGATGATCCAGGATCGGACATTTGCGCTGGAGCATTCTGGTCAACCTGGATCGGAAATGCGCCAGCTTTCTTTATTCTGGATGAATTCCGCTCGATCAGCCGATCCTGGCTGATCAGCAAGCGCCCAGGCCGCGCAGCCGTCTGGCCGACAGCATGTAATTGACATCGGTGTCCGGAGAGCGGCGCCAGACGTCGCGCCAGGGCTCGTAAACCACGCCTTCGGTGCGCTGCACGGTCATGCCGCCGCCGGCGATGAAGGCGGCGAGTTCCTCGGGCGTGACGAAGCGGTTCCAGTCATGGGTGCCGCGCGGCACCCAGCGCAGCACATATTCGGCCCCAACGATGGCCAGGGCCCATGCCTTGCGTGTGCGGTTCAGCGTCGCCATCAACAGGACGCCGTCCGGCTTCACGGCGGCGCAGCAGGCGGCGACGAAGCCTGCCGGATCAGGCACATGCTCGATCACTTCCATGGCGGTGACGATGTCGAAGCGCTCGCCCGCCGCCGCCACGTCCTCCACCAGTTCGCCGCGATAGGCGATCTCAAGGCCGCCGGCCTCCGCATGCGCCCGGGCGACGGCGATGTTTTCCGGCGCCGGATCAAGCCCGGTGACGGCGGCGCCCATGCGGGCCAGCGGCTCACACAACATGCCGGCGCCACAACCGACATCCAGGGCCGTGAGACCGGCGAATGGCGCGGCTTCACGCGCGTCACGGCCAAAATGCTCACAAACCACGTCGCGAATAAAGGCGAGCCGCACGGGATTCAACCGGTGCAGCGGCTTCATCGGGCCATCGGGATCCCACCACCGCCGCGCCAGGGCGTCGAAATGCGCGACTTCCGCCGGATCGGCGCGCGGGGGAAACGGCGCGGATGAATCATTGCTCACAGGCCACATTTCCTTGCAATCAAACCTGGCTTCCAGGAAAACGTCGTGTAACCGGTCGCGCGGACGCCGACGCATCCGCGACGCTGTGAAGTCCAGCCGCCCAGGCTTCACCGGAGCCGATCAGCCAGGCTTGTCGGGCTCTGGTCATACCATCACCGCTGGCGCGCGCCTAACCTGTCACGGGACGGCTTCCCGTATCTGGCAGGCTCCGCCGCGCGCCGCAGCAATGCAACCGCCTGCGGCGCCGCGCCACTGCGTTTTCGCACAAAAAACGGCTCCCCTTTTCGCGCAAACCGGTTTACCTGCGCGCATTCGCACCCCGGATCAAAAGTGTCACGCTTCCAGACTGTTATACGCAAAACCGGCTCCCGCGTCGCCGGCGTCCTCATGCTCGGCGCCGTGCGCGCCATCTTTGGCTTCTTCCGCCTGCTCGGACCGGACCGCTCCAGCGCCCTTGGCGGCGCGCTGGCCCGCGCCATCGGGCCGCTCATGGGCGTCAACCGCGTCGCCATGGCCAATTTGCGCGCCACATTCCCGGACAAGCCTGAAGCGGAGCTGAAGGCCATTGCCCGCAAATCGTGGGAGAATCTGGGGCGCACCGCAGGCGAATATCCGCATCTGGCGGAAATTTTCGACTACGACTACGACAATCCCGATCCCGACGGCCGCATCCAGGTGTCCGGCATCGAGCACTTCATCGCCCTGCGCGAGGACGAAAAGCCAGGCGTCATCTTCTCGGCGCATCTGGCCAATTGGGAGCTGCCAGCGATCTGCGCCGCCCGTTACGATCTTGCGGTGACGGCGGTGTTCCGGGCGCCCAACGATCCGGCCATCGCCGGCGCCGTTCAGGAGATTCGCAGCCAGACCATGGGCGGCCTTGAAGCGGCGCGCCCCGGCGCCGCCTTCGCCATGGTGGAGGCGCTGGAGAACGGCGGCCACCTTGGCATGCTGATCGACCAGCATTTCACCCGCGGCGTGGTCACGCAGTTCCTCGGGCGTCCCTGCCTCACCAATCCGATCATGGGCAAATTCGCCCGTCGCTTCGATTGCCCGGTGCACGGCGCCCGCGTCATCCGCCTTGACGGCGCCCGCTTTCGCATCGAACTGACGCCGCCGCTGGACCTGCCCCGCGACGCCGCCGGCGAGATCGACGTGGCCGGGGCCATGCAGGCAATGACCGACGTGGTGGCGGACTGGGTGCTGGAGCATCCCGAACAGTGGTTGTGGATGCACCGCCGCTGGCGCCCGCAATTCATCAAAACCCCGAAATCCGCTGACCAGAAGCCGGCGGAGCCCCCGGGCGCCGCAGCCTGACGCCGCCAGTCGGCGCCAGCACGAAAAAGGCCGGGCTTTCGCCCGGCCTCATGTTTTCAGCCTGTCCCGATCTTATTCGGCGGCCTGCTTCGGCACGCCCAGAACGGCCTTGACCTCGAGGAACTCGCCAAAGGCGTGATCGCCCCACTCACGGCCGTTGCCCGACATCTTGTAGCCGCCGAACGGCGCCATCAGATCCGGCGCGGCGCCGTTGAGAATGACCTGGCCGGCGCGCAGGCGCGAGGCAACTTCACGCACCCTGACCGGGTCAGACCCCGAAACGTAGGCGGCGAGGCCATATTCGGTGTCATTGCCGATGCGCACCGCCTCGTCCACGTCCTTGTAGCCAATGATCGACAGCACCGGGCCAAAGATTTCTTCCTTGGCGATGGTCATCTCATTGGTGACGTTGGCGAACACGGTCGGCTTGACGTAATAGCCCTTGTCGAGACCTTCCGGACGGCCGGGACCGCCGGCGACCAGGGTGGCGCCTTCATCGACGCCCTTCTGGATCAGCCCCTGGATCTTGTTGAACTGGGTCTCGGACACCACCGGGCCGATGGTGACCTTGTCCTGGGGCTTGCCGACCACGGTGGCTTCCGCCGCCGCGCGGGCAATGTTGATGGCCTCTTCCATGCGGGCGGCCGGCACCAGCATGCGGGTCGGGGCGTTGCACGACTGGCCCGAGTTGTTCATGACGCTGCGCACGCCGCCGGAGACGGCGCGGTCGAAATCAGCGTCATCGAGGATGATGTTCGGGCTCTTGCCGCCCAGTTCCTGGTGCACGCGCTTGACGGTCGGGGCGGCGTTCTTCGCCACTTCGATGCCGGCGCGGGTCGAGCCGGTGAACGACACCATGTCGATCAGCGGATGCGAGCTGATGGCGGCGCCCACCGTCGGGCCGTCGCCATTGACCAGGTTGAACACGCCGGCCGGCACGCCAGCGGCGTCCATGATCTCGGCGAAGATCTGGCCCGAGAACGGCGCGATCTCGGACGGCTTCAGCACCATGGTGCAGCCGGTGGCGAGCGCCGGCGCGACCTTGCAGGCGATCTGGTTGACCGGCCAGTTCCACGGCGTGATGAAGCCGCAGACGCCAATCGGCTCCTTGACGATGATGGTGCCGCCGCGCTCTTCCTCGAACTTGTAATTCTTGAGAACGTTCAGCGCCGTCTGCAGGTGGCCGACGCCCATCGGGGCCTGGGCGCGTTGGGCGAGGACGGTCGGGGCGCCCATTTCCTCGGTGATGGCGGCGGCCATGTCGTCGAAGCGCTTCTTGTATTCCTCGATGATGCGCTCAAGCAGGGCGATGCGCTCTTCACGGCTGGTGCGCGAGAACGTCTGGAACGCCCGGTGCGCCGCCTTGGCCGCGGCGTCCACGTCCGCCGCCGTGCCCAGCGAAATGCGACCCGCAACGGATTCGTCAGCCGGGTTGATCACGTCGAGGGTTTTGGCGCCGGCGGCGGGCTCAACCCACTTTCCGTCGATATAGAACTTCGTGTAATCGCGCATGACGTTCTCCCTGCCTTTCCGCCGAATTCGGGTCCGGGGACCCGGCTGACGATGAACCTGGATATTCTTGTGTACGGCCCGCCACGAGCGGCGCAACAGCGGCGCGCGGGGCCGTCCCGCTTCATCAGATAGGGCGCCGGCGGCGCCTTCGCTACCGAAATCAGCAATTGTCCTGCGCCAGTATCCCCCGGGGCCGATCTGCGAGGCCGGAACAGACGCCAGCGCCACGCTTCCCTCACCTTGCAGCCTCCGCCGCATCCCTACGGCGCCCGCGCGCCAACGGATCAGGAACGCATCGCCATTCGGACGCGCCCGTTCACGCCCCGGCGTTGCATGTCTCCGTCAGCGCCTTGCGAACCGCGTCCCGGTAAGCTGCGAAAATGCGCGGCGTATCCGCGTTCGGCCCGCGCCAGTTAATGGTGAAACAGAACGTCGCCGGCCCGCCTGCCGTCAGCATCTGGCCTGCGAGGCTGAAGCAATGGAAGTCACCCCAGTCAATGCTGCCGCCCTTGCCCCACGCCATGATGTCTGGGGGGACCACCTGCGGCAGGGCGTCGGCCATGGCCATGATGCGCCGGTACTGCTGCAGGGTTTCTGGCTTCTCAAAGAAGCGTCCGGTCATGGCGGCGCGGTGCCAGGCCACCAGGTCGCTCGCCGTGCTCCGCATGCTTGGGCCGTCGCCCCCCATTGGACTACGGCCGTTCGCGGGCGTGGGTCCAGCGGCGATCGCCTGCAGCCCCTGCCATCCCGGATCAACCCCGGCGGCGGCGCCGGCGAGCCAGCTGAACAGCGCCCGGGTTGAATCCGGTATGCGGGTTTTCGTCAGGCCCGCTTTCTGGATCAGCGCCCGCACGTTGGCCGGTCCCGCAGCGGCCAGGGCGACGTCGGTCGCGGTGTTGTCGCTGTGGGTGATCATGGCCTCCAGCACGCTGACGTGGGGCGTGCGGCCGGTCAGGTTGAGAAACACCGGGCTCGACAGCGAGCGCACGGAATCATCGATGACGGCCTGGGCGTCGAGAGAAACCTTGCCAGCCTCCTGCTGGCGCAGAAATTCGGCCAGAATGAAGGTTTTGACGGCGCTGCCGACGAACAGCGGCTCGTCCGGCGCGTGCGACGCGCGCCATAGCGTTTTGCCTTCCAGGCTCCCCTGCTGCGCCTTGCCGCCCTGGCCCCCCGCCTCGTTCGCCTGCTCGCTGGCCTCAGCGCGCGCGTCGGCGACGATCAGGCAGGAGGCGCGACCTTCGGCTCCAAGGTCCAGGCTGGCGAAACCGCGCGCCGCTTCATTCACCGCGTCAGGCGCCGCCGGCGGAGGCGGCTCGTGCTTCGTCTGGCGACGCGGAGGCTTCGCCCGCGCCGGCGTGGCCAGACCTGCCGCGGTCGCCGCGGCCACTGATGCGAGCAGAAGTGTGCGCCTGTCCATGAACCCTCGCGCAAAAACAGTTCCGGCTCCGCGTCGCCCACCCGCAGGGAGACGGGCCGCGCGGTTGCCCGGAGACCCGGGACGATGTCGTGCGAAACGGACGCCATTTCAAGGGAAGAGCGCGCGCCAGGCCACACGCCGGATCAATGTCGCCTGGCGGCGGACAGTTCCGGCAGCGGCGATTCGCGCCCTGACAGGGGTGTCAGGCCTTTCCCACGGCGACAACCGCGCCTTCCAGCCGATGATTGTCGTCCGCCCGGAGTCATGCAAGGGCCTGGCTGGTCCCGGCGGGATAATTTCAGCGCCGTGTGGCTCCGGCGGGACGAACCGAACTGGTCAGATCGCCAGCGGCGGGCTGGGCGCAGACCGACGTGGGCGACGCATTGGCGGTGAACAGCGCGGCAATCTGCGGCTCATCCTGGTCGCGCTGCCAGCGAACCGCATCGATAACGCAGGCGGCGGCCTCAGGCGCCGGGGGCGCATCGCCGTCCAGGCAAATCCAGCCGCTCAGGCGCAAATCCGGCTGGGAACGCATCTGCTTGAACGTCACGCAACTGCGTGCGCCGGCATGCCCGCCGAAGCGGGCCAGGGCGACGTCCACCGGCCCGAGCCGCGTTTCCAGGGACGGCAGGGGCGCGAATCGCTCCACCCACATGCCGGCTTCGCCGGCCCGGCGCGCCACGTCGACAAAGAACGAGCCGCCCGGCTGCGGCTCGGAACCGGGCCGGTACAGGGAAAGACGCAGCAACGGTCCCGCCTGACCGGCGTCGCCAATGATCAGCGCGTCGTCGCGGCCACCGCCGGAGGCGTGGCGCACCCCCTCGACCGCCCCGGTCATGGCCATCAGGCCCCTGAGCGCCGCTGTTCCTGGCAATTGCGGCAGGGGATCAAGGCGGAAGGCCGGCTGCTCCTCACTCGCAGCCACCCAGCCCACCGCCGGCGATTTCTCCGGTTGCCCGGCGGTCCGGGCGTCAGCCTCGCCCGACCTGGCGGCGTCCTGACCACTGACCGTCTGGACAACCGCCGGTCGTTCCAGGGTGACGGGGCCTTCCGCGCTGGCGCGCGCTGGCGCCTGGTTCGGCGCCGGCGCCGCCGGATCGTCGCCGCCAGACATCACCATGAACGCTGCGAAGCCGCCGAGCAGCAACGTCGAGAGCGCCGCCACGCCGCGCCATGAGCCCTTGCGGGCGGGCGTGTCCTGCATGGACGCGCGTCGCGCCGGTTTGCCGGCGGCCAGCCTGTGTCCGGTCAATCCTGCGCGCGCCAACGTTCCAATGCGTTTCATGGATGCAAAACCCTCAGGGCGCGGTCAGCCGCCGCCGCGCGTCCTCGCGTTGCTGAAAGGTCGCATCACGCGAAAAATGTGAAGCGCACCTGCCGCCAGCGCCAGCTTTGCGCCCGATCAGGTTAACGTCCGCTTCACATGGCCAGCCGCCCTCCGGCTTCCCCACGTTGTTCACGCAAATATTGACAACAGCGCCAGTCCCGTGCTTGTGGAAGCCGGCCGCGACAGGTGCGGCTTGCAGGACGTTTGACATGCTTCCGCTCAGGTTCTCTGGAAATCTGGCGAATGGCGCATCGCTGGGGACGGCGACCGCCGCCGCAACCACCATCATTCCGTCCACTGCCACTCTCCGGATAAAAACGGCGAAACCCTGAATCGCGCCCTCTCCCGCGTCCTCCGACGGGTGAGGACGGCGTGTTGACGACCGGCGCGGCCGGCGCGGAGGGTGACGGCGATCCGGCGGCGACAGGGCCTGCGCCGGCATTGCGTCAGATCAGGAACACAGGGCGTTTCCGCGATTTCACCATGTGAACGGGAATGACCTGAACGTGGTTTGTCCGGCGCAGACCCCCCATATGCGCGGACGGAACGCCAGCAATCTGGAACGGGACTGTCTTCCAGCCGGCTCTGGGGCGGAAAGGAACATCACCATGGGTTACAAGGTCGCCATCGCCGGCGCCACCGGCAACGTCGGGCGTGAGATGCTGCAAATCCTTGCCGACCGGGCCTTCCCGGCGGATGAAGTCGTGCCGCTGGCCTCGCGCCGCAGCCTCGGCCAGGAAGTCTCCTACGGTGATCGCACCCTGAAGGTGAAGGATCTCGCCACCTACGACTTTTCCGACGTCGACATCTGCCTGATGTCCGCTGGCGGCGACGTGTCGAAGGAATGGTCGCCGAAGCTGGGCGCCCAGGGCGTCGTCGTCATCGACAATTCGTCCGCCTTCCGCATGGACCCGGACGTGCCGCTGGTCGTGCCGGAGGTGAACGGCGACGCGGTGCGCGGCTTCACGAAGAAGAACATCATCGCCAATCCGAACTGCTCGACCGCCCAGCTCGTCGTGGCGCTGAAGCCGCTGCACGACAGGGCGACCATCCGGCGCGTCGTCGTCTCGACCTACCAGTCCGTATCCGGCGCCGGCAAGGACGCCATGGACGAGCTGTTCAACCAGACCCGCTCGATCTTCACCGCCGGCGAACTGAAGACCACGAAGTTCCCCAAGCGCATCGCCTTCAACCTCATTCCGCAGATTGACGTCTTCATGGAAGACGGCTTCACCAAGGAAGAATGGAAGATGGTGGCCGAGACCAAGAAGATTCTCGACCCGAAGATCCGGCTGACCGCCACGGCGGTGCGCGTGCCGGTGTTTATCTCCCATTCGGAATCGGTGAATATCGAATTCGAGAACCCGATCACCGCTGACGAGGCGCGCGACATCCTGCGCAATGCGCCGGGTTGCATCGTCATCGACAAGCGCGAACCCGGCGGCTACATCACCCCGCACGAGGCGGCCGGCGAAGACGCCACCTATATCTCGCGCATCCGCGAGGACCCGACCGTCGACAATGGCCTCGCCATGTGGGTGGTCTCGGACAATCTGCGCAAGGGCGCCGCCCTCAACGCCGTGCAGATCGCGGAAGCCCTCATCAACCGCAAGCTGCTGACCCCGAAGAAGCAGGCGGCCTGATTTTCAGGTTTCAGAAACGAAGACGCCGCCCTTTCGGGCGGCGTCGCCGTTTTCAACCCTCGCTGTCCGGCTCAGTCGCAACGCGGCGCCAGCCGGCCCAGCGCCTCCAGACCGTCCACCGCCGGTTCGAATGCGCCGGTTTCCGGGTTGCGCACCCGCAGCACGCCGTCGGCCACGCCGAAATAGGCGCCGTGCAGCGCGATCTGGTTACGCTCCGCCAGGATGCGGACGCAGGGGAAGGTCAGGAGGTTGCGCAGCGACAGTTCGATGGCCGCGAACTCCAGCCGGGTGATGTAATCGGCCGCGCTGCGGGCCTGCGGACCGAGGGCGTCGGCCGCCGGCTGGATCTGCGCCATCCATTTGCCGATGAAATCACCGGGCGAGAGGGGATCGGCGTGATTGGCGAACGCCTTGATGCCGCCGCACATCTGGTGGCCGAGCACGACAATGTGCTTCACCTTCAGGGCCTGGACGGCGAACTCGAGCGCCGCGGACGTGCCGTGGAAATCACCCCCGGTTTCGAAGGGCGGCACCAGATTGGACACGTTGCGGACCACGAACAGTTCGCCCGGACTGGCGTCGAAGATCACCTCCGGCGACACGCGGCTGTCGCAGCAACCGATAATCAGCGTCTCGGGGCTCTGCCCGCGCTCGGCCAGAACCTCGAAGCGTTCGCGTTCGCTGGGGAAACGCCCGTTCAGGAATGCCTTGTACCCCTCGGTCAGGCGGGTGGGAAATGCGGGGGCGACAGCTTCTCTGGTCATGGGCGCTCCATGTCATGGGTGGTGACGGTGTCCAGGGACGCGCAGCCGGCCACCTGGACGCGCCACGCAAGGGCGCGCCCCGGCAACACGCGCGATCGGCGCCCCGCAGACGGATTGCAACACCGTTTGCGCCCGTAAAGCCTTGTACGCAATCATTTTATGCACCACGGAAAAATGTGGAATTTGCCGGCGCAAGAGCCGGCAGGGCTGCTGGAGGCGCGCCGGCGACCCTGAACATTTGGGTCAGGGCCGGATCGGCCATGGGCGCCCCCCGCGGCGGATCGCTGGAGCGCCCTCTCCGGAAGCTCCGGCGCCAGGCTTGCGAAATTGCGGAAATCCGGCACAAACACCCCCAGAAACATGCGCCGTTCCGGACAGGGCCGGCGACCACACACGCCAGGAGTTTCCGATGACCGCCATTCGCCCCCGCCGCAGCGTTCTTTACATGCCGGGCTCGAACGCCCGCGCGCTGGAGAAGGCGAAAACCCTGCCGGCCGACGCGCTGATTCTCGACCTGGAAGATGCGGTGGCGCCTGACGCCAAGGCCAGCGCCCGTGAGCAGGTGTGCGGCGCCGTGAAGGCCGGCGGCTACGGCCCGCGCGAGGTCATCATCCGCGCCAATGGCCTCGACACCCCCTGGGGCCGCGACGACATCCTGGCCGCCGCCGTGGCGCGTCCCGACGGCATCCTGATTCCCAAGGTTTCCAACCCGGAGACCCTGCAGGAGGTTGGCAAACTGCTGGCCGGCGCCCCGGACAACATCCGCGTCTGGGCCATGGTCGAAACCCCGGCCGCCATGCTCGACATCGCCCGCATCTCCGCCGCGGCCCGCGACCGGTCCACCCGCCTTGCCTGCTTCGTCATGGGCACCAACGACCTGGCCAAGGAAACCCGCGCCCGCTTCGTGCCTGGCCGCGCGCCCATGTTGCCGTGGCTGTCCCTGGCCCTCACCGCCGCCCGCGCCGAGGGCCTCGACATTCTCGACGGCGTTTACAACAACATCTCCGACATGGATGGCTTCCGCGCCGAGTGCGAACAGGGTCGCGATTTCGGTTTTGACGGCAAGACCCTGATTCACCCGACCCAGGTGGAGCCGGCCAACGAGATTTTCGCCCCGCCGGCCGCCGAGGTGGAGTGGGCCCGCAAGATTATCGCCGCCTTCCAGCTGCCGGAGAACGCCGGCAAGGGCGTGCTGTCGGTGGACGGCAAGATGGTCGAGATCCTGCACGCGGAAATGGGCAAGCGCGTCGTCGCCGTCGCCGACGCCATCGCTGCCCGCCAGGGCTGAGGCCCCAAAGGAGCGCGGCAGAGGCAGGCGCAACAGGTGTTGAACGGCCCCTCCAGAACGTCCGCCGCCCCCGAAGCGCCTGGGGTGGCGACAAACCGCTGCCGCATGCCCATATAGGGACCATCCGGGTGGCCTGATCAGGAGACAGGGCCAGAATATCCGCCAGGAGAACCTGGCGGCGCCCCGGGCTTCCACCGGAAGCGCTCCCCTCAACCCAGAAGGCGCCGACCATGCCGGAGCATCGCAGTCCGTTCCGGCCCTCCGGTCCAATGCCTTTACGGGAAGCGATCTCCCGCTTTCCGTAAGGGCGCCGGCGCTCCGGCCATGTGATGAGCAAACGCACCCCTTCCGCCCGCGGCTCCCTCGCGCCCGGCGAACGCGCCCGCGGCGTCACCGCCATCCTCGGGCCGACCAACACCGGCAAAACCCATCTGGCCATCGAGCGTCTCGTGGCCCATGGCGAGGGCATGATCGGTTTGCCCCTGCGGCTGCTGGCGCGCGAGGTCTACCAGCGCGTGGTCGAGAAGGTCGGCGCGGCCCATGTCGCCCTGATCACCGGCGAGGAGAAGATCAAGCCGCCGCGCCCCCGTTACTGGATCTGCACCATCGAGGCGATGCCGCGCGACATCTCCGTCGCCTTCTGCGCCATCGACGAAATCCAGCTGGCGGCGGATTTCGGCCGCGGCCACGTCTTCACCGACCGGCTGCTCAACATGCGCGGCCGCGATGAGACGCTGATCATCGGCTCCCTGACCATGAAGCCGCTGATCCAGAAGCTGCTGCCGGGCGCGGAGATCGTCACTCGCCCCCGCCTGTCGACGCTGATGTTCGCCGGCGGCAAGAAAATCACCCGCCTGCCGCCGCGCTCCGCCATCGTCGCCTTCTCGGTAGAGGAAGTGTATGCGGTCGCCGAACTGATCCGCCGCCAGAAAGGCGGCGCGGCCGTGGTGCTGGGCGCCCTGTCGCCGCGCACCCGCAACGCCCAGGTGGAGATGTTCCAGTCGGGCGAGGTTGATTATCTGGTCGCCACCGACGCCATTGGCATGGGGCTCAATCTCGACCTGCATCACGTCGCCTTCGCCAGCGACCGCAAGTTCGACGGTTTCGGCTTCCGCCGGCTCAATCCGTCCGAATTCGGCCAGATCGCCGGCCGGGCCGGGCGCTACATGCGTGACGGAACGTTTGGTACGACGGGCCGCTGCCCGGCGTTCGAGCCGGAGCTGGCCGAAGCCATCGAGGAACACCGTTTCGATCCGGTGCGCGTGCTGCAATGGCGCAACCCCGACCTGAACTTCCGCTCGATCCGGGGCCTGCTGGCCTCGCTGGCCGCCACGCCGAAAGAAGAGGGCCTGACACGGGCCCAGACAGCTGATGACATGGCGGCGCTGGAGGCGCTGGCCGGCGATGTTGAAGTGGCCGGCCTGGCGCGCCACCCCCAGCACATTGCCCGTTTGTGGGACGTCTGCCAGACGCCCGATTACAGAAAAGTCTCGCCACAGGCCCATGCGGACCTTGTCAGCACGATATTTCGTGCTCTGATGCGCCACGGCAGCCTTGATGAAACCTGGTTCGCCCGGCAAATAGCCGCTGTTGACCGCACCGACGGGGACATTGACGCCCTGTCGGCGCGCATCGCCCAGGTCCGGACCTGGACTTATGTCGCCAACCGCCCCGACTGGCTGGCCGATCCTGAGCATTGGCAGGAGCGCGCCCGTCAGGTAGAGGACAAACTTTCGGATGCATTGCACGAGCGGCTCGCCAGCCGTTTCGTGGACCGGCGCACAAGCGTGCTCATGCGGCGCCTCAGAGAGAACGCGCATATGGAAGCAGTAGTCACGCCCACGGGCGAAGTCAGCGTCGAAGGGCAGCACGTGGGCAATCTCCGCGGCCTTCATTTCGTGCCTGACCCGCAGGCGGATGGATCGGAAGCCCGCGCCTTGCGCGCCGCCGCGCAAAAATCGCTTGGCCCCGAGCTGGAAGCCCGGGCCGAGCGGGTGTCGATGGCGGTGGACGAGGCGTTTGTGCTGTCCAACGACGGCTCCCTGCGCTGGCTGGGCGACATCGTCGCCAGGCTGGCCCCCGGCGACAAACTGCTCGAGCCGCGCGCCATCCTGCTGGCCGACGACATGCTGGCCGGCGAGGCGCGCGAGAAAGCCCAGGCCCGCGTCGATCTCTGGGTCAAGTCGCACATCGCCAAACTGCTTGGCGCGCTCACCGCGCTGGAAGAGGCCGCCGACATCGAAGGTCTCGCCCGTGGCGTCGCTTTCCAGGTGGTTGAGGCGCTGGGCGTGCTGGAACGGTCGAAAGTGGCGCAGGACGTCAAGAGCCTCGACCAGAATGGCCGCGCCCAACTGCGCAAATATGGTCTGCGCTTCGGCGCCTACCACATCTATCTCCCGGCCTTGCTGAAGCCCGCGCCCCGCGCGCTCGCCGTGCAGCTCTGGGCGCTCAAGCATGGCGGCGCCGAAACGAAGGGGCTGGACGAGCTGCCGCATCTGGCCGCCTCCGGCCGCACGTCGATCGTGCTCGACCCCGAAATCGGCCGTGATCTTTACCGGGCCGCCGGCTTCCGCGTCTGCGGCGCCCGCGCCGTGCGCGTCGACATCCTGGAGCGGCTGGCCGACCTGATCCGCCCCGCCGTGACCTATCGCCCCGGCGTGACGCCGGGCGAGCCGCCGGCTGGCGCTGCCGACGGCGACGGTTTCGTCGTCACCGTGGCCATGACGTCGCTGGTGGGCTGCGCCGGCGAGGATTTCGCCTCAATCCTGCGCTCGTTGAACTACGCCCCGGAGCAGCGCGAAGGCCCGGCCATCACCGTGCCGCTGGTCCCGCGCGCCGCGACCGCGCCAGCGGAAGCAGCGCCGGGCGAGAGCGGACAGGGCGAGAGCAGCAAGGACGAGGCCGGAACGGACCAGGCCGGGACGGATGCAGGCGCGGCGCTGGCTGGGCCGGTTGACGCCGGAACCGCGCCGGAGGAAACCGCCTCTCCGGCGGCGGAAGCGCCGGCCGTGACCGAGGCCGCCGCCGAAGCGACGGAAACCCCAACGCCGGAAGCAGGCGATTCGGCGGCCGAAGCCTCCGCGCCAGCCACGGACGCCGAAGACGGGCCGCAGGCGGCTGAGCCTGCTGGCGAAACAGCCGGCGCGGAAGCAACAACGGAAGAGGCGACCGCGGAAGAGGCGACCGCGGCGGAAGAAGCCGGACCGGTTCTGCTCGAAATCTGGCGGCCGCAACGTCACCAGCACCATCGCCATGGTCGCGGCGGCCGTGACAACGCCGGACGCGGACGCGGACGCGGTGGCCCGGGCGGTCAGCAGGACGGCGAGCGCAGTGGTTACCGCGGCGGCCAGCGTCACGGCGGCCAGGGACAGGCCGACGCCAGCGAAGGCGGTCGCCGTGGCGGCGACGACCGGCGCAAGGGCGGCTTTCGCGGGGGCTTTACCCCCGGTCAGGAGGGCGCGCGCCCGCGTCCCCGGCATGAGGGGCCGGGGCGCCAGGACAACCGTCACGAGGCGCGTGGCGACCAGCGCGGCGACCGCAAACCGCAGCGGGCGGAAAAACAGCCTGACCCGGATTCGCCCTTCGCCAAGCTGTTGGCGCTGAAGGAGCGGATGCAGTCCGGCGACAAGAAATCCTGATCCGCCAGAGCGTACCCCCCGTGAAACGTCCGCCGTTTCGCGGGAAGGAGGCGCCAGGTCCAAGCAACCGGATTTTCCAAGCAACCGGATTTCGGCGCCTGGATCTGGCGCTGACGCTCCTGCAAACGCCTCTTTCGCCACACGGGTTGCGTTACATCAAACAGCCGGCGCGCGTTGGGGGTTAGAATCCAGCCCTGAAACGCCGCCCACGGAAAGCTCTGGAACCCGCGGCGGCCGGAAACCGTTTCATCCGGGCGGCGCGTCCAGCGGCGCGTGGCGTCCTCCCCGGATGACGCCAGACGCAGGAACGTCTGACCGGATGACAGAACCCCAGGAGCGGCAACGCATCGACAAATGGCTCTGGTTTGCCCGCATGGCGCGCTCCAGGCCGCTGGCGGTCGCCCTGGTCGCCGGTGGCAGGGTCCGGCTCAACGGAGCCCGGGTCGACGCGCCTGGCAAGAGCGTGAAGGTGGGCGACGTATTGACGCTGAACCTGCCGCAGGGCGTGCGCGTGGCGCGGATTCTCGGCTTGCCGCAGCGGCGCGGCCCGGCGCCGGAAGCGGCGCAATGCTGGCTGGACCTGGCGGCGGCGGACGAACCCGGGGGCAATAACCCGGGGAGCGACCCTGATCAGGACAATACCAATTCAACCATGCGGGGAATGTGAATTAAGTTAATCAACATTCCTGGTTGAGTATGGCGCCGCCGCGGATTATTTCAGCATCGTCCGGGCGCATCGGGATGCGCCGCGCGTGCGATATTCGCGCCGCCAACGCGTCCCGCCATGTCCGGCGCGCTTTGCAAGCATGCCGCCCCCATGGGACGGCGATGGGACGGGGTTCCGGTCGTGGCGGACCGGCAGCCGCCATTGATGCGTTATCCGCGGGCAGGGTTCGCCGCCCCGCCCCGAAAACGCTCCAGGAATGCCTCTGGCGTCGTCCGCCAGGGCCCATACGAGGTCGCGATGACATACGTCGTCACTGAGAACTGCATCAAGTGCAAGTATACGGACTGCGTCGAGGTCTGCCCCGTTGACTGCTTCTACGAGGGCGAAAATTTCCTCGTCATCAATCCTGACGAATGTATCGACTGCGGCGTCTGTGAACCCGAATGCCCTGCCGAGGCCATCAAGCCTGACACCGAGCCGGGGCTAGAGGACTGGCTGAAGCTGAACGCCGACCTGTCCGTCTCCTGGCCCAACATCACCCGCAAGCGCGACGCGCCGCCGGACGCGAAGGAGTGGGACGGCAAGCCGGGCAAGCTGCCCCTGCTGTCGCAGGAGCCGGGCGAAGGCGACTGAGCCCGCCTCCTGCGCCCAAACGCCACATGATTGCCCACAAGCGCCGGCGGCATGCTGGCGATATGAGCGCCCCATTCCCGGGCCGCGCCCGGGGCTCCGTTGCGTGAAAGCGCTTTCAGGACGTAACGGCAGTCGCGGCCGGCAAAGCGCGCCATGGCGCGCATGTCCCAACGGCAGGGCTGGCCTTCAGGCCGGGCGCAGACATGCGCCCGGCGCGCATGCCGTCAGGCAAACGCTTTGATTCTTTGCAAATTTGTGATATGCAATGTGCTGAATGGCCGTTGCCCCATGAATGTGGCGCAATTGTGCGTCCAGACACCAGCCAAACGAGTTTCTGTTTGTGGCTTCAACCCGTTTGATGTCGCAGGCGGAGATGTTTTGCGAGCACCTTGTGGCGCGCAGGCGAAGCGTTTGCGTTGCGCCTGCGTGACAATGGCGATTGTCCGCCCTGACCGTCGACGACCACGTCCCAAATGGACCGTGATCAGGAGGCTTTCCGAATCATGACTGCAAAGAAAACAGCTAACAAGCTTGGTTTCAAGACTGGAGAGGCCATTGTCTACCCCTCTCACGGGGTTGGCCACATCCTTGCCATCGAGGAGCAGGAGGTCGCCGGTTTCAAGCTGGAGCTGTTTGTGATCAGCTTTGACAAGGACAAGATGACTCTCCGCGTTCCGACCTCCAAGGCGGCGAGCGTCGGCATGCGCAAGCTGGCGGACGGCGAGGTGGTGTCGAAGGCGCTTGTGACCCTGACTGGCCGCGCCCGCGTCAAGCGCACCATGTGGTCGCGCCGGGCGCAGGAGTACGAAGCGAAGATCAACTCCGGCGATCTCGTCAGCATCGCCGAGGTCGTGCGCGACCTGCACCGCTCCGACGCCCAGCCGGAGCAGTCCTACAGCGAGCGCCAGCTTTACGAGGCTGCCTTGGAGCGGGTGATTTCGGAGCTCGCCGCGGTCAACCGCATTACCGACACCGAGGGGCGCAAACTGGTTGAGGAAGCCCTCGCCAAGAGCCCGCGCGGCGCCGGCAAGGCCGATGCAGCGGCCGCCGCCTCCGAGGACGACGAGGTTCAGGAAGAAGCCGCCTGACAGGGACTTCCGGGCCTCCGGCGATGGCGGACGACGCCGTCGCCACAACATTCTGTTGACGCCTCCGGTTCCCTGAGAACCGGAGGCGTCTGCCTTTGGGCTCACAATTGCAACGGATGGACACCGCGCATCCGCGGCGCGGCAGCCCCCACAGGCGTCCGGCGGGACGGTCCCGCCAGAACGGCGTCAGTCGACGATCTTGTAAGAATAGCCGGGGACCGGCGCTTCCCCCTCGCGCAATCCATTGATGGCGGCGAAGCGCGCCAGCGGATTGTCGACGCCTTGCATGCGGGCGGCCAGGCTTTGCTGGGTGTCCTCGGGCCGGGCGGTCACAATGCGAATGCGCAACGGCGCCACGGCGCGCGCTTCTTCCGCCGTCAGCTTCCGGATGCTGCGCAGGCTTTCCTCAAACCTGGCCCGCTCCTGCGCGCCCGGAGCGCGCGTGGCGTAGAGCAGGCGATAGGTGATGTTGTCGATGCGGACGGCGCCCAGCAGGAACATCCAGTCCTTGCCCTGGGCTTCCGCAACAACCATCGGCGCCGCGCCGCCGTCGAGCGTGTGGACGTTCCGCGCTTCCAGGCCATCGATCCATCCAGATGCGATGAATGCCTCCAGGCTGTCGCTGACGTCGGCGATATGGTCGAAGCGCAACGCGCCGGCGGAGCCGCCGTGCGCCAGGCCAATAACTGCCTCCGGCGACGCGTCCAGCACGTAGCCTTCCGGCGCCGTGAAGGTCACCGCAAGGCGCGGGCTCGCGAACACCCGCCCCCGCACCACGCCGGCTGACGGATCATCGCCATACAGCATGCCGTTGATCGCCCCGGCGTAGTCCTCGGCCGCGCCGGCGGTGGTCTCGCTGGCCCCGGTCTCACGCGCCACGGAGATCGCCGCCGACACCCGCTCCGGCGTGGAGGGGTGCGACGAGAGAAAATCGGCGCTCTTGCCGCCATTGCCGCTACGCAGCTTCGCATGGCGATCCAGCGCCACCAGGAAGCGCGCCGCGCTGTAGGGATCGTAGCCGGCGCGGGCGATGACATTGACGCCGATCCTGTCAGCCTCCAGCTCCTGGGCGCGGGAGAAGCGGGCGAGCGTCACCCGGCCCTCGCTCTTCGCCACGCGGCTGGCGTTGGGATCGTTGAGCACATCGGCCACCACGCGCGTCACCAGGGCCGAACGCTGCGCCAGTTCGGCGCGGGCCCGCGCGTGCTCAAGCGTCACATGCGCGATTTCATGGGCGATAACAGCCGCCACCTCGCCCTCGTCCCGCGCCAGTTCGAGCAGGCCGCGGGTCACGTAAACCTTGCCATTGGGCAGGGCGAAAGCATTGATGGTGGGCGAATTCAGAATCTCGACGCTGTAGGCGTTGGCCGGCCGCCCTGTGACCCTGGCGATACGCTCCACCACCCGGTTCAGCAGGCTGTCCATCGGCGCCCAGCGATAGCGCCCGCCCAGCGAGGCGGCCAGACGCTGCTGTTCCCGCTCCACGGCGCGCTCCACGCCCGTGACCCGGGGCGCGCTTTCAGGAACCTTCAGGCTGGCGATGGCGTCCGGGTCCGCCGACACGCACCCGGCAAGGAGCAGCGCGATCGCCGGAACGCTCACGACGCGTCGCGTGATGCCGGGGAAACACAGCGCTCGTCTCGTCAAGGGCGACTTCCCGTTTCTGCGATTTCAAGCTCGGCGGGCGAAGCAAGCTCGATCATCGGACCGCCCCTGCTCTCGACAATACCCCTGACGCGGACCACGCGCCCCTGCACCCGGGCGACCGTCAGTCCGCTCCTCTTAACCATACGCCAGATTCGCGCCGGCGCCGAGACCGTCATGTCTTCAGACCATCGTGAGCCGAAATTCAGCCAGGTCTGGCCCGGCCGTTCGTTAACACTCGTCACCGTCCCTTCAACGATCACGAAACGCCCCTCCCGCCGCAGGATGGCCTGCGGCAAATCAGCCGGAAGCGGCGCATAGGCCGGATCGGCCCATAAGGCAAGCCGGCCCGCCCACGCGGCCGCCTCCGCCCTCCGCCAGGCCTGAAGCGCGGCTGGCGCCGGCTCATTGGCGGGCTCCGGCCGCAGCCGCGCCAGCCCCTGACCCAGCAGCCAGGCCTGAACATTGACGCACTGTTCCGTCGTCTCTCCCCCGGCCCGGATGATGTCGGCGACCACGCCAAAGCCGCCCCAGCGGTCATGGACGCCGCCGTTGCGCGCCCGGATATCCACTGCGGGGCCCCCCGCCCCGCCAAGCAGCCGTTCAAGCGCCGCCTTGCGCGCGGGCAACAGGGGCTCAGGCGTGTCGAGCCACGCCAGGCGCGCGACCGCGCCGCCCGCCAGCAGCAACGCCCCCTGCCCTGTGACGCCCCGGACCTCCAGCCGCGCATCGTCGGGCGCCGACCAGCATGTGGGGGCGCCGTCGCCGGAAGGCGCGCCAGCCCTCGCCGGCGCGGCCACGCCGCAGAGCCCCATGGACATGGCCATTGCCAGTGTCCGCCAGACAGGCGCGCCATGGGTCGCCATCTCCCCTCCGGTCACCAGGTTCATCGCATTCTGGAAAAACCCCCGCGCGTACGTGACGGCGGCCCGCGTCCGCGCTATATGATCCGCGTATCTTACATGGCCGCGCCTGCCGCGGCCATGCGGGACTCCCGGTAGCTCAGCAGGATAGAGCAACGGTTTCCTAAACCGTAGGTCAGGGGTTCGAATCCCTTCCGGGAGGCCATTTTTCGTGCCGCGCGGTCCATCGCCGCCTGGCTGGCCGGCCGTTTCGCATTATTCCGCCCGGTCGTGTTGCCCCGGCGCCGAATTGCCGGCGATCCGCCCCCGTGATAGCCAGCGCCGCATGAGCAAGCCGAAGCGCAGCGCCGCCCTTGACCTGAGCGGCGACACAATCGCCACCATCCGCCGCCTCTGGCAAAGCCAGATGCGGGCGCACTGGCGCATGCTCGCCGTGGTGCTGCTGTGCATCGGCCTGGTCGCCGGCGCCACCGGCCTGTATCCGGTTCTGATCAAGCACGCCTTCGACGCCTTCACCAACAAGGACACGCAGGCCATCCTTTATGCGCCGCTGTTCGTCATCGCCGTCACCTCGGTGCGCGGCTTCTCGCTGCTGGCGCAGAGCGTGCTCACCAACAAGGTGGTGACCCAGATCGAAGCGGACATGCAGACCGACCTGTATGGCCATTTGATCGACGCCGATCTGGCGCAACTCGGCGAGGAGAGTCCCGCCGCCCTCACCCAGCGCTTCACCACCGACTTCGCCTTCATCAAGGAAGCGCTGACGCGGATCTCCACCGTGTTCCTGCGCGACCTTGCCCAGATCATCGCGCTCGTCTGCGCCATGCTGTGGATCGACCCGGTGCTGACCATCGCCGCCGCCCTGGTCGTGCCCTTCGCCGCCATCCCCATTGGTCGCATCGGCAAGAAACTCCGCCGGGTCGCCAACTCCACCCAGGAGCAGATCGGCGCCATGGCCGGCCTGGTGTCCGAAAGCCTCTCCGGCGCCCGCGTCGCCAAGACCTTCAGCCTCGAAGGCTATCTCAAGCAGCGCGCCTGGCGGGCGTTCGACGAGGTGCGCAAGCTGAAGATGAAGGCCGCCAACGCGCGCGGCCGCCTCGATCCGCTGCTGGAAGTCGGCGGCGGCGTCGCCGTGGCTGGCGTGCTGGTGCTCATCGGCCTGCGCATTTCGCGCGGCGAGAGCACCGTTGGCGAATTCACCGGCTTCGTCACGGCGCTGCTGCTTGCCGCCCAGCCAATGCGCTCCATCGGCAATCTCAACGCCATCGTCCAGGAGGCCATGGCGGCGCTCAAGCGTTATTACGCCATCATGGACCGCAGCCCGACCATCGTTGACCGGCCGGGGGCGACGGACCTGCAGGTGAGCGCCGGCGCCATCGCCTTCGACCGGGTCAGCTTCAGCTACCACAATGAGGCGACGGCGTTGCGCGACGTCAGCCTGAACGTCCCGGCCGGCGCGGTGACAGCGCTGGTCGGCCGCTCCGGCTCCGGCAAGTCGACGCTGATGGCGCTGGTTCCGCGCCTGTACGACGTGACGGGCGGGGCGGTGCGCATCGACGGCGCCGACGTGCGCGCCGTGACGCTGCAATCCTTGCGCCGCCAGATCGCCGTGGTCAGCCAGGACGTGGTGCTGTTCGACGACACCGTGCGCGCCAATATCGCCTTCGGCCGCCCCGACGCCACCGACGCCGACATCGAGGCAGCGGCTGAAGCGGCGGCGGCGCATGGCTTCATCAGCCGCCTGCCGGAAGGCTACGCCACCCGCGTCGGTCATGGCGGCTCGCGCCTCTCCGGCGGCGAGCGCCAGCGTATCTCACTGGCCCGCGCCATTCTCAAGGACGCCCCGATCCTGCTGCTGGACGAAGCCACCAGCGCCCTCGACGCCGAAAGCGAGCAGATCGTCCAGACCGCCCTGGCCCGGCTGATGCGCGGGCGCACCACCCTCGTCATCGCTCACCGCCTCGCTACGGTGCGGGAAGCCGACCAGATCGTGGTGATGGATCAGGGCCAGGTCATCGAGATCGGAACCCACGCCGTTCTGGTGGAGGCCGGCGGCGTCTACGCCCGCCTCAGCCGCATGCAGCTGGTGGATGACAGTCCGGTTGTCGCCGTCGCGCCAGAACCCGGCGCCTGACGGATTTTTCCGGGCCAGGCCGCGCGGGAAATGCCCGCGCGGGCTCTCGCCAGGGCGGCAGAACAATATCCGCCATGAACCCGGCCGGGCGAACGCGGGCTTTTGGCTGCGCTTTTGACTCCGGGCGCGGCTACTCGCGACGGATAATGCGGTCGACCACCAGATCCGAGAGCAGCCCCGGCCTGAAATCACGCTTGACCGCCTCCGGATCGTAGATGGTGTCCACCCAGGTCAGGAAGTCGACGCCCTTCGCCTCGCCCTCGCGCAGGTAGGCGTCGAAGAAAGCGTCCAGCACGCCGGTGCGGGCGAAACGGAAGTGGCCATAGCGCCAGGACAGCTGCCGCATCGCCTCCCGCACCGGCAACTTCTCGTGCAGGATCAGGTACAGCGCCGACATCATGCCGGCCCGGTCGGCGCCGGATTTGCAATGCGCCAGCGCCGGATATTCCAGCGTCTCGAAGAACCGTTTCGCCGCGTGGATGGTTTCGCGGTCTGGCGCCTCCCGCGAGCGCACCACGAATTCCGTCAGCGTCACGCCGAGGCGTTCGCAGGCCTCGCGCTCCAGCGGCCATGAGCCATATTCACGGCCGCCGCGCAGATTGACGATGGTGCGCAGGCCCTGCTTCGCCAGCCGGCCAATCTGGGTCGGCGTCGGCTGGGCGGCGCGCCAGAACTCTGGCGTCACCCGGAACAGGTTGAGGTAAATGACGCGGAACACGCCGTGGTCCACCAGCAGCATGTTGGTCCACGCGCGCACGCGGTCCCATGCGCCGCCCACGGGCCTGTCCCAGCGGGCAATCCGCGCCATGCGTCGCGCATAGCGCTCCTCGTCCTTCAGTGGTCGACCAAACCCCATCTGCCTTCCTGATCAATCGCAGCCGCCATCGGGCCGCGCTGTGTAGCAGACAGTCGCAACAATCCAAAGCGGCCGCCCATTATGGTTGACGCGCACACCGACGCCGGCGGTTTTACCTGGGCGACGGCGGCAAATATACTTTACGCGGGCGCCTCACGCTTTCGTCAGAACAGCACAGCTTGTCGATCCCGGCGCTGTTACATACGCTCTCCTTATGCGTGAACTTGTCATCAGCATCCGTCGCGCCAGACTCTCCGACGCCGAGGGTCTTTCAATCGTGCACGATGCTGCCTGGCGTGAAGCGTATCAGGGCGTGCTGCCCGGCGTCGCCCTGGAGCGGATGATCGCCCGGCGCGGCCCTGACTGGTGGCGGCAGAACGCCGCGCGCGGCAACGAGGCCGGCAGCCGCCAGATGCTGGTTCTGGAGGTCGGCGATCAGGTCGGCGGCTATGTCATTTACGGTCAGAACCGCATGCTTTCCCTGCCGCAGCGCGGCGAGATCGACGCCCTGTATCTGGACCCGGTCTGCCAGGGGCTGGGTCTTGGCCGCCGGCTGTTCAGGGCGGCCCGGCGGGACCTGTCTGGCCGTTCGCTCGGCTCCACGGTCATCTGGTGTCTCGACGCCAACATCCGCGGCAGCCAGTTTTACGCCGGCCTTGGCGGCGCGCCGCAAGCCCGCGCCGAATTCCGCATTGGCGGCGTCAACTTTCCCGCCAGCGCCTGGGCGTTCAGCTAGGCGCGCCTGATGCGGGCAGTCCCCGCCCGCCCCGCTTCCCGATGAAAAAAACCTCTGTCTCACTTGTTGTTGCGGCCGATCGGACCTAAACAGACGCCGTTCACGGGACAAACCGTCCTGCAATCCATTCACGGCTTTTACCGGAAGACTTCCCATGCGCCTTGACGCAATTTCGATCGGCAAGAATCCGCCCCACGACATCAATGTCATCATTGAGGTTCCGCTCGGCGGCGAACCGATCAAGTACGAAATGGACAAGGATGCGCAGATCCTGACCGTGGACCGCTTCCTGTATACCCCGATGCGTTATCCGGGAAATTACGGCTTCGTGCCCCACACCCTGTCCGAGGACGGTGATCCGATCGACGTGCTGGTGGCCAACACCCGGCCGATCGTGCCAGGCGCCATGATGAACTGCCGCCCCATCGGCGTGCTGAAGATGGAAGACGACGGCGGCGGCGACGAGAAGATCATCGCCGTGCCGTCCACCAAGCTGACGCGCCGTTACGAGAACGTGCAGAACTACACCGACCTCCCCGAAATCACCTGGAAGCAGATCGAGCACTTCTTCCTGCATTACAAGGATCTCGAGGCCGGCAAATGGGTCAAGCTCAGTGGTTGGGGCGACGCTGAGGAAGCCCGTCGCTACATCGCCGAGGCTGTCGAGCGCGGCAAGAAGCTGAAGGCCTGATTTTTAGCAGGTTCAGAACGCGAAAAAGCGCCCGACGGGGCGCTTTTTTTATGAGCCTGCCGCCGTGACCATCGCGGCGGGCCTCATCTTTCGATCATCGCGGGAACGCCGCGCGCCCCTGCCCCTCATGGGCCGGGCCGGGCGGCCTCTCTCATTCGGCCGCGCCGGCCTTGTCCTGATTGTCGAGCGCGCGCTGGACCACGTGAACAATGCCCTTCATCACCTCGTCCAGGGCATAGTCCTTGGGCGTATAGACGGCGGCGACGCCGATATTCTTCAGCACCAGTTCGTCCTCCGGCGGCACGATGCCGCCGACCACTACCGGAATGTGGTCGAGCCCCTCGGCGCGCAGCTTCGCCTTCACCTCGCGCACCAGCGGCACATGCGATCCGGAGAGGATCGACAGGCCGATGACGTGGGCATTGGTCTCGCGGGCCCGGCGCACGATCTCGGTCGGCGTCTGGCGGATGCCTTCATAGGTCACGTCCATGCCCACGTCACGGGCGCGCAACGCCACCTGCTCGGCGCCGTTGGAGTGGCCGTCGAGACCCGGCTTGCCGACGACGATGCGCGGGGCTGCGCCAATGCGATCGGCGAGATCGGCGACCAGCAGCCGCACCTCACGTTCGATTTCCGGCGACTTCGTCTCAATGCTGACGCCAGTTGGCGCGCGGTATTCGCCGAAGATGTCGCGCAGGGTCTGGCCCCATTCGCCCGTGGTCACACCGACGCGGGCGCAGGCGATCGACGGCTCCATGACATTGCGCCCCTCGCGCGCCGCGGCGGCGAGATCGGCCAGCGCCGCCTCCACCGCCGCCTGGTCGCGGCCGGCGCGCCAGGCGCGGATCTTGCTCACCGCCTCCATTTCCACCGTCTCGGGAACGGTCAGGATCGCGCCCTCGCCGGCGGTCAGCGGCGACGGCTCGCTCTCCATCCAGCGATTGACGCCGACGACCACCAGCGAGCCATCCTCGATGGCGGCGAGCCGGCGGGCGTTGGACTCCACCAGGGCGCGCTTCATGACGCCGTTCTCGACGGCGACGATGGCGCCGCCCATGGCGTCGATGCGGGCCAGCTCGGCGCGGGCGGCCGCCTTCAGTTCCTCCACCTTGCGGGTGATCTCGACGGAGCCGTCAAAGATGTCGCCATAGTCGAGCAGGTCGGTCTCATAGGCCATGATCTGCTGCATGCGGATCGACCATTGCTGGTCCCAGGCGCGCGGCAGGCCGAGCGCCTCGTTCCACGCCGGCAACTGCACGGCGCGGGCGCGGGCGTTCTTCGACAGCACAACCGCCAGCATCTCGATGAGGATGCGGTAGACGTTGTTCTCCGGCTGCGGCTCGGTCAGGCCCAGCGAGTTTACCTGCACGCCGTAACGGAACAGTTTCTGGCGCGCGTCGGTGATGCCGTAGCGCTGGGTGCAGATCTCGTCCCACAGCTCGACGAAGGCCCGCATCTTGCACATTTCGGTGATGAAGCGCAGGCCGGCGTTCACGAAAAACGAGATGCGCGCCACCACCTTGCCGAAGCCCGCCTCGTCCACCTCGCCGGAGGCCTTCACCGTGTCGAGCACGGCGATGGCGGTGGCCAGGGCGTAGGACAGCTCCTGCACCGGCGTCGCGCCGGCCTCCTGCAAATGATAGGAGCAGACGTTCATCGGGTTCCACTTGGGAACCTCGCGGGTGGTGAACAGCGCCACGTCCTTGATCAGCCGCATGGACGGCGCCGGCGGGAACACATAGGTGCCGCGCGACAGATATTCCTTGATGATGTCGTTCTGCGTCGTGCCGGTGAGCGAAGAGCGCGGCGCGCCCTGCTCGTCGGCCACGGCGATGTACAGCGCCAACAGCCAGGCCGCCGTGGCGTTGATGGTCATCGAGGTGTTCATCGTCGCCAGCGGGATACCGTCGAACAGCGCCCGCATGTCGCCGATGTGCGACACCGGCACGCCCACCTTGCCAACCTCGCCCCGCGCCAGTTCGTGATCGGGGTCGTAGCCGGTCTGGGTCGGCAGGTCGAAAGCCACCGACAGGCCGGTCTGGCCCTTGGCGAGGTTGCTGCGGTACAGGCGGTTGGACTCAACCGCCGTGGAGTGGCCGGCGTAGGTGCGGAAAATCCAGGGTTTGTCGCGTGCAACCGTCTTGCCGGCGTCGACGCCTGCTGCGGTGCTGTCCTGTGCGCTCATCAAGCCACTCACTCATAAGGTCCGGCCTACCGTGCGTCAGCGCCGGCGGCGGACAAAAACCTGCGCCCCGCGCGGGGCCGTTACACAAGACGCCAATCTAGCCCGAAGATGACGAAACGTCTGCCGCACAGGCAACGGAAGCGCATCAAACTTTTGGCCAACTTCCGACCGCCCCTTCGCGTGTCTATATCTCGGGGGCTGGCGTCGTCTGCGGTTCCGCGCCGGGATCGCCGGCGACCGCCAGCCACGCCGGATGTCCGGCCCGCGCCGGCGCACAGGTTTCGCGCCAGAGCATTGCCTCACGCGGGGCGCCCGCGCCTCGCCAGGGAAAATGCGGCAGATCAGCAAGGCGGAGCATGGCCCGGCAAATGGCCATGCGCCCGCCAGTCATCATAGCCCTCCCGTCCGGGCCATGGAGTGGAACATCATCATGACCGCCGTTCAGAAGTCGTCCAGTGGAGCGCAGAAGGATCTGTACCGCATGGGCGAAGTGCCGCCGCTTGGCCATGTGCCCGCCAACATGACGGCGTGGGTGGTGCGCAAGGAACGCCACGGCCCGCCGGACACCGCCATGCAGCTGGAAACCGTGCCGACCTGGACGGTGGGCGAGGACGAGGTGCTGATCTATGTGATGGCCGCCGGCGTCAACTATAACGGCGTCTGGGCCGCCCTTGGCGAGCCGATTTCCGTGCTCGACGCCCACAAGCAGCCGTATCACATCGCCGGCTCCGACGCTTCGGGCGTTGTCTGGGCCGTTGGCAGCAAGGTCAAGCGCTGGAAGGTCGGCGACGAGGTCGTGGTGCACTGCAACCAGGACGATGGCGACGATGAGGAGTGCAACGGCGGCGATCCAATGTTCTCGTCCTCCCAGCGCATCTGGGGCTATGAGACGCCGGACGGCTCCTTCGCCCAGTTCTGCCGCGTGCAGTCGCGCCAGCTCATGGAGAAGCCGCGCCACCTCACGTGGGAAGAAGCCGCCTGTTATACGCTGACACTGGCCACCGCCTACCGCATGCTGTTCGGTCACGCGCCGCACACCATCAAGCCCGGCGACAACGTGCTGGTCTGGGGCGCCTCGGGCGGTCTGGGCGTGTTCGGCGTGCAGCTCTGCGCCGCGTCCGGCGCCAACGCCATTGGCGTGATCTCGGACGAATCGAAGCGCGACTACGTCATGCAGCTCGGCGCCAAGGGCGTCATCAACCGCAAGGATTTCGACTGCTGGGGCCAGCTCCCCAAGGTCAACTCGCCGGAATTCAACACCTGGACGAAGAACGCCCGCGCCTTTGGCAAGGCGATCTGGGACATCACCGGCAAAAAGGATGTCGACATCGTCTTTGAACATCCGGGTGAGGCGACCTTCCCGGTCTCGGCCCTGGTGGCCAAGCGCGGCGGCATGGTGGTGTTCTGCGCCGGCACGTCCGGCTTCAACATCACCTTCGACGCCCGTTACGTCTGGATGCGGCAGAAGCGCATCCAGGGCTCGCACTTCGCCCATCTCAAGCAGGCGTCGGCGGCCAACCAGTTCGTCATCGACCGCCGTATTGATCCCTGCATGTCGGAAGTTTTCCAGTGGGGCGACATTCCGGATGCGCACATGAAGATGTGGCAGAACCGCCATGCGCCCGGCAACATGGCCGTGCTGGTCAATTCGCCCCGGGCCGGCCTGCGCAACCTCGACGACGTCATCGAGGCCAGCAAGGGCGGCTGAGCCCCGTCCTGACGGACGCCGCGGGCAGGACAGACGCCGACCATCCCGCCAGGGCGCATGCGTTGCGCCCCCGCGCGGAGCGCCAACCGACACAAAAAACCGGCCCACGGCGGCCGGTTTTTTTTCATGAGTGGCGTTTCCTCAGTCGCGCTCCTCCGCGTGATCGATCAGCGCCGCATTGACCTCGCCGCCGAGCAGGAAGAGCGCGCCCAGCACGTACAGGAACACCAGCGCGATGGCGACCGAAGCGAGACCGGCATAGGTCGTGACATAGCCCCGCTGACCGAAGTCGGCGATATAGGCGCCAAAGATCGCCCCGCCGGCGAACCAGGCGATAATCGTCAGCGCCACGCCCGGCATCACCTGGCGAAAGCTGCGCCGGCCGGCGGCGATCAGCAGGTGCGCGGCCGTCAGCACCACGAACATCACGGCGCCAGTCACCACATAGCGGATCACGCCAACGAGGAAACGCAGCGGCTGCAATTGCGCCTCCAGCGCCGGCGCCCACGCCATCACCGTCTGCCAGAGCACCGGCCACAGCACTACCAGTACGGCGAAGATCATCAGCGCCGCGGCGCTCACCAGCACGAACAGGATGGATTCCAGCCGCGTCCAGTACCACGCGCGCCATTCCACCGCCCCATAGGCGCGGTTGAGCCCGATGCGCAACGCCTCGATGCCGTTGGAGGCGAAGTAGACGGCGAACAGGGCGCCGAACGTCAGCGCGTCGCCGCGCGTCACCGTCAGCACCTTGCGGATCTCGCTGGCCAGCGGCGCAGCGATGTCCGCCGGCCAGATCTCGAACAGCAGGGTGGCGGCGCGGTTGGCCAGATCGGAGGCGCCGATCATGCTCGCCAGCGAGGCGATGACGATCATGAACGGAAACAGCGCCATCAGCGCCGACATGGCGATATGACTGGCGAGCGCCCAGCCGTCGTGTTCGAGGAAGCGGTTGATGGCGGCGCTGAACACCCGGTAGATCGCTGTGATGGCTCACCCCCTCGTTTGCCTGCGCGCTTCGCCGCGGGCGGTAGCCGCCCTGCGCCGGGAAAACGCGTCCTGAAAACGCATCTACCACGTTGATGGCGCAAATCCCGGCTCGTGAGGAACAGTTTCCGCGCCAGGCGCCCCAATTCCGCGCCCATGCAAAGCACAACGCGGCCTCGGGCAAAAGGCAACCCCGGCGGCAGGCGCCCGCGCCGTCCCACCCGGGTCATGGCCATCATGCGCCGCGGCGATTGCTTTTGGCCGCGAAAAATCCCACCACTGTTGCGCCTGGGGCCGGAGCCTGCGGCGTTCGACCATGGCCCACGGGCTCTTTCAACCCGACGATCTCCGGTTTCCAGCAGGCGCCATAATAACAACGCCGCCAGAATTTTCACGGAGCCGCGCGTTACGCGAAAATTCAGGCGTGCATGACTGCGGTTTCGATGCGGCGGCCGGCTGCGCTGCTGCGAGATTGCTTCCGGAAACGCCATTCCCATGTCCCAGTCCGCTCCGGCGGTCCGCCTCGCTGGCGCCGCCCTCATCATCATTCTCGCCAGCGGCTACATCGTCGCCCGCTACGTCGCGCCCCATGCCGAGCCGCTGACCTTCCTGTCCGTGCGGTTCGCCGCCACGGCTCTGGTCATGGGCGCCATCGCCGCAGCGGCCCGCGCCCCATGGCCGGCGACGGTGCGGGAATGGCGCGACATCGCCATTGCCGGGGCGCTGCTGCAGGGCGTCATGCTCAGCGGCGTGTTCTGGAGCGTCCGCCACGGCCTGCCGGCTGGCGTCTGCGCGTTGATGCTCGCCCTGCAACCGGTCCTCACCGGCCTGCTGGCCGGCCCGTTCCTCGGCGAGCGCGTCACCGCCCGCGCCTGGATGGGCCTGGGCGCGGGCCTGGTTGGGGCCGGCATGGTGCTGGCGCCGCGCCTTGCCGGCGACGACGCCCTGCCGCCCGCCGCCATCCTCGCCGCCGGCTGCGGTCTGGTCGCCATTTCCCTGGGGACGCTCTGGCAGAAAAAGACCGGCCAGACCGGCGATCTCAGGGTCAACGTGACCATCCAGTTCCTGGCGGCCTTCGTGCTGGTGACGCCGCTGGCGCTGCTGGTCGAGGACCTGCATTTCGATGGCGCCGGCGAATTGTGGATCGCCATGGCCTGGTCTGTGCTCGGAACCTCGGCCGCCGGCATCCTGCTGATGTTGTGGCTGCTGCGGCGCATGCAGGTTTCGGCCATGTCAGCGCTGTTCTATCTGGTGCCCGTCGCCGCCGCCGCCATGACCTGGCTGGTTTTCGGCGAAACCCTGACGCCCGTACAAATTCTTGGCATGGTCATCGCCGTGGCCGGCGTCTGGCTGGCCAACCGCGCGCCCCGCCCGGTCCCGGCGGCTCCGGTTCCAGCCCCGCCTGCATGACGCCTGCCTGCATCTGTGTGGTTGTCGCCGTCACAACGCCGTTGCCTGCGCGGACAGCTTGTTTATTGTGCCGCCAACAACCGGACCTGTTGTGACTTTTGCCGGATTGTCACGGGCCCGCCATCCGGCGCAATGTGACGCCGCAACCGCGCCTGGCGGGCTGGCCGCGCCGCGCGTCCGGAATATCGGGAGCGTTTTCCGGCGCGGCGCTGGTCGCCTTGCGTCAGGGAGCGCGTCCAGCCAGAAGGACAGGGGCCAAACGCCAGGCCGGCGCGCATGGATGTTTGCCCTGACGGCCGGCCCGCCGGCCCCGATTTGCAACGAGACGGTTCATGCCGGACAGGATCGCCCTGCGATGCCTGCCGGCGGCAACCGGCTCCGGAATACAGCGCCGCGACGTCCCTGGCGGGCCGTCGCGTAACAAGGAAACTGCGTCATGAGCCAAGTGGCGACCGCCACCCTTCCCGCCGCCTCCGACCTCATCTCCCTGGTCAGCCGGGTTTCCGGTGATCTGGAGGCGTTGCAGAGCGCCGCCACGTCTGCGGTGCGCGCCCGCGTTTCCGAGAACGGCAAGGTCTCCGCCGCGCGCATCGACGCCGAGCAGCACGCCGCCCACGGCCTGTCCTGGCTCGCTACCTATGTCACCGGCGTGCGCGAGGCCGCCGGTTGGGCGCAGCGCCTCAGCGATGAGGGCAAGTTCGGCGAAGTCGAGCAGCTGCTGCTGGCCATCGCCGCCGGCGAATATACGGCGCAGGTTTTCGGCGGCATTCCGATCAGCCAGAACGAGATGGTTCGCCTCGGCGACCTCGGCGTCGACGCGGCGACCGCAGCCGGCCACCGCACCGCGGCGGTTGAGGAGCTGATCGCCGTTGGCAACACCCCCGCCACCCGCCTGCGCCTCGTCACGCTGATGAAGGACATGGACGGCGGCTCCAGCATCGGCGCCACCGGCCTCGACGAGACGCTGGAAGCGATCCGCTCCGAAATGAAGCGCTTCGCCGACGCCGAAGTGGTTCCTCACGCCCACGAATGGCACCTGAAGAACCAGTACATCCCGCTCGACGTCGTGGCCGGCATGGCCCAGCTCGGCGTGTTCGGCCTGACCATTCCGGAGGAATACGGCGGCATGGGCCTGTCGAAGGTCTCCATGTGCGTCGTCTCCGAAGAGCTGTCGCGCGCCTATATCGGCGTCGGCTCGCTCGGCACCCGCTCCGAGATCGCCGCCGAACTGATCCTGGGCGGCGGCACCGACGCGCAGAAGCAGCACTGGCTGCCGAAGATCGCATCGGGCGAAATCCTGCCCACCGCCGTGTTCACCGAGCCGAACACCGGCTCCGACCTCGCCTCGCTGCGCACCCGCGCCGTGAAGGAAGGCGAAGGGGACGCGGCTGTGTGGAAGGTGTACGGCAACAAGACCTGGATCACCCACCCGGTCCGCGCCGACGTCATGACCATGCTGGTCCGCACAAAGCCGGACGTCCCGGGCTATCGCGGCCTGTCGATCCTGCTGGCGGAGAAGCCGCGCGGCGACGACGCCAATCCGTTCCCGGTCAAGGGCCTGACTGGCGGCGAGATCGAGGTGCTCGGCTATCGCGGCATGAAGGAATACGAACTGGCCTTCGACGGCTTCGAAGTGAAAGGCGAGAACCTGCTCGGCGGCGTCGAGGGTGAAGGCTTCCGCCAGCTCATGCAGACCTTCGAGGCGGCCCGCATCCAGACGGCGGCGCGCGCCGTCGGCGTCGCCCAGGCGGCGCTGGAAGTCGGCCTGCGCTACGCCCAGGAGCGCATCCAGTTCGCCAAGCCGATCATCAGCTTCCCGCGCGTCTCCGACAAACTGGCGATGATGGCGGCGGAACTGATGATCGCCCGCCAGCTCACCTATTTCGCTGGCCGCGCCAAGGACGAAGGCAAGCGCTGCGACCTGGAGGCCGGCATGGCCAAGCTGCTGGCCGCCCGCATCGCCTGGTCGAACGCCGACAACGCCCTGCAGATCCACGGCGGCAACGGCTTCGCGCTCGAATACACCGTGAGCCGCCTGCTCTGCGACGCCCGCATCCTGTCGATTTTCGAGGGCGCGGCGGAAATCCAGGCGCAGGTCATCGCCCGCCGCCTGATCGAGGGCGGCAACTGAGCGCCCGGGACGACAATGCTGGCGGGACCCGATCCCGCCAGCGCATCTCCACCGGCTCCCCGTTCGAGGCCGCATGGGGATATTCAAGGCTCGTCGTCGACGGGCCTTTTGCTTTTGTGGCCGGAACCACCGGCTATGACCATGCGACCATGCTCCTGCCGGAGAGCGCGGCGGATCAGGCGCGCAATGCATGGGCGACCATTGCGAAAACCCTGCGAGAGGGCGGCTTCGCCCTGGAGGATATCGTCCGGGCCACCTATTACGTCACCTGCCGCGATGACGCCCGCGCCGTGCTGGACGTCTGCGGCGCGACGCTGGCCGATATCCGCCCGGCCGCCACGGTGCTGATCGTCGCCGGCCTCATCGAGCCGGAGATGAAGGTCGAAATCGAAGTGACGGCGCTCCGCAACCGCAGCTGACCCCCACAGGGAACTTGCCACCGGGCCGCCGCCGCGCCTAAACCCGGTCGCGAACAATTTCTGTGAGGCGTCCATGGCATCCTTCAATCTTCTCCTGCTCCCCGGCGACGGCATTGGCCCCGAGGTCAACATCGAAGTCGAAAAGCTTGTGCGCTGGCTCGATCAGGCTGGCGTGGCGAAATTCGAAATCGAGAAAGACCTGGTCGGCGGCTCGGCCTACGACGCCCACGGCGTCTCGATCACCGAGGAAGCCATGGCGCGCGCACAGGCCGCCGACGCGGTGCTGTTCGGCGCCGTGGGCGGCCCGAAGTGGGATTCGGTGCCCTACGAGGTGCGCCCGGAAGCCGGCCTGCTGCGCCTGCGCAAGGATCTCGGCCTGTTCGCCAACCTGCGCCCCGCCATCTGCTATCCGGCCCTGGCCGAGGCCTCCTCGCTGAAGCGCGAGCTGGTCGAAGGCCTCGACATCATGATCGTGCGCGAGCTGACCGGCGGCGTTTATTTCGGCGAGCCGAAGGAAATCGTCACTCTGGAGAATGGTGAGAAGCGCGCCGTCGACACCCAGCTCTACACGACCCACGAGGTGGAGCGCATCGCCCGGGTCGCCTTCGATCTGGCGGCGAAGCGCAACAACCGCGTCGCCTCGGCCGAGAAGCGCAACGTCATGCGCACCGGCGTGCTGTGGCACGAGGTGGTGAGCCGCGTGCACCGCGAAGAGTTCGCCGGCGCGGCGCTGGAGCATGTGCTCGCCGACAATTGCGCCATGCAGCTGGTGCGTAACCCCAAGCAGTACGACGTGATCGTCACCGACAACCTGTTCGGCGACATCCTCTCCGACGTGGCCGCCATGCTCACCGGCTCGCTCGGCATGCTGCCGTCAGCCTCGCTGGGCGCGGAAGACCCGGTCACCGGCAAGCGCAAGGCGCTGTATGAGCCGGTGCACGGCTCGGCGCCGGATATCGCCGGCAAGGGCATGGCCAATCCGATCGCCATGATTGGCTCGCTGGGCATGGCGCTGCGCTATTCGTTCGGTCTTGGGGATGCGGCCGACAAGCTGGACCTGGCCATCGCCAATGTGCTGGGCGCCGGCCTGCGCACCCGCGACATCGCCGGCCCCGGCGCCAGCGCCGTCTCCACCAGCGAAATGGGCGACGCCATCATCGCCGAGATGCAGCGCCTTTCCTGAGGCCTGCTGGCGCAGCCGGCCCAGCCGGCTGCCCCGATCGGCCGCATTGGCCGCAGGCGCGCAAAAAGAAACAGGGCCGGTCAGACCGGCCCTGTTTCTTGAATGTTGTCCGGCAGTCCAGACAGCCGCACGCCGGTGGGGCTGGGGGGCTGATAAACCCGGCGAAGCAGCGTTAGACTGCCGGAACAACGAGGGATTATTGACGTGACTTTGCGGCAACCGCAAGGCATCGAGATGTCGATATCATGTTTTTTCAATAACAATTTCTTGAACGACATTTAATATAATAACCATAAACAATCATCATTTCATGCACAATAAATATACATCAACAATACAGCGACAATACAATTTCGAACGATGGGACCTGCATCCCGACAGGAAAACATGAAACCCGCGCGGCAATTTCCTCCCGGACGCGCGCAGCAGCCCGCCCCATTTGTGTGACAAACGCCAGCATCAACGGAAACCGGATCAACAGAGCCTGGCTCGGGGGGAGGCGCCGCCGGCTGCGCCCATGGATGTCCCCGCCATTTACCTCAAGGCCGATCCGCTTCAGACTGGCGGAGCAACCCATCGGTCTTGCGCCCTGCATCAAGGAGGATGGCGACCGACATGATGACATCCGAGCAATCCGTGGAAGATGAGCAGACGGCGCATGCGCCGTCGGGCGATATTGTCGCCATCGCCACCCGGTCTTCCCGCACGGCCGCCCCCGCGTCGCTGGCGGCCGCGCCCGCCCCACTCCAGCTCCCCGCCCACATCGCGCCCACGCCGCCCCGCGTCAGCTTTGACCGGCGCGAACTGAACACGCTGCTCAATCTCTATGGGCGCCGCGTCGCGGAGGGCGAATGGCGCGACTATGCCATCGACTTCCACAAGGACCGGGCCATTTTCTCCGTATTCCGGCGGACGTCGGAGGCGCCCCTGTACCGCATCGAAAAACAGCCGCGACTGGAGCGCAGGCAAGGCGCCTGGAGCGTGGTTTCTGCGGCGGGCCTCATTCTGAAACGCGGCAACGACCTCTCCCGCGTTCTTGCCGTGATCGACAAGCCGCTCCGCGTCGTACGCGGCTGAAGCACTTTCGCAAAAAAAACCGCTTCGGCCCTTTCGCAGGGAATTTCGGAAACGAAAAAGGCCCCGCGAACGGGGCCTTTCCAAACTGCGGTCCATTGCCGGACCTGCCCTTAGCGGGCGTCAGTCGTTGCGCGAGCCGAACAGCTGCAGCAGCATCGTGAACAGGTTGATGAAGTCGAGATACAGCATCAGCGCGCCGAGGATCGACTTCTTGGCGGCGGTCTCGTAGCCGTCAGCCTCGTAATACATCTCCTTGATGCGCTGGGTGTCCCAGGCGGTCAGGCCGGAGAACACCAGCACGCCGACCAGCGAGATGGCCAGTTGGAAGGCCGACGACTGCAGGAACAGGTTGACGATCGAAGCGATCACCACGCCGATCAGGCCCATCACCAGGAAGGTGCCGAAGGCCGACAGGTCACGCTTCGTCGTGTAGCCGTAGAGGCTCAGGCCGCCGAACGCCGCCGCCGTGATGAAGAACACCCGGGCGATGGAGGCGTGCGTGTAGACAAGGAAAATCGACGACAGCGACAGACCCATGACCGCCGCGAAGGCGTAGAACAGTCCACGGGCGGTCGACGCCTGCATGCGCTCCATGCGGGCGCTCAGGAAGAAGACGAACGCCAGTGGCGCGAAAATCACCACCCACTTCAGCGGGCTGGCGAACAGCGCGTAGCCCACGCCGGTCAGCATGATGTTGCCGGCGCGCGCCGCGGCCTGCGACGCGTCGGTCGTCACCGACAACATATATGTGCCCAGGGCGACAAGGCCGGTGATGGCCAGGCCGACCACCATGTGGTTGTAGACACCGAGCATGTAGGACCGCAGGCCCTGATCGAGCTCTACAGTCCCGGTCTGGGCATACCCCTGGTTCAGTTCCGGGGCGCCGCGGTTCCAGTTTGACATTAAACCCTCACAACGTCTCGTGGCGCGCATGCCCGGGCCACAGGCCCGGACAGTTGCGCCGTGAGCAAAACATGGTTGCTCTGCGCGCATAATACAAGTGAAAACCCGTTCATGTGTTAATGCACCCGCTGGAGCCGGCGCACGGTCGCTCCCGCGCGCCGGCTTTCGCCGTCAGTTCGCCCGCAGCCGCTGCGCCGGCGACTGGCCGAGCACCCGCCACGTGCCGGCGAGGCCCAGCGCCACCGTCACGACAATGGCGATGACAATCGTCATCAGCGGTTCCGGCCAGCTGAACAGGAATTCGAGGCGCATCGGCCTTGTGACGATGAACCAGCCCGCCGCCGCGCCAGCGGCGAGGCCGAAGACGCCGGTCACCACCGCCAACCCGCCATATTCCAGCGCATAGGCCAGCAGCAGCCGGCCGCGCGTGGCGCCGAGGGTTTTCAGGATCACCGCATCATAGAGGCGCGCCCGCTGCCCGGCCGCCAGGGCCCCGGCCAGCACCAGAACACTGGCCGCCAGTGAGATCAGGCTGGCGCCGGCGATGGCCCAGGAGAGCTTGCCGACGATCTCGTCGATGGCGTTGAGCGCCTCGCGCACCCGCAGCGACGCCACCATCGGAAACGCCTTCGCCGCTTCGCGCACCACCGGATCAGCGGCCCCGGGCGGCGCATCGGGCGCCATCCGCAGGGTAGCCAGCGCCGTGTGCGGCGCGCCGCGAAAGGTGTTGGGCGAGAAGATCATGACGAAATTGATGCCGAGCGAGCGCCATTCGACTGCCCGCAGGCTGGCGACCCGCGCCCGGATCTCACGACCCAGCACATTCACCACCAGTTCGCCGCCCACCTCCAGGCCAAGTCCTTTGGCGATGCGCTGGTCCAGCGACACCAGCGGCGGGCCGCTGTAGTCCGCCGGCCACCAGGCGCCCGATGCGATGCGTGATCCCTCTGGCGGCTTTTCGGAGAAGGTGACGCCGCGATCGCCGTCCAGCACCCACGCCACGTCCTGCGGCGCATTGATCTTCTCCGCCGGCGCGCCGTTGATGGAGACGATGCGGCCGCGCATCATCGGCACGCGCTCGAAACGGCCGCCAGGAGCGAGCCGGTCGATCATGGCGGCGAAGGCGTCAGCCTGAGCCGAGGGAATGTCAACGAAATAGAAATCCGGGGCCGTGCCTGGAACCGACCGGGTCAGCTGGTCGCGGATATTGGTCTGCACCAGGGCCAGCGCGACGAGCAGGGTCACGCCAAGGCCGACAGACAGCACCAGCGACGGCGTCAGGGCGCCGGCGCGATGGATATTGGCCAGCGCCAGCCGGGCCGGGGCATGGCGCGGTCGCGGCAGGCGGCGCGCCGCGGCCATAACGCCCATCGCCACCAGACGCAGCATCAGGAAGGTCAGGAAGGCGGCGACGACAAAGGCGATGGCGATGCGCCGGTCATAGGAGAAGCCGATGGCGACAACGACCAGAACGGCGAGCCCCGCCGCCATGGCCAGCAGGTAGACGGGGCGCGGCCAGCGCCGGTCCGCGTCGGCCATGTCGCGGAACAGGCCGGAGGCCGGCACGTCGCGCGCCCGCCCCAGCGGCCCGATGGCGAAGACGAACGCCGTCAGCAGGCCATAGACCGCCGCCAGCGCCAGTTCCCGCCAGGCCAGGGTGGGAATGATCGGAACCGGCAGCAGATCCCCGGCCAGCGCTACGGCGGCGAACGGCGCCGCCGCCCCGACCATCAGGCCGATGAGGACGCCGGCCAGCGCCACCAGCATCACCTGGGTCAGATAGATGGCGACGACGCGGCTACCGGAAGCGCCGAGGCTCTTCATGATGGCGATGCTGCGCCGCTGCCGGTCGACGAAGCCGCGCGTGGCGTTGGCGACGCCAACGCCGCCCACCAGCAGGGCTGTCAGCCCCACCAGCGACAGAAACTGGGTGAAACGCTCGATATTGCGCTCGAATTCTGGCGCCGCCGCCCGGCGGGAGCGCACCTGCCAGCCGGCCTTGCTCCAGTCCGCCTCCAGCCTGGCCTGCACGGCTTTCAGGGCGGCGTCATCGTTGGCGCCGGCCGGCAGCGCCACCTGCCGGGTCCAGCGCACCAGGCTGCCGGGCTGGATCAGGCCGCTCTCCCGCAAGGTCTGCGTGCTCACCATCAGGCGCGGGCCGAAGCCATAGCCGCCGCCGAGCTTGTCCGGCTCACTGATCAGACGGGCGCGCAATTCGACCGGCCTGTCGCCGATCAGGATGCGATCACCGACCTTCACCCCAAGGCGGGCGAACAGGGCTGGTTCAGCCACGGCGCCGGGCGTTCCCGCGCGCACGGCCAGCGCGTCATGCAGCGGCGACGCTGGCTCCAGCTCCAGCTTTCCCACCAGCGGATAGGGATCTTCGATCGCTTTCAGTTCGACCATGGCGGCCGGGCCGGCGTCGCCGGCCGGCCCGTCGACCCGGGCCATGGCGCGCAAATTGGCCGTGACGGCGTTGGCGCCCAACCTCTTGATATAGGCCGTTTCGCGGGCGTCCGGCTCGCGCTGGACGAAGCTGATGGCGAGATCGCCGCCGAGGATGGCCCGGCCCTCGCGCGCCAGCCCCTCGGTCAGGCTGCGCGAGATGCTGGAAACGCCGGCGATGGCGGCGACGCCCAGAATGATGCAGCCAAGGAATACGCCAAACCCGCGCAGGCCGCCGCGCAATTCGCGTAGCGCCAGACGCAGGGTCAACGGCAATATGGCCCGCCGGCCGCCCCTGGTCCCGACGCTCATGCCGCCGCTTCCGCCGCAGCGTCTGCCCCGGCCGCGTCGATCCGCCCGGAGCGAATGCGGATCACCCGGTCGCAGCGCGCCGCAAGATTGTTGTCGTGAGTGACGATCACCAGCGTTGAGCCGCGCTCGCGACGCAACGCGAACAACAGGTCGATAATGCTGGCGCCGGTGGCTTCATCGAGATTGCCGGTGGGTTCGTCCGCCACCAGCAGCGGCGGATTGGCGACAATGGCGCGGGCCACCGCCACGCGCTGCTGCTCGCCGCCGGACAATTGCGCAGGATAATGGCCGGCCCGGTCAGCCAGGCCGACTGCGGCGAGCTCGGCGGCGGCGCGGGCGAAGGCGTCGGCCGCGCCGGCCAGCTCCAGCGGCAGGGCGACGTTTTCCAGCGCCGTCATGGTTGGCGCGAGGTGGAAAGACTGGAAGACGATGCCGATATTGCGGCCGCGAAACCGCGCCAGCTGGTCCTCGCCATAGCTGGTGAGGTCCTGGCCAGCGACGACGACGCTGCCGCTATCGGGCCGCTCAAGCCCGGCCAGGGCCATCAGCAGGGTGGATTTCCCCGAACCGGAAGGACCCACGAGGCTGACGATTTCGCCACGGCGGATGTTGAGCGAAATGCCTTTCAGGATATGAACCCGCGCCGCCCCGGCCCCCAGGGACAGTTGTAAATCTGTCAGCGCCACCGCCATATCATGGGTCGATTCGCGATCTGCGGCCTGCGCCATGCTTCAAGTCCAATCCTGCTGCCGTAACATCGCGTCCGGCCCGGCAGGGCCGCGCAAGGGCCCCGTCTCTTCAGATTTGCCGCAATTCCAGGGACAAAACATAAAAAGAAGCCTTTGCAGGCAACGCCGCCACGGAAGCGGCTTTTGCTGCAAGGGCTCTGGCGCCGGACGTAATCAGCCTCATATGGGGTGCTACGGCCCTGGCGCCAGCCCTGACGCCCCCCGATGGTTTTATCCGTCCCGCCCGCAACGCCGCCCGCCGCCACGGAGATATGCTGAATGTCACGGCCCACCCATCGCACCAGCGCACGCCTGTTCCCGCCGGCCAGCGTTGGCCAACGCGCCGCGATACCTGGACGGGCCCGCGTGAGCCCTTGCGGGACGACGCCGCGAAGCCGGCTTGCCGCGGCCGCATTCGCCCTGACATTGGGCGCGGCGGCGCTGGCGCCAACGGGTATCGCTTTCGCCCAGGAAGCAGGGTCTCCCGCGGCTTCTCCCCCGTCACCCCCTGCGCAGCAGGCGCCGGCTTCCACGCCATCGCCCGAGCCGGCGCCTCCAGCGCAACCGGCGCAGCCCGCGCCCCAACAGCAACAGACGACTCCGCCGCAGGCAGCAGAACAGCCGCCACAGGCGGGTGGGCAACCGTCGCCGGCCGAGCAGCCCCAGGCAAAGGAACTGGTGCTGGTGGTGCTCGGCGACAGCCTCAGCGCCGGCTACAACCTGCCGGGCGACAAGGCGTTTCCCGCCGTGCTCGAAAAGGCCCTGCGCGTGCGCGGGCATCATGTAAAGGTGGTTAACGCCGGCGTCTCCGGCGACACCACCACCGGCGGGCTGGAGCGGCTGGACTGGTCGGTGCCGGACGATGCGTCCGGCGTCATTGTCGAACTGGGCGCCAACGACATGCTGCGTGGCATTGACCCGGCGATTCCGCGCGCCGCGCTCGACAAAATCATCAGCCGGCTGAAACAACGCAACATTCCGGTGCTGCTTGCGGGCATGCGGGCTGCGCCCAACCTCGGCGGCCGCTACAGCGAGGATTTCGAGGGCATCTATCAGGACCTGGCGAAACGCCACGGCCTGATGCTGTACCCGTTCTTTCTCGACGGCGTCGCCGGCGACCGCAATCTGCTGCTGCCCGATGGCATGCACCCCAATCCGGTTGGGGTGCAGATGATGGTCAGCAAAATCCTGCCGACCGTGGAGCAATTCCTGACGTCACTGCAACCGCGATAAACCGCTGCCCCGGGGCTTCGCGCGCATGAATCCGCCTGGATCGACAGGCGCGGCGCGCGCCTGCGATACTGCGATAACGGCTGCGGCGCGGCGCGTCGCCAGCCGTCGCCCTGACCGGGGCCCGACGAAAGCCGGTCTGGGCCAGCCCCCGTTTCGTCCAGCCATGCGCGATTTCCCGCTGCGGGAACGCCGCGCCCACGTGGAGGCCCCATGCCAAGACTGTTCACCGGACTGGAGCTTCCGACCGACCTCGCCGCCGCGCTGACAGGCGCGCGCGGCGGCCTGCACGGGGCCCGCTGGATCGATCCGGAAAACTACCACATCACCCTGCGCTTCATCGGCGACGTCGATCACGCCCTTGCCCGCGACGTCTACGGCCTGCTGGCGGAAATCCACCGCGACCCGCTGGACGTCACCATTGAGGGGCTGGATGCTTTTGGCGGCAAACGCCCCCGCGCCATTGTCGCCCGGGTCGCGCCCGACAGGCCGCTGCTGGAATTGCAGGCGGCGCATGAACGCCAGATCCGCAAGGCCGGCGCCGCCCCGGAAGGCCGCAAGTTTTCACCGCACATCACCCTGGCGCGCCTGCGCGACGCCTCGCCCCTCGACGTCGCCGATTATCTGGCGGTGCGCGGCGCCTTCCCGCGCGTCACCTTCACCGCGCGACGTTTCGTGCTGTATTCCTCGCGCGATTCCGTGGGCGGCGGACCTTATGTGGTCGAGGCCGCCTACCCGCTGGGCTAGATCGCCAGACTGCGTCGGGCCTTATCTCCCGGAAGATACGCAGGAAATCTTGAAATCGACGTTATCGGGACCAGATTCCCGTCTATCCGTTCCCAATTGGCAACTGTCGGGAGAGGCGCTTTTCATGCCCCGTTCACTGACCGAACCCTTCACAGAGGCGGAAATGCAGGCGATCCGCCGGGCCGCCAGCGGCGAGGACGCCGGCGCCCGAGCCAGTGAAGAGCATGTCAGAACCAACTTCTGGCGGGCGCTGAAGCGCGTCGCCCGCCATACGCCGTTCGCCCACGACCTGGCGGCGGCCTTTTATTGCGCCCGCGATCCGGCGACGCCGCTGAAGGTGCGGATGATCCTGTTCGGCGCGCTGGGCTACTTCATCATGCCCCTCGACGCCATCTCCGATTTGCTGCCGCTTATCGGCTTTACCGACGACATCGCCGTGCTGACCCTCGCCGTCGCCTCGGTCGCCAGCGCCATCAGGCCGGAACATCGTCAGTTGGCGGAGGAGGCCCTCGCCGACAGCACACCGGACGCCGGACCGCCGACCATCGACGGCGAGGAGGCGGAAAAACGCGGCGGCTGGCGGGCGTGGACCCGCCGTTTCCGGTGACTGGCCCCCGGCTTCCCATGAGGCAGCGTGTCCGTTTTCACGGATTGCGGGTTTTTTCCCCTGCGGACAAAAGTTCCTAACGCCCTGATAACGATCCCGGGGTATGATCGTAACATTCGCATCAGCGACCGTTCCGGTCCCGCCGCGCGGTCGTTGCCTCACGTCATTTATGAGGCCCTTCGGGCTCACCACCGCAGGGGATTTGATCATTCAATGATTCGTCCGGACCGTTTGTTGCGCCGCGCGCTTGTCTGCATGGGCTTGCTGCTTTCAACCACCCTCGTCGCTGGCCTGGCGACGGAAGCCAACGCCCAGGGGCGCAGCAAGGCCGCGGCCAAAGCCGCTGCTCCCGCTGGCGGCCAGTCCGTGGGAACCTATGGCGACTGGGGCGTCTATGTTTCCCGCAATGGTCGCGGCAAGGTCTGCTACGCCCTCTCCCACCCCAAGGTCCGGCTTCCCAAGGGACTGAACCGCGACCCCGGCTACCTGTTCGTCTCGGCGCGCCCGGGTGAGGGCGTGCGCAACGAAATCGCCTGGGGCCTTGGCTTCGCCGCGAAGCCTGATGGCGAGGCGCTGATTGACGGCGCCGCCGTGCCGGTGGTGGCGCGCGGCGAGAACGCCTGGTTGCGCGACGCCTCCCAGGAAGGCCAGGCCGTGGCCGCCATGACGCGCGGAAGCAAGCTGACGTTGAAAGTGCAGTCGCAGCGCGGCAACAGCCTCACTGACGAATATTCCCTGCGCGGTTTCACCCAGGCCATGGAGCGGGTGCGCAAGGAATGTCCATAAGCCGGGCGGCTTGTGAGCGATAACAGGCGGGCCGCGCGGCCCGCTTTTTTATTATCCGCGCCGCGCCAGGGCGCCCAACCTGGGATGACCCGGGGCGCGCCGCCTGCGCCGTCTTGAAAAGACGCGCCGTCCTGGCCATTTCCGCCACTGTGACAAATCGCGCACGCCCACGCGCCGGAGCATTTTTTCCGGCAAGGTGGACCCACTTTGCGTCAGGAGCAGGCGTCAGGCCAAACTGGCCGGACGATCCTCGTTGCGACAGGGAACCGGTCCTGCCCTGGCCGCCGTACGGGCGTCAGACATTTTCAGGGAAGACAGATGACGATGACAGACGACAGGAGCAGTCAGAAACAGGCGTTTGGCGCGGATGTCGCGCGGCTGCTGCACATGATGGTGCATTCGGTTTATTCCGACAAAAGCGTCTTTCTTCGCGAACTGGTCTCCAACGCCGCCGATGCTTGCGAAAAGCTGCGTTACCAGGCCATCGCCCACCCCGAACTGCTGGGTGACGACGCCTCCGCCATGGGGATCGACATTACCATCGACCGGGCGCGCCGCACCCTGACCGTCGCTGACAATGGCGTTGGCATGACGGCCGGGGAGATGACCGAAGCGTTGGGCACCATCGCCCGCTCCGGCACCCGCGCCTTCATGGAGGGGTTGCAGGGCGACGCCAACAACGCGGACAAGGCGCAGGAAGCTGGAGAAGAAGCCGGCAAAGACGCCGGAGCGGGCGCGGGCGCGGGCGGAGCACACCTCATCGGCCAGTTCGGCGTGGGCTTTTACGCGGCCTTCATGGTCGCCGACCAGGTGGACGTCATCTCGCGCAAGGCGGGAACCGACACGGCGGCGCGCTGGTCCTCCGACGGCAAGGGCGAGTTCACCGTCACCCCCGTCGACCTGGCGGACGCCCCGGCCCACGGCGCGCGCGTTGTGCTGCACCTGATGGCGAACGCCGACGAATGGCTGGATCCGGCGAATGTTCGCCGTCACATCCGCGAGCAGTCCGGCCATGTCCCGGTGCCGGTCACCCTGCACTTCACGCGTCCCGCTCCACAGGAGGAAACCGCGCAGGATGACGTTGCGGAAGCCGATGCGGAAAGCACTGCGCGGCCGGATGAGGCGGTCGATGAGCAGATCGTCGACGGCAGCGCCCTGTGGACCCGTTCCCGCAACGACATCAAGCCGGAAGAATACGCCGACTTCTACCGTTCCGTTGGCGGCATGTTCGACGAACCGGCGATGACGATCCATTATCGCGCCGAGGGCCGCCACGAATTCAGCGCCCTGCTGTTCACGCCGTCGTCGCGGCCGTTCGATCTGCTCGATCCGGAGCGCAAGGGCCGGGTCAAGCTCTACGTCAAGCGGGTGTTCATTACTGACGACGCCGACATCCTGCCGCGCTATCTGCGCTTTGTGCGCGGCGTCGTCGATTCCGCCGATCTGCCGCTCAATCTCTCCCGCGAGATGATCCAGAACAGCCCGGTGCTGCGCGCCATCAGCCAGAACGTCACTGGCCGCGTGCTCACGGAACTGGAGAAACTGGCGGAGTCCGACGCGGACGCCTACGCGAAAGTGTGGGAGAATTTCGGGCCGGTCATCAAGGAAGGCGTGCACGAGGACTTCGCCCGCCAGGAGCGGCTGCTCGGTCTCGCCCGTTTCAGGAGCACCGCCAGCGGCGACGCCTGGCGGTCACTGAAGGACTATGTGGCGGACCTGCGCGAGAACCAGACGGCGATCTATTACATCACCGGCGACGCGGCGACGAAGCTGGAGAATTCGCCGCACCTGGAAGGCTACCGGGCGCGCGGCGTCGAGGTGCTGCTGCTGACCGACCCGGTCGACAGCTTCTGGGTGATGGGCGCGCCGGGTTTCGAGGGCAAACCATTCCGTTCCGTCACCCAGGGCGGCGCCGATCTGGATCTCATTCCGCTCATCGATGCGGAGGCCCGGACAGGCGGCGACGCCAGCCCCGAGGTCGCCGCCTTCATCGCCGCGGTGAAGGAGACCCTGGGCGAGGCCGTCACCGACGTGCGCGCCTCAAGCCGGCTGACTGACAGCGTCGTCTGTCTTGTGGCCCCTGGCGGCGGCTATGACCGGCATATGGAGCGGCTGCTCGCCGGTTTCGGACGACTGGACCAGGTGGCGAAGCCGGTGCTGGAGATCAACCCGCACCACGCGCTGACAGAGGCGCTGGCGGCCCTGCCGGCGGACGATCCGGACTTCCGCAACGACGTGGCGCATCTGCTGCTGGACGAGGCGGCGATCCTCGACGGCGGCCAGGTCAGCGACGCCGGCGCCTTCGCCGGTCGCCTGACGCGGCTGCTTGCCCGCGCCGCGCGCAGCTGAGCAACTGACGGCAGCATTCCGGCCAGGCAGACGCCTGACCGGAATCATTGCCGGCTATAGGTAATCCGCCGGAGCCAGACCCTTCACCTGAAGCGGATTCGTTCCCTTCACGCGTGTCATCGCGAGAAGCAGGCCTGCTCGCCTGACGATGCTTCAGCCAGGCCGTCCGCCCGCGGCTTCCTTGCGTCTGGCGGCGGAAAGCGCCTGCAACACATTCGCCGTCGCCTCATCCACCGGAAAGAACGTTTCCAGCGCCAGCTCCGACAGGGTGATGTCCAGCGGCGTGCCGAACACGGTTGTGGTGCTGATGAACGACAGCACGGCGCCGTCCATGGCCAGTTGCAACGGCGCGACGATGCCCGTCGCGGCGCTGCGGCGGGTGGCGCCGGGCGGCGCCGGATAGGCCTTCAGTTCGTCCAGCAGGGCGATCAGGCCGGCGTCGGCGGTGACGTCGATCTGCTGCCTTAGCCGGGCCAGCAAATGCTCCCGCCATTCATGAAAATTCAGCGTCCGGCTGGCAAGGCCGTCCGGGTGCAGCGACAGGCGCAGCACATTGACGGGCGGCTCCAGCAGGGCCGGCGTCACGCTGGCCAGCAGGGGCGCCACCGCCGCGTTGGCGGTGACCAGGTTCCAGTGCCGGTCGATGGCCAGCGCCGGCCAGGGGTCATGCCCGGCCAGCACCTGTTCGACGGCGGCGCGGGCGCCGGCCATGTCGGGATGATCGAGCGGACGCTCGGCGAAAACGGGCGCATAGCCGGCGGCCACCATGAGCACATTCCGTTCACGTAGCGGGATGGACAGGTGCTCGGCCAGCAGCATCAGCATGTCGCGCGACGGTTGCGCCCGGCCGGTCTCGACGAAGCTGAGGTGCCGCGTCGAGATATCGGCCTCGCAGGCCAGATCAAGCTGGCTCATGCGCCGCCGCAACCGCCATTCCCGCAACCGGGCGCCCACGTCGCCCTGCGTCTCCGCCATCACCGCGTCTCCCTTTCAGCCATGGTCTGATCGAAGCACGCCGGACGGCGCAGCGCCATTACGCGCCAGGTAATGAGATGCTGGCCATACCGGGAGCGGCCCCGGCGCGCCATGGCCGTCCTGAAGCACGACTGCGGTTGTCAGCGCCTGGACAAGCGGCGGCGCAGCCTGGCTCGCCCCCACGGGCGTCAGTCACCGCCTGACCGGAAGGAAGCGTGGTATTCCGGGTTCGGCCGCATATCGATGGCGGAGGCCATGCGGTTGCTCATGTTGTAGAATGAGGCCACCGCGCCAATGTCCCAGATATCGCGATCGTTGAAGCCGGCGGCCCGCAGCGCCTCCCGGTCCGCCTCAACCACCTTTTCCGGCGTCTCAGTGAGCTTGGCGGCGAAATCCAGCATGGCGCGATGGCGCGCGTCGAGATCGGCGGCGCGATAGTTCATCACCAGCAATTCGCCCAGCACGGGATCGCCGGATAATTGCCGCACGGCGGCGCCGTGGGCGGTCAGGCAGTAGAAGCAGCGGTTGATGCTCGACACCACCACCGCGATCATCTCGCGCTCCAGCTTGGACAGCCCCGACGGCGCCAGCATCAGGTCGTTGTAGAAGGCGGAGAACGCCTGCAACTTGGCGTCGTCGAACGCATAGGCCTGGAGCACGTTCGGCACATAGCCGATTTTCTCCTCGCACTTGCGGAAATAAGCCTGCGAACGTTCGGAAAGCTCGCCTGGCGGCAGCCTCACCGCCATGATGTGGTCGTCCCGTTGCCGGCGGGGCGCGGTGTCCGGCGCGCCACTCTTCGACCTGTCAGTCTTTTTGCTTTTGTCGTCCGACTTCTTTGCCATTGGGTTCCTCCACTCGCGCCCGTTCCGCGTCTTCCCGCGCCAGGCAGGTCAGCTTCGCGCGTCAACCACGCGGGCGCCGGTTCCGGCACAGTGAGCGGAAGCCGCGGTGGATGCAATGGCGATGCCGTCTGAACGGGAACCGCAAGCCCTGCCTCGGGCGACCCTCAGCCCTTGAGTTGCAGCGGCAGGCCGGCGACCAGAAACAGCACCCGGCCGGCGATGGCCGCCACGGCCTGGTTCAGGCGGCCTGCCTCGTCGCGAAACCGGCGCGCCAGCGCATTGTCCGGCACGATGCCGAGGCCAACCTCATTGGCGACAACGAACCACGGACCGCGCGGCGCCTGAAGGACAGCGATCAGCCGCCGGGTCGCTTCCGCCACGTCGGCGCCGGAGAGCATGACATTGGTCAGCCAGACCGTGAGGCAATCGACCAGAACCGGCTCGCCCTCCGGCAGCCCGGCCAAGGCGCCGGGCAAATCGACAGGCGCCTCCAGCGTGCGCCAGCCGGCGCCGCGCCGGTCGATGTGGTGGTTTATGCGGGCGCGCATCTCGTCATCAAACGGCTCCGCCGTGGCGATGTAACGCCACGGCGGAGCCAGCTGTTCGATCAGCAGTTCAGCGTGCCGGCTCTTGCCGGAGCGGGCGCCGCCGAGCAACAGGGTCAGGGAAGGGGCGCGCGCGTCAGCCATCCAGGTCACCGGGGCCGGTCATCATGGCGCCCTCTTCTCTCGCCGGGCTTCAGTGCCGGAAGTGACGGTGGCCGGTGAAGACCATGGCGAGGCCAGCTTCGTCCGCCGCCTTGATGACCTCATCGTCGCGCATGGAGCCGCCGGGCTGGATCACCGCCGTGGCGCCCGCCTCGGCCGCGGCCAGCAGACCATCGGCGAACGGGAAGAAGGCGTCTGACGCCACCACCGATCCCACCGCGAGGCTCTCCGGCAGACCTGCAGCCTTCGCCGCTTCGGCCGCTTTCCAGGCGGCGATGCGCGAGGAATCGACGCGGCTCATCTGGCCGGCGCCGATGCCGACGGTGGCGCCGTCCTTCACATAAACGATGGCGTTGGACTTGACGTGCTTGGCGACGCGGAAGGCGAAGCGCATGTCGGACAGTTCACGCGCGGACGGCTGACGCCTAGTCACCACGCGCAGGTCCATGTCGTCGACCACGGCGTTGTCACGTCCCTGCACCAGGAAGCCGCCCGAAACCGTGCGCACGGAGAGCCCGGCGGCGCGCGGGTCCGGCAGGCCGCCAGTGAGCAGCAGGCGCAGGTTCTTCTTCGCCGCGACGAGCGCGATGGCCTCCTCGCTGGCGTCCGGCGCGATGATCACCTCGGTGAAGATCTCGACGATCTTGCGCGCCGCCGCCGCGTCGAGCGTCTGGTTGAGGGCGACGATGCCGCCGAAGGCCGACACCGGATCGCAGCGCAGGGCGCGCTCATAGGCCTCGACGAGGCTCGCGCCCTCGGCCACGCCGCAGGGATTGGCGTGCTTGATGATGGCGACGGCCGCCGTGCGGGCCGGATCGAACTCCGCCACGCATTCGAAGGCGGCGTCGGTGTCGTTGATATTGTTGTAGGAGAGCTGCTTGCCCTGGAGCTGGCGGGCGGTGGCGACGCCGGCGCGGGCATCGGGACCACGATAAAACGCGGCGCTCTGGTGCGGGTTCTCGCCATAGCGCATGGCTTCCGCCAGCTCGCCGCCGATGGCGCGGAACGCCGGGCTGGCTTCGCCGAGCTGGGCAGCGAACCAGTTGGAGATCGCCGCGTCGTAGCTGGCGGTGCGGGCGTAGGCCTTCTGGGCCAGACGCCGGCGCAGCTCCAGCGAGGTGGAGCCGGCGTTGGCGTCCAGATCGTCCAGCACCGCCTGGTAATCGGCGCCTTCCACCACCACGGCGACGTCGCCGTGGTTCTTGGCGGCGGCGCGGATCATCGCCGGACCGCCGATATCGATGTTCTCGATGCAGTCGTCATAGCCGGCGCCAGAGGCGACGGTCGCCTCGAACGGGTAAAGGTTGACCACCAGCAGGTCGATGGGGCCGATGCCGTTGGCCAGCATCGCCGCCTGATGTTCCGGGTTGTCGCGGATGGCAAGCAGGCCGCCGTGCACCGCCGGGTGCAGGGTCTTGACGCGGCCGTCCATCATCTCGGGAAAGCCGGTGACTTCGGAGACGTCGAGAACCGGCAACCCCGCCTGGGCCAGCGCCTTGCGCGTGCCGCCGGTCGAAATCAGCGTGACGCCGCGGTCCGCCAGGGACCTGGCGAAGTCAATCAGGCCGGTCTTGTCCGACACGGAGAGAAGTGCGCGGGTCACGCGCCGCAGTTCGTTCGACATGTAAGATCCGTGTATTGTCCGATGTCATCCGGCCGCGCGGCGCCCGGCGCCAAAAAACCTCGTGAAAGCGGCGCGATAGCACGGATGGGCCGGTGATCCAATCGTCGTCGCGTCACATGCCCGCAAGGCAGGCATGCGCGAGAGCCGCGGCGACGCGCGAACCGGGCGCGGATTCATTGATCAGGGCGCAGGCTGCAAGGCCTGGCCCGGCCCGCCATCCTCCCGGCCCTCGCGCACGAACCGCCAGGCGATTTCAGTGGAGGCCGTGCGCTCCGGCGCTGTCATGTCAACGACCAGCTGCCGGGAAGCGCGGGCGCCGCCGGGCGCCGCGAACCAGACGCTTTCCTCAATGTGCGCCACATGGCCTGGCGCTTCGAAACGCCAGAACTGCCCGTCGGGCAGACGCAACGACACCGCCATGCCGTCCTCTTCCGGCGCGACGTCCACCGCCGGATGCAGATGGAACCGGATGACGGCCGAAACCCGGCCCGGCGCCGACTTGACCAGCCGGTCCATGCCGGCCAGCTGGTCGCCCTGGGCCGACAGGCGCCATTGGCGCTCATGCGTCACCCCATGGCGGGGAAAGTAGCCGTCATGCGACGCGATGAGGGCATGACCGCCGGCGTCGCTGCTGCGCTCGGCCCGCACATTCGCCGGGCCTGCGAGAATAACCGGGCCGAGCAGCCGCTCCAGCCAGGCCGCCAGCCGGTCGCCGCGCGGCGCGCCAGCGAAATGGCACGACGAGGTTTCCTCCACCGTGACGGTGGAATGGGCCGCCGTTGAGCGGGCCGCCAGTCGCGCCGCCGCCGAATCCACCGGCGAGGCGCCGCAATTGACCACCAGCATCGCGCCGGCGACGGACATCTCGAATGACAGGCAACCCGCGTGCGCCTCGGTCGAGAACGCCCGTGGCGGCGGCGCGCCAACGTCGGCGATCACCAGCGTGCGCCCCGCCGTCATGCGCTCATAACCGCTCCACGGCGCGTGGGTCATGGGCCGGGCGTGGGCGTCGTCATAGGCCAGCACCGTCGCCAGCAGATCAGGCGCCGATTCACCCATGCCGTTGAACAGCGCGATGGCCCCGTCCTCATGCCGGAACAGGCGCAACATCGGCATCATGCGGTCGATCGCGGTGATGAGCGCCAGCGGCGGCTCCATGCCGCGCGTGGCGTAGATCTGCCGTAGCGGCAACAGATCGGCCAGCAGTTCGATCAGCCGGCGCGGGTTGCGGCTGACATGGCCGCCGTCCTGCAAAATGTGCTCGCCGAGCAACGCCCCCAGGGTGGCGTCCGTCCGGGTCTGCGAGCGCGACGGGGCGGCGACGCACAGGCTGGCGAAACTCTGGGCGATGGCGATCAGCAGCCGGTCATCCGCCGCCACGTCCGGTCCGGCGGCGACGCGCAGCTGGGCCAGCGAGCGGCCAATCGTGCGCATGAAACGCAGGTAAAACGCCCGGTCCGCCCCCTCCAGCAACAGCGGCGCCTGGGAGAGGAACGAGATCAGCCGCCTGGCGACGACGCGCGGCAGGGCGCCCCCGCCGCGTCGGTCGCCATCGTGGCGCAGAAAGTCGTCAACCAGGCTGCGGGCGTGGGCCCGGGCGATATCGGTGTTGGCGGCGCGCAAATGGCGCAACCAGCCGAAACCGCACAGCTCCTCATCCCAAGCCTGGCTGGGCGGCGGAACGCCAAATGGCGAGTTGCCGCGCGTTTCCACCATGCGGCCCGCGAAAACGAAGCGGCCGGCGTAATAATCCGCCGCGAGCGTGGGGTCAGCCGTGCGCAAATCCTGCGGCGCGACCAGCAACCTTTCCGGCGCCCGCGCCGGCGCCGGAAAGACGCGGAGCGCGAGCGAACCGGCCAGCGACAGGGCGCTGCGCGCCGTCTCCCGCACGACCAGCGCATGAAGCCGCAATCTATCGCCTGTCGCCGCCACCCAGAACATCCCTCCGGAGCATGTTTCCAAGATGTGGCGCGCCACCTCCGGATCAAGAACAGGTCAGGGCGTCGCCGCCCGGACCGCGCTGCGGAAACACGCCCGTCCGCCGTTTTCACGCACATCCGCGCGGCGCGGGCCCGCTTCGCCGGCGGCCGCGTTTCCGGCGAAGCAGCCGTCGCTTCGCGCGAGAAACACGTCAAAACCGCAAAACAGGGCGCGGAACACCTCCAGGGCGCAACGCCAGTGTCTGCATCCAGATGACAGCGCTCCGTGAATCGGTCCGCCGCGCGCCCGCAGACTATACCGCGACGTCCGGCGACGGGAAGCATGCCGTTGCAATGAATCCACGCGCTTTCAGCTTCTGCGCTGCAACCGGGCGGCGAAAAATCCGTCAAGGCCGGCCATGCGAGCCTCGACGTCTGGCAGCATTGAGGGAAAAGTTCGCACTTCGCCGACCGCATTGATCGCTTCCGGCAGTCCTGGCAATTCCGCCGCGACCACCGGAAGGCGCTGCATCTGCGGATGACGCTCCAGGAAGCTGGCGATCTGCTGTTCGCCCTCGTCTGGCTCCAGCGAGCAGGTCGAATAGACCAGACGTCCGCCAGGCTTCAGCAATGCAGCGGCGCAATCAAGCAGCCGCGCCTGCAAATCGGCAAGCGAGGCGATGTCACCCGGACGTTTGGTCCACGCCACGTCCGGGTGGCGGCGAATGGTGCCAGTTGCCGAACAGGGGGCGTCAAGCAGCACCGCATCATAAGGCCCACCCCGGATCTGCTCCGGCGCCACCGTCGCCAGGTTGACCACGTGACGCTCCGGCGCGAAACCAAGCCGGCGCATGTTCGCGGCCAGCCGGTCCATACGGGCGGGGGAGCGATCGAAAGCCGCCACCTGGCCGCCCGCCGCCAGCAACTGCGCCGTCTTGCCGCCGGGGGCGGCGCACAGATCGGCCACGCGCTCTCCCGGCTGCACGTCGAGCAGCCGCGCCGGCAGCGCCGCCGCTGCGTCCTGCACCCACCATGCGCCTTTCGCATAGCCGGGCAGTTCCTCGATGCCCCGCGTCGTGCGCAGGCGAACGGTCTGCGTCGCCGCCGAAGCCGGCGCCAGCGGCAAGGCCACGCCGTCGAGCTGCTCCGTCCACGCCCCGGCCGGCCCGCGCACGCTGACGTCCACCCCCGGCTCCTGGCGGAGCGCGGCGGCGATGGCCCTGGCTTGCGGCTCTCCCCAGGCAGCGCGCCAGCGGGCGGCGAGCCAGCGCGGCGTGTCGATATCGAGCGGATCGTAACCGGCGACCTCTTCCTTGCGGGCCACGACGTTACGCAGCACCGCGTTGGCCAGCCCGGCGAACGGCGCGGCGTTCCTGTCGGCCCGCGCCAGGTTGATGGCTGTGTCAACGGCGGCGTGATCAGGCGTATCCATGAACAGGATCTGCGCCGACGCGGTGACCAGAATCGCCTCCAGCGGACCGCACTTGCGTGGGTAACCGCGCTCCATCAATTGCCCCAGCAGATGCTGGATCGAACCCAGACGCCGCAAGGTGGCGGTGACGATGGCGCGGGCCAGGCCCCGGTCCCGGTCATCAAAACCGGCAGTGGCGTCAGCCAGCAGGACGTCGACCTGCGGCGCTTCATCCGGCTGCTCCAGCACCGCGCGCAACACGACGACAGCGGCGCGGCGCGCCGCCATGCCTGGCCCCATGACCACGCCGCCGCCCTGACGGCCCTGACCTTGGCCCTGGCGATTGCCGCGCGCCTGGGCGCCCTTGCCAGAAGGGCGCTCCTTCCGGCCGCCGTCTCCAGACGTCAACCCCACGGTCCGCTCCTGCGCGACCAGGGATTGCCGGCGGCGCCCGTGGTGAAACCGCCGGCGGAAGGCGCGCCAGCCTGATCGGCGCGCCAGCCCTTGCCCCAGGCCGCGGCCAGTTGTTGCAAGGCGTTGATACGGTTCTGCGTCGAGGGATGCGTTGAAAACAGATTGTCCATGCCGCGCCCGGAAAGGGGGTTGATGATAAACAGCGGCGCCGTCGCCGGATGCGCTTCCGCGCGCTCGTCGACCACCCGCGCCACGCCCTGCTCGATTCGCGCCAGGGCGGATGCAAGCCAGACCGGCTCGCCGCAGATTTCTGCGCCCAGCCTGTCTGCTTCATACTCGCGCGAGCGGCTGACCGCCATCTGAATAACCATGGCCGCAAGGGGCGCGACAATGGCGACGAGGAGACCGGTCAACGCGCCATGAGTGTTGCCGTTCTGGCGGTTGCCGCCAAACAGCATGCCGAACTGGGCGATGGAGGAAATGGCGCCGGCAATGGTCGCCGCCACGGTCATGGTGAGGGTGTCGCGATTGCGGATATGCGCCAGCTCGTGGGCGATGACGCCGGCGAGTTCCTGACGTGACAACGCCTGCGCCAGTCCGGTAGTCACCGCCACGGCTCCCTTCTCCGGGGTGCGCCCGGTGGCGAAGGCGTTCGGCTGTGGACTGTCGATGAGATAGACGCGCGGCGGCGGCAGCTGCGCGCGCCGCGCCAGTTCATGCGTCATCTGCACCAGCTCCGGCGCACTGTGCTGGTCGACCTCACGGGCGTTATAGGCGGCCAGGGCCAACCGGTCGGAGTTCCAGTAGGCGAACAGGTTCATGCCGGCCGCCACGACCAGGGCGATCACCATGCCGCCAGCGCCGCCCAGCATGTACCCCGCAACGCCGAACAGCGCGGTCAGCGCCGCAAGCAGCAATGCGGTTCTGGCGAAATTCATCTGGCGTTCTCCCATTTTCGGGCGCCAACCGGCGCGAAAATGCGTAAAATCAGCGGCGCCCCAGTCCTGACGAAGGCCGCTACAACGCCAATGTGGGCGCCCGGCATGGCCTGCCGCAAGAGCAGGATGGCGCGCGCCCATTGACATCCCGTGGCTTTTGCCTCTGGGCTGCCACGACGCGGCCGCCGCCGCGACCTGTCGTTATGCGCATGTTCCGGCGGACGGACGCGGTTTGCGTGAAGAATACGCGTTAAATCAACAGGACGGAGAAATCCCGTTTCGACGTGAACGGATTTGCTCTGTGATCGGGGAATCCGGCAGATGACCGACGACAATCCCACAGCTTCGCACGCCGCCAGCGGGCAGGAGAACACAGGTCAACCGCGCCAGCTGACGCCTGCGGCGCAGCGGGCGCTTGCGGAAGCGGAGGCGCGCCGCGCCGACCTGGAGGCGCGGATTGCCGCCCTCGGCGACAAAACCGAACTTGGTGGTCGCGCCGGGCCAGATCCGGTGCGTTACCAGGACTGGGAAAACAACGGCATCGCCTCGGATTTCTGAACATCTTCCGGTAATGGCCGCCTGCCCGCCTTGATGCGGCCACGGCGGTTTCATAGGGAGCCGGCGCGCAACCGCGCCTCCTGAATCTCATGATGACGCCGTCCGCCTGGACGATTGGGAACACAGCACGTGACAGCGCAATCCCGGACGATCTCTCCACTCGCCAAGTTTGCCCTCGAACTGGGTCCCCTCGGCGTGTTCTTCTTCGCCAACGCCCGTCCGCACCTGTTCACGCCGCTGGTGGGCGCGCTGGTCCCGGAAAATCTGGCGCAGACCGGCCAGCTGGGCATTCTCACCGCAACGGCGGTGTTCATGGCCGCGACCGTTGCCGCGCTGGTGATTCACTATGTGCTGGTGCGCAAGCTGCCGATCATGCCGCTGGTGTCAGCTGTCGTCGTGCTGATCTTCGGCACGCTCACCCTGGTGTTGCGCGACGACCATTTCATCAAGCTCAAGCCAACCATCGTGAACTGCCTGTTCGGCGGCGCGCTGCTTGGCGGCCTCGCCTTTGGCCGGCCGCTGCTCAATGTGGTGCTGGACAGCATGATTCGCCTCACTGACGAAGGCTGGCGCAAACTGACCTTCCGCTGGGCAATGTTCTTTTTCGTATTGGCGGCGCTGAATGAAATTGTCTGGCGCAACTGGTCCACCGACGCATGGGTGAATTTCAAGGTGTTCGGCATCATGCCGCTGACCCTTGTGTTCGCCCTGGCGCAGACGCCGCTGATCGTGCGCCATACCCTGCCGGAAGACGCGGAGCCGACGCCCCACGGCGATCCCAATTCATTGATCGAATGAGGGCGGCCGCAGGTCGCCCTGGGTTTTGCTGACTCCCCAACGGCCTGAAACTTCGCCAGCGGTCCAAGCGCGGCCGCGTAATAGCCCGGCGCAGGGGCGCGCGTCCAAAATCAGTTCCGGGGACGCTGGGCCAGCCGGTCAGTGGCAAGCGGCGCATAAAGCCGCACGGGCGCTGCCCGGCCCCGCAATTGCTCGGCGCCGACGAACCGGTAGCCCGCCAGCCGCTGCGGCGCATCATCCCCGGCCGCCGCCACGGCGTCGCCAGAAACCAGCAGGGGGGTGAGGCGTGTCTTGGTGGCCTGCTCCAGTCGCGCCGCGACATTCACGGCGTCGCCCAGCACGGTGAATTCCAGCCGGTCGTCATTGCCGATGGCGCCGACGAACGCCTCGCCGAAATGCACGCCCGCCCCCACGCGCACCGGCGGTTCGCCCTCCGCCTCCCGTTCGCGCGACCACAATTCCATGGTCTGCACGATTTCGACGGCGCACGCGATGGTGCGGCGGGCGTCGTCCCGCCGTGAATCGAGCAGACCGCAAACCAGGAAGGCGCCGTCGCCAATAAACTTGTCGATCACCGCGTCATGTTTTTGCGCGATCCGGGTCAGGTGATCGCGGAATGCGTTGATCATCACGCTCAGCGAACGGGCGTCCAGGCTCTCTTCCATCGACGTGGAGTTGCGGATGTCGACGAACAGCAGGCCGACCTTCTTGCGGCTCCCCTGCTTGAGGTCATCCATGCTTTCGGTGGCAAGGATCTGCGACAGTTCGGACGGCAGATAGCGGCCCAGATTCATCCGCCGTCGCGTTTCATCGACCGCCCGCAACAGCATGGCCCGGCCGCGTACGGTCGCGAGCCAGGTGATGACCGCCATTCCGACCAGAATCAGAAGCCGCATGGCGTTGGCGTTATCGCCGAACATCGGGGCGAGCGGCCCGACCAACGGCGTCGGTCCGGCATATGCCGTTTGCCCATGGGCCGCCGCGATCGCCAGGGCCCCCGCGATAATCAGCAGACCAGCGTAGGCCTGCACTGCCGGGCGCATGCGCACGATCGACGTCACCAGGATCAGGGGAATGCCGCTGGCCGCCGGATAGGCGGGGAGGAAATCACCGCTTAGCCTGCTCGAGGCCGCCGTCATGCCGAGATTGACCAGCACCACCCCGGTATCAACAGTGACGGTGAGATAGGCCATCCATGGCCGCCAGCGCCTGGTCTGCACCAGCCCCAGGGCGATGACCCCGGACAGGAACAGCACGATAAGGGTGGCCTCGGCCACCCGCAGCATGACCGCCGGTTCGTGGTTGGCGTAGTCTTCGGGCGTCGTCAGCAGCCACAGCGCCACCAGCAGCAATAACCCTGTGGCAATGCGCACATAGCTGACCTGACGCTCCGCTCCCAGGTCCGCGGTGCGCAACAACTCCCGCCCCTGGGGCGGCATCGGTCTGGCCATCGCACTCCTCAACAGCCTGGCGGCGCCCCATGCCGCATCGCCGCGCCTGTCAGCGCGCCGCCTTGGCCAGCGCCGCGCCGAAAGCCCCTCGTAGCGCCTCTTCCGTCAATGGCCCCACATGCCGGTAGCGGATGATCCCGGCGCCATCAACGATGAATGTTTCGGGAACGCCATAAACGCCCCAGTTGACGGCCGTGGCGCCGTCACGGTCGGCCCCGACGGCGACGAATGGATCGCCGAGCTGGCCGAGAAAGCGACGGGCGTTTTCCGGAACATCCTTGTAGTTGACGCCGAGCAGACGCACCCGCCCCTCCCGCGCCAGCCGCATCAGCTGCGGATGTTCGATGCGGCAAGGTCCACACCAGGACGCCCAGAAATTCACCACGACTGGCGCGCCGGCGCCAATCAGCGACTGGGTCAGCCCTGGCGTCGGGTTTCCGTCAGGCTGCTTCAGTCCTTCCACCGGCGGCAAAACCAGCGCTGGCGCTTTCCGGCCAATGAGCGCCGACGGCACGATGGAAGGATCGCCGCCCCGCCACAGCCGCCAGCCAAGCAAGGCGGCGAGCAACACGAAAACCAACAGCGGCGCCGCCAGGAGCATTCGCCGGGCAGCGCGCCCGTCCGCGCCGCTCATGATTGCGCGCTCCCCCGCGACGCCGCAGCGCCGACGCGGCGGCCGGCGAAGCGGGTGGTTTCGGCCTCGGTCCGCGCCAGCTCCCGTTTCGCCTGGCGCGCGCCGATCACCGTCCAGAGAGTCAGGCCCGCCATCAGCACGAAAGCCACCGCGTAAGCGGCGAGCACATATCCAGCGTAAGTCCCCGTCATGACGCAAAGCCGACAGATTCGGCGCCGGCCCGCGACATGCGGTCGAGCAGCACGATGCGCCGCGACCTGATGCGGCGGCGCAGAACTTCGGTGCGCATCCCGGCCATATGCAGGCACACTGCCACCAGGCTCATGGCGACGGCCATCGCCAGCAAAGGCCACAACATGGCGGGATGCATCGCCGGGCCATCAAGGCGCAACACGGAAGCAGGCTGGTGCAGCGTATTCCACCAGTCCACCGAGAACTTGATGATCGGCACGTTGATGAAGCCGACGATGGTCAGGATGGCCACCGCCCGCGCGGCCCGCAAGGGGTCCTCCATCGCCCGCCACAGGGCCAGCACCCCGCAATACATCAGGAACAGCACGAGCACCGAGGTGAGCCGGGCGTCCCACACCCACCAGGCGCCCCACATCGGCTTGCCCCAGATCGAACCGGTGATCAGGCACAGCAGGGTGAACACCATGCCAACAGGCGCTGCGGCGCGCTGGGACACGTCCGCCAGCGGATGGCGCCACACCAGCGTGCCAAGCGCTGAGATGGTCATGATTGTGTACATGAACAGCGCCAGCCACGCGGCAGGCACGTGCACGAACATGATCCGCACCGAATCACCCTGCTGGTAGTCCGCCGGCGCCCGCCAGGCCAGCCACAACGCGCCCGCCAGCGCCAGCATGGCCACGGCCGTCAGCCACGGCAACAGGCGCCCGGACCATTTCATGAACACCGCTGGATTGGCGAATGCCATCATGCTGAACGTCCCAAGCCGTTTCAAACGTGCGCGGCGGCTTCCGGTTATGCCCCCTACGGGAGCAGACCAGCTGGAGCGACTTGCCGCACTGGACAGGGCCCCCACACGGTAACCCGGTAAAGGACCGGCCTCCTGAGGCAAGGGCGGCGCCCGCCCTCAACGCCCGATCCGACGCCCGTGGCCAAAACAAAACATCCCGGCCTGAAAGGCCGGGATGCTGTTTATACCGAAAAGCGGCAAAAATCGCGCGGACGGCCCTGCGTCAAATCAGGGCAGGCCCGCCTCAGCTTTTCAGCTCTGCAGTAAACCGCGAACTTCCTTCAGCTGTCCAAGCCGCTCCAGGGCCACGCGGCGCTGGTCATCGTCCGTGGCGGCGTCAACGGCCCTTTCAGCGTCGGTGATGACCACGTCGATCAGGTCGTCGGTCAGTTCCTCGACCGGCACAGCCTGCTCCGCCAGAACGGTCAACCCGTCCGGACGAACGTCAGCGAAGCCGCCCCGCACGAAAATCGCCTGGGCCTTGCCGCCCGACTCAACCGTGATCAGGCCCGGCTTCAGCACGGCCATCAGCGGCGCATGGTGCGCCAGAACAGTCAGGTCGCCATTGACTGACGGAACGATGACTGCCTCCACGTCGCCGGAGAACAGCAGGCGCTCCGGGGCGACCAGCTCGAAGTGGAAGTTTTCCGCCATGGGGCGCTGCTCCAATAGGGCGTCCGGCGCCATGGCCGGATCACGTCGCGGGTCTGGACCTCGCCGCGCTCCGCGGTGTCAAAACCGGAGCGGACGGTGCGCGGACCCGTCTCCGGGTCCGCGAGCCTTCATCAGGCCTCAGCGGCGAGCTTCTGGGCCTTCTCGATCGCCTGATCGATCGAACCGACCATGTAGAAGGCGGCTTCCGGCAGATGGTCGTACTTGCCTTCGACCAGCCCCTTGAAGCCCTTGATGGTGTCTTCCAGCGAAACCAGCTGGCCGGGCGAACCGGTGAACACCTCGGCGACGAAGAACGGCTGGCTCAGGAAGCGCTCGATCTTGCGGGCGCGGGCCACGACCAGCTTGTCCTCTTCCGACAGCTCGTCCATGCCGAGAATGGCGATGATGTCCTGCAGCGACTTGTAGCGCTGCAGCACTTCCTGGACCTGACGGGCGACGTTGTAGTGCTCTTCACCAACGATCAGCGGCGACAGCATGCGCGAGGTCGAGTCGAGCGGGTCCACCGCCGGGTAAATGCCCTTCTCGGAAATCGCGCGGTTGAGCACCGTGGTGGCGTCAAGGTGGGCGAACGAGGTGGCCGGGGCCGGGTCGGTCAGGTCGTCGGCCGGCACGTAAATGGCCTGCACCGAGGTGATCGAACCCTTGTTGGTGGTGGTGATGCGCTCCTGCAGGGCGCCCATGTCGGTCGCCAGGGTCGGCTGATAGCCCACGGCCGAAGGAATACGGCCAAGAAGCGCCGACATTTCCGAGCCAGCCTGGGTGAAGCGGAAGATGTTGTCCACGAAGAACAGCACGTCCTGGCCCTGGTCGCGGAAGTGCTCGGCCACGGTCAGACCGGTCAGGGCGACGCGGGCGCGGGCGCCCGGAGGCTCGTTCATCTGGCCGAACACGAGAGCGCACTTGGAGCCGGCGGTAGAGCCGTTGTTGGCGTGCGGATCCACGTTCACGCCCGACTCGATCATCTCGTGATACAGGTCGTTGCCTTCACGGGTGCGCTCGCCGACGCCGGCGAACACGGAGTAACCGCCGTGCGCCTTGGCGATGTTGTTGATCAGCTCCTGGATGAGCACGGTCTTGCCCACGCCGGCGCCGCCGAACAGGCCGATCTTGCCGCCACGGGCGTAAGGGGCCAGCAGGTCCACGACCTTGATGCCGGTGACGAGGATCTGCGCCTCGGTCGACTGTTCGGAATAGCTCGGGGCCGGCTGGTGAATGGCGCGGCGACCTTCAGCGTCCACCGGGCCGGCTTCGTCCACCGGCTCGCCAATGACGTTCATGATGCGGCCGAGCGTGCCGGCGCCGACCGGAACCTCGATCGGCCGGCCGGTGTCGGTCACGGCCTGACCGCGCACCAGACCCTCGGAGGTGTCCATGGCGATGCAGCGCACGGTGTTCTCACCAAGCTGCGCGGCGACTTCGAGAACCAGGCGGTTGCCCTGGTTGCTGGTCTCGAGCGCGTTCAGAATTTCGGGCAGGTGGCCGTCAAACTGCACGTCGACGATAGCGCCAATGACCTGCGTGATGCGTCCTGCGGAGGTTGTTGCAACCATGGGAAGCTCCCGTCCGAGCCCGTACGGGCCTCGCCTTGAAGTAATGTCGGACGCTGCGGGTCAGACCGCGCGTCGCGCTGGAATGGTTCGTGGCCCACGCCCTGCCCGCTGCCCTGCGCCGGGCAGGCCGCCGGCCTGCAGTGTCCTGTTCAGAGCGCCTCTGCGCCGGAAATGATCTCGATCAGTTCCTTCGTGATCATCGCCTGACGGGTGCGGTTGTAGAGCAGCGTCTGCTTGCGGATCATCTCGCCCGCGTTGCGGGTCGCGTTATCCATCGCGCTCATCTGGGCGCCGTAGAACGACGCGTTGTTTTCCAGAAGCGCGCGCAAGATCTGAACCGTCACATTGCGCGGCAGAAGCGATTCGAGAATCTCTTCTTCGCCAGGCTCATAGTCGTAGACCGCGCCGCCCAACCTGTCGCCCGGACCATCCGCCGGGATCTCGGCGGGAATGATCTGCTGCGCCGTCGGCACCTGCGAGATCACCGACTGGAAACGGGCGTAATACAAGGTGGCGATATCGAACTCGCCAGCCTCATACAGGGCGAGAACCTTCCGACCGATCTCGTCCGCCACGTCCCACGTCAGGTTCTTCACCGAACGCAGTTCGATGTACTCGACGATCTTGTCCTCGAACTGGCGGCGAAGGGCGTCATAGCCCTTCTTGCCAACGAGGAGCATCTTGACCGTCTTGCCCTCGGCGATCAGCGCCTGCGCCTGCTCACGGGCCAGGCGGACGATTGACGAGTTGAAGGCGCCGGCAAGACCGCGCTCGCCGGTGCAAATGACCAGCAGATGCACCTTGTCGGAACCGGTGCCGGCAAGCAGGCGCGGCGCGCCTGGCTGACCGACAACGCCGGAAGCAAGATTACCCAACACCTGACCCATGCGCTCGGCGAACGGGCGCGCGGCTTCAGCCGCGCTCTGGGCGCGGCGGAGCTTTGCCGCCGCGACCATCTGCATGGCCTTGGTGATTTTCTGCGTCGCCTTCACCGAGGCGATGCGATTGCGAAGATCCTTGAGCGAGGCCATGCGATGCGCCCTTCAATCAGGCGAAGGTCTTGGCGACGTCAGCGACGACAGCCTGCAGCTTCGCGGCGACATCGTCGCTCAGGTCCTTCGACGTGCGGATGGCGTCGAGGATGTCCGTGTGGCGACCGCGCAGGGCGCCAAGCAGGGTGTCCTCGAACTCGCGAACCCGCGACACCGGCAGGTTGTCGAGATAGCCATTGACGCCGGCGTAGATCACCGCGACCTGCTCTTCCATCTTCAGCGGCGAGAACTGCGGCTGCTTCAGAAGCTCGGTCAGGCGCGCGCCGCGGTTCAGCAGGCGCTGGGTGGTGGCGTCAAGGTCCGAACCGAACTGGGCGAAGGCCGCCATTTCGCGGTACTGGGCCAGCTCGCCCTTGATCTTGCCAGCGACCTTCTTCATCGCCTTCGTCTGGGCCGACGAACCGACGCGGGACACCGACAGGCCGACGTTCACAGCCGGGCGGATGCCCTGGAAGAACAGGTCGGTCTCGAGGAAGATCTGACCGTCGGTGATCGAAATCACGTTGGTCGGAATGTAGGCCGAAACGTCGTTGGCCTGGGTCTCGATGACCGGCAGGGCCGTCAACGAACCGTTGCCGCTGGCGTCGTTCATCTTCGCCGCGCGCTCCAGCAGACGGGAGTGCAGGTAGAACACGTCGCCCGGATAGGCTTCGCGGCCCGGCGGACGACGCAGCAGCAGCGACATCTGACGGTAAGCGACGGCCTGCTTGGAGAGGTCGTCATAGGTGATCACGGCGTGCATGCCGTTATCACGGAAGAACTCGCCCATGGCGCAACCAGAGAACGGCGCCAGGAACTGCATCGGCGCCGGATCCGAGGCGGTGGCGGCGATGATGATCGAGTACTCCAGCGCGCCGTTCTCTTCGAGAACCTTCACGAACTGGGCGACGGTCGAGCGCTTCTGACCGACGGCGACATAAACGCAGTACAGCTTCTGCGATTCGTCGTCGCCCTGGTTCAGGGGCTTCTGGTTCAGGATGGTGTCGAGGGCGATCGCGGTCTTGCCGGTCTGACGGTCGCCGATGATCAGCTCGCGCTGGCCGCGGCCGACGGGGATCAGGGCGTCGATGGCCTTCAGTCCGGTCGCCATCGGCTCGTGCACCGACTTGCGCGGAATGATGCCGGGCGCCTTGACGTCGACCTGGCGGAACTCGGTCGCCTGGATCGGGCCCTTGCCGTCGATCGGATTGCCGAGCGCGTCAACGACGCGGCCGAGCAGGCCCTTGCCGACCGGCACGCTGACGATGTCGCCAGTGCGCTTCACGGTCTGGCCTTCGGCGATGTCACGGTCGGAACCGAACACCACGACGCCGACATTGTCGTTTTCCAGGTTCAGCGCCATGCCGCGAACGCCGGACTCGAACTCGACCATCTCGCCGGCCTGAACCTTGTCCAGACCGTAGCAGCGGGCGATGCCGTCACCAACGGACAGAACCTGGCCAACCTCGGAGACCTCAGCCTCCTGGCCAAAGTTCCTGATTTGCTCTTTCAGAATGGCGGAAATTTCTGCGGCCCGAATGTCCATCAGCCGACCTCTTTCATCGCGAGACGGATCGAATTGAGTTTATTGCGCAGGCTGGCGTCGAGCATCCGACTGCCAAGCCTGACGACGAGACCGCCGATGATCGACGGGTCGATTTTCACGTGCAGATCGACGTCGCCGCCGGCCACGTCGCGCAGCGCCTGCTTCAGGTCGTCGAGAACCTGCACAGCCGGCAACGCGGCAAGCGTCACGTCGGCGCGAACCACGCCCTTGCGGGCGGCGACCAGCGCCTTGTACGCCGCAATCATCTGCTGAACTGCAAACAGACGGCGACGGGATGCGACGAGTTTCAGAAAATTGGCGGCAAGGCCGCCGATGCCGGACCGATCAAGGATCGTGGTGACAGCCGCCAGTTGCTCATCCGCGGAGAAAACCGGACTGCGGACGAGGCGCTGCAGGTCGGCGCTCTCCCTCACCAGGGCGTCGAACCGGTCGAGATCTGCCTCGACCTGGTCGATCGCCGCGACGCCGGTTTCCGCCGCCGTTTCGAGCAGCGCGGAAGCATAGCGGCCAGCGACCCCTGAAATCGGACCTGTCATTGAAGGCTGTTCGGCCACGTCGGCGTCTCACTTTCAGGCTCACGGCGACTCACATTGCGTCACGTCAATGACGCACATGGTTGCGCGAGCACATGGACAGGGAGCGGGAAGCGTTCAGCCACCCGTTGGCAGGTCCCCTATCATGGGGATTATTGACGTGCAACCGCTTGCAGGCGCCTGAACGTCGCAACCAGGCCATGTTTGCGCCAGGATTGCCGCGCCTGGGGCGGAAAGATGCGCGGCGCAGCTATTGCGCCAGCCTGTTGTCACGATTTCTGACGGCGCCCCGTTGCGGTTTGCCGCCGCCAGTCCGGTAAAATCCCCAGCGTTCACAGCTTTTCACAGGCATGCTGCGTCATGACGTCCATGTGCGCTGAATCTGGCGCGATTTCCTTGCGCTTAAACAGCGACGAATCACCATTTCGCCAGTCATGTCCGTATGGCGCCAAGGGCTCTCCTCCTGCATCTGGCGGCGCCGGTCCCGTCTTCAGAAAAAACTTTGCGGATCGACGTCCACGGTAACCCGTATCCGGGCGGCCGGCGCGGACGTCGCGGCGAGAACCGCGCGCAGAAAACCCTGCAAATCCGTATTGCGCGCAGATTTGATCAACAGCCGGAAACGATGCATGCCGCGGACGATGGCCAGCGGCGCTTCGGCAGGGCCCAGCACGACGATGTCGCCGGATGCATCAGGCGCGGCGTGAGCGGCCCGGGCCAGCGCCTGGGCGTGCGCCTCCGTCGCCTGCCGGTCCGGCCCCGCAACGATGATCGCCGCCAGCCGCCCGAAAGGCGCAAGGCCCGCCGCCTCGCGGGCGGCGATTTCTTCCGCATAGAATCGCTCGGCCTGACCTGAGAGCAGCGCCGTCATCACCGGATGTTCGGGTTGGTGGGTCTGCAGAATGGCCCGGCCTGGCGCGTCGCCGCGCCCGGCCCGGCCCGTGACCTGTTGCAGCATCTGGAAGGTGCGCTCTGCGCCGCGTGGATCGCCCGTGGCGAGGCCGACATCGGCGTCAACGACACCGACCAGGGTCAGATGCGGAAAGTTATGACCCTTGGCCACGAGCTGGGTGCCGATGATGATGCGGAAGTCACCCGCTGCGACGGCGTCCAGCTCCTTGCGCATCCGCTCGGAACCACCGGCCAGATCGCTCGACAGGGTGATCGCCGGCACGCCCGGAAACAGCGCCGCCACCTCCTCGGCCAGGCGCTCCACTCCCGGTCCGGCCGGAACCAGGGCGTCCACCTCGCCGCAGGCCGGACATACGTCAGGCCGGCGCTCGGTATGGCCGCAGTGGTGACAGATGAGGGCGCGGCGAAAACGGTGCTCCACCAGCGAGGCCGAGCAGTTCGGACACTGGAAACGGTGGCCGCACGACCGGCACAGGGTGAGCGGCGCATAGCCGCGCCGGTTCAGATAGAACAGCGCCTGCTCGTCGCGGTCCAGGGTTTCGCGCGCGGCCTCGATCAGCGGCCCGGACAGCCAGCGGCCTTTTGGCGGCGCCTGTTTGCGCAGGTCGATGGCCGACAGACGCGGCATGGCGCGCTGCCCAAAGCGTTCTTGCAGGCGCAGATGACCATAGCGGCCGCGCATGGCGTTAACCCGGCTTTCGATCGACGGCGTCGCCGAGGCCAGCGCCACGTGGCAACGCTCGATGCGACCGCGCACCACCGCCATGTCGCGCGCATGGTAATGCACGCCGTCCTCCTGCTTGTAGGCGGCCTCGTGCTCTTCATCGACAACAATAAGGCCAAGCTTGCTGAACGGCAGGAACAACGCCGACCGGGCCCCGGTCACCACCTGGATCTCGCCACTGGCGACGCCGGCGTGGGTGCGTTCGCGCTGACGGGGACTGACGCCCGAGTGCCATTCCGCCGGACGCACGCCGAAACGGGCGGCGAAACGGTCCAGAAACTGGGCGGTCAGGGCAATCTCCGGCATCATCACCAGCGCCTGGCGGCCCTGGCGCAACGCCTCGGCGATCGCCTCGAAATAAACTTCGGTTTTACCCGAGCCAGTGACGCCCTCGATCAGCGTGACGCCAAATTGTCCGCCCGCCACCGCTGCCCGCAGGTTGGCGGCGGCGGCCGACTGCCCCTCCGACAGCGCCGCCGGCGCGAATTCGGGATCTGGCGCGGGCGCCGGCGCATCCAGCAACACGCGGGTTTCGAGACAGCCGTCATCAATCAAGCCATTGATAACGGCCAGACTGACCCCTGCCGTCCCAGCCAGCGCCTTGCGCGACATCTCTTCCTGGCCGTCCAGCACGGCCAATACGCGCCGGCGCGCCGGCGTCAGGCGCGCCGGCAGCTTGCCTGTCGCCGCCACGGCGACGCGCGGCGCTTCCGGCGGCAGCCTGTCGGGGTGACGCAGGGCAAGGCGCAGCACCTGACCGCGCGGCGCCAGGGTGTACCGGGCGATCCAGTCGAGCAGCGTCCGTAACCCGTCGGGTAAAGGCGGCGCGTCGTACCTGCCGCTGACAGTCTTCAGCTTGCGGCCACCGGCGGCGGTTGCTGACGGATGCACTGCCCAGACAACGCCGATGGCCTCGCGTGAACCAAACGGGATACGGACAATATCCCCGGCAGCCAGCGCCAGGTCCGGGGGCGCCAGATACGACCACACCATGTCGAGCGCCAGCGGCGCCAGCACATCGACAATGACCGGAACGCCAGCCTGCGCTCCATCATGCGCGGACAGCGCAGGTTTCCGGTCCGGATCGTCAGCGTTCATCATGGGGGCAGATAACATCGATTCGGCGTGGGCCGGGCGGTAAATCGCGCATTGCGACGCCGCGACGGCAACCTTGCGTTAGCCAGCCGGCGATAGTGTTTCGCAGACGGGCCTGCGCCCGGGGCCGGACCAGAGGAGCAGCGGATGATCGTCGACGCCGACGTCCAGGAGGCATTCCAGCATTGGCTCGAACATCTGGCCAGCGTCCGCCGCCTGTCGCCGCTGACCATTGAAGCCTATGGCCGGGATCTGCGGCAGTTCTTCGGCTTTCTCACCACCCATCTCGGAGCGCCGCCAACCATAGCCAGGCTCGCAGCGCTAAAGCCGCTGGACCTGCGCGCCTTCCTGTCGGCGCGCCGTCGCGATGCCATCGATAACCGCACCCTGATGCGACAGCTTGCCGCCCTGCGCTCCTTCGCCCGCTATTGCGAGCGGGAGGGCATCGTGACCCTCGCCGCCATCGCCGCCGTGCGCGGGCCGAAGCTGACCCGCAACCTGCCCCGGCCCCTGACCTCGGCCGCCGCCGTGGCGGTGACCGACGTGGACAGCCGCGCGGGGGATGAACGCCCCGCCTGGGTTCTGGCCCGCGACGCCGCCGTGCTGGCGCTGCTCTACGGCAGTGGCCTGCGCATCAGCGAGGCCCTGTCGATCCGCCGCAAGGACGCGCCTGTGCCAGGCGTCGAGCAGGTGACAGTCACCGGCAAGGGCGCCAAGACGCGCTCCGCCCCGGTCCTGCCTCAGGTTGCGGCGCTCGTCGGCGACTACATCAACCAATGCCCCTGGACCTTGCCGGCGGATGGACCGCTCTTTGTCGGCGTGCGCGGTGGGCCGCTCTCGCCGCGCATTATCCAGCTTGCCATGCAAGGGTTGCGCGGCGCGCTCAACCTGCCGGAAACCGCGACGCCCCACGCCCTGCGTCATTCCTTCGCCACCCATCTGCTCGGCGGCGGCGCCGATCTGCGCAGCATTCAGGAACTGCTGGGTCACGCCTCCCTGTCGACCACGCAGGGCTACACCAAAATCGACGCCGCCCGCCTGCTCACGGCGTATGATTCGGCCCACCCCCGCGCCTGATCCTGGCGCGTAACAGCCGCATGCGCCGGACAAGCCGACGCATGACTCCGCCGCCACGCAGACGCAATTTCGCGGCGATGGCGCGTAGACGCGCCCGTAACGGCGCGGTCTGCTCCAGCGCCCAGGCATGCAGGCGCATCAGCCAGCCATAGCCGGTCGCGAACCAGCCGATGGTCATCAACTTCGGGCGCAGGATATCAAACAGGAACAGGCTGAGACCCGCCGTCAGCAGATGCGCGACGATGAAGGTCAGGACGCCGGATTTGAATTTTCCCTGCGCCAGCAGCCACAGCGAAACCAGCTTGAGCGGCTCAACGCAGGCGAAAGGGACGATGAAGGCCAGCAACGCCGCCCATGCCGGCAACCGGGAAAGCGCCGCCTCTGCCCGGGCGCGCAGCTGCGCCCACGGCAACACACGGCCGAGCCAGTGCAGCAGCGGCTGCAATTGCGCCCAGGCCCAGGCCTCCAGCAGGAACGCCAGCGCCAGCAGCAGCCACAGCGCCTTCTTGATGCTTCGCATGCGTCAGTCCTGCACAGGCCAGAAACAGCGACGGCGCGAACCGCAGGTCCGCGCCGTCCACCGCCGGAATGTGTCCGGAGATCAGATGTGAATCGCGCGCTTGTCCACCGCGAGCGCCGCCTCGCGCACCGCTTCCGACATGGTCGGGTGAGCGTGGGTCGAGCGGGCCAGATCCTCGGCCGAGCCCCCGAACTCCATCAGCACCACCGCCTCATGGATCATTTCGCCGGCATTGGCGCCGACGATGTGCACGCCGAGCACCCGGTCCGTGCCCTTGTCGGCCAGCACCTTGACGAAGCCATCCGTCGCCAGGTTGGCGCGGGCGCGGCCATTGGCGGTGAAGGGGAACTTGCCAACGTTGTATTCAACGCCCGCCTTCTTCAGTTCTTCCTCGGTCTTGCCGACCGAGGCGATCTCCGGCTGGGTGTACACCACAGCCGGAATGGCGTCGTAGTTCACATGCCCGGCCTTGCCCGCCAGCATCTCGGCGACCGCGATGCCTTCGTCCTCGCCCTTGTGCGCCAGCATCGGCCCGACGACCACGTCGCCCACGGCGTAGATGCCGGGGACATTGGTGCGGTAGTGGTCGTCGATGGTCACGCGGCCGCGTTCGTCGACGGCGACGCCAACCTCCTGAAGACCGAGGCCTTCGGTATAGGGCTTGCGGCCGATGGCGACCAGCACGACATCCGCCTGCACCTGCTCGGCTTCCCCGCCAGCCGCCGGCTCGACCGTGAGGGTCACGCCTTTCGCGTTTGCCTTGGCGCCCGTCACCCTGGCGCCGAGACGGAACGTGACGCCCTGCTTCTGGAACAGGCGCTGGGCCTGCTTCGCCACCTCGTCGTCCATGCCCGGCAGGATGCGGTCGAGGAACTCGATCACCTCGACTTCGGCGCCCAGGCGCCGCCACACCGAGCCGAGCTCCAGGCCAATGACGCCGGCGCCAATCACCACCAGGCGGCCGGGAACCTTGTCCAGCTCCAGCGCGCCGGTGGAGGACACAATGCGCTTCTCGTCAATGTCCACGCCCTTCAGCGGCATGACGTCTGAGCCGGTGGCGATGACGATCGCCCTGGTCTCCAGGGTGGTCTTCGCGCCGTCTTCCGCCGTCACTTCCACCTTGCCGGGCGCGGTGATGCGGCCGGCGCCGATGTGGCTGTCAATCTTGTTCTTCTTGAAGAGGAAGGCCACGCCGTTGACGTTGGCCGAGACCGTGTCGGTCTTGTGCCCCATCATTTTCGGCAGATCGAGCTCCGGCGCGCCCACCTTGACGCCAAGCGCCGCCAGACCGTGACCGGCTTCCTCGAACATCTCGGAGGCGTGCAGCAGCGCCTTCGATGGAATGCAGCCGACATTGAGGCAGGTGCCGCCGAACGTCTTGCGCTTCTCGACCACCGCCGTCTTCAGTCCAAGCTGGGCGGCCCGGATGGCGCAGACATATCCGGCCGGGCCGGAACCGATGACGACGAGATCATAGGACATGATTGGACTCTCAGTGCCACGTACAGGGGAAGCGATCGCTGCCGACGCCGGCGGTCAGGGCCGGACCGGCGCCGGAATGATTGCGCGCCGGATCAGAGATCGAGCACCAGGCGGGTCGGATCCTCAAGGTTCTCCTTGATGCGGACAAGGAAGGTGACCGCTTCCTTCCCGTCGATGATGCGGTGGTCATAGCTGACCGCCAGATACATCATCGGCCGGGCCACGATCTGCCCCTTGTAGACCACCGGGCGCTGCTCGATGCGGTGCATGCCCAGAATCGCCGACTGCGGCGCGTTCAGGATCGGCGTCGACATCAGCGAGCCGTAGATGCCGCCGTTGGAGATGGTGAAGGTGCCGCCCTGCATGTCCTCGATCTTCAGCTGACCGTCGCGGGCCTTGCGGCCATAGTCGGAAATCTGCTTCTCGATGTCGGCGATGGAGAGCATGTCGGCGTCACGCACCACCGGGACGACCAGCCCCTTGTCCGTGCCGACGGCGACGCCGATGTGATAATAATTCTTGTAGACCAGATCGGCGCCGTCGATCTCGGCGTTGACCGAAGGCACGTCCTTCAGGGCGGCGACCGCCGCCTTCACGAAAAAGCCCATGAAGCCCAGCTTGGCGCCGTGCTTCTTCTCGAAGGCGTCCTTGTACTGCGCGCGCAGCTCCATCACCGCCGTCATGTCGACGTCGTTGAAGGTCGTCAGCATCGCGGCGGTCTGCTGGGCGTCCTTGAGGCGACGGGCGATGGTCTGGCGCAGCCGGGTCATGCGCACCCGCTCCTCGCGGGAAGCGTCATCGGGAGCGGACGGCGCGCGCACCGCGACCGGAGCCTCAGCCTGCGGAGCCGGCGCGCTGGCGAGACGCGCCACGGCGCCGAGCATGTCGCCCTTGGTGACCCGGCCATCCTTGCCGCTGCCGGCGACAGATGCGGGATTGACGCCGCTTTCCGCCGCGATCCGGCTAACCGCCGGGCCATTCTCCACCGCAGCTTTCGGCGCGGCGGCAGACGCCGGCGCGGGAGCGGCCGGAGCAGCCTTCGCCTCTTCCTTCTTCGGCGCGGGCGTCGCGGGGGTTGCGCCAGCGGCGCCTTCCGTGATGGCTCCGAGCAGCGCCCCGGCGGCGACCGTCTCGCCTTCCTGCGCCACGATCTCGGCCAGAACGCCCGAGGCCGGCGCATTCACTTCAAGCGTCACCTTGTCGGTTTCAAGCTCGCACAGGGGCTCGTCCGCCTTGACGGCGTCGCCAGCCTTCTTGAACCAGCGGCCAATGGTGGCCTCGGTCACCGACTCGCCAAGGGTTGGAACGCGGATTTCGGTCGCCATGATCGTATCGGTCTTTCTTTCAGCGACGGTGCGCCTCGGGCGTTTTCCGGACGGGCCGGAAGCAGCGGGGGCGCCGCGTCAGATTTCGGATCGGGCGATTGGCGGCCAGGCCGCTGCGACTCGCCGAATTATGTTTCCAGGCGCTCATTGCCGGCAGGACCAACAGCGCGCTTCTTGCCGGACTGTCGCCCGACTGGCCGTTGTGAGTCCAGCCGCCGCCAGTCATCTGGACCGGCGGCGTCCCGGGGGCGCGGCGCGCCGGGAGCCGGCTGCTCCGCCCCCTGGACCTCAGGACGCGAAGGCGTCGTCGAGGAAAGCCTGGAGCTGGGCCAGATGCTTCGACATCTGTCCCACGGCCGGGGAAGCCGCCGCCGGACGCCCCACGTAGCGGGGACGGTGCGCCTTGGCGTTGCAATGCTCCAGCACCCAGTCGAGGTACGGCTGAACGAACGTCCAGGCCCCCATGTTGCGCGGTTCTTCCTGGCACCAGACCAGCTCCGCATTCGGGAAACGGCTGAAAATGTTGGTCAGCGTCTTCACCGGGAACGGATAGAGCTGCTCGGCGCGCAGCAGGTAGACGTCGTCAACGCCGCGCTTTTCGCGCTCTTCCAGCAGATCGTAGTAGACCTTGCCGGTGCACAGGATGACGCGGCGGATGCGGTCGTCCTTCACCAGCTTGATCGGGCTGGCGTCAGGATAACGCTCGGCGTCATCGTGCAGGATGCGGTGGAAGGTCGAGTCTTCGCCCAACTCCGACAGGTGGGACACGCAACGCTTGTGCCGCAGCAGCGACTTCGGCGTCATCAGCACCAGCGGCTTGCGGAAATCGCGCTTCAGCTGCCGGCGCAGGATGTGGAAGTAGCTGGCCGGCGTCGAGCAGTTGGCCACCTGCATGTTGTCTTCTGCGCAGAGTTGCAGATAGCGTTCGAGGCGCGCCGACGAGTGCTCTGGCCCCTGACCTTCATAGCCATGCGGCAGCAGCATCACCAGGCCGGACATGCGCAGCCACTTGCGCTCACCCGACGAGATGAACTGGTCCACCACCACCTGGGCGCCGTTGGCGAAGTCGCCAAACTGGGCCTCCCAGATGGTCAGGGCGTTGGGCTCGGCCAGGGAGTAGCCATATTCGAAGCCGAGCACCGCTTCTTCCGAGAGCATCGAGTTGATGGCCTCGTAGCGCGCCTGACCTTCGCGCAAATGGTTCAGCGGCTTGTAACGACGGTCCGTCTCCTGGTCGTGCACCACCGAGTGGCGCTGCGAGAAGGTGCCGCGCTCCACATCCTGACCGGACAGGCGGACAGGATGACCATCCAGCAGCAGCGAACCGAAAGCCAGGGCCTCGGCGGTCGCCCAGTCAATGCCCTCGCCGCTCTCGATCGCCTTGCGGCGGGTGTCGAGGAAGCGGACAATGGTGCGGTGAGCGGTGAAGTCCTTTGGCAACTCGGTCAGACGCAGGCCAATGTCCTTCAGCTCGGCCACCGGCACGCCGGTGTGACCACGGCGCGGATCGTCGCTGTCCTCGCGAACCGCCTTCATGCCGGACCAGCGACCATCGAGCCAGTCAGCCTTGTTGGGCTTGTAGGTCTGTGCCGCCTCGAATTCGGCGTCGAGATGGGCGCGCCACTCGGCCTTGCGCTCATCCACCTGCGCCTCGGTGACCACGCCCTCGTCGATCAGCTTCTTCGCGTAAATGTCGAGCGTCGTCTGGTGCTTGCGGATGGTCTTGTACATCAGCGGCTGGGTGAACGCGGGCTCGTCGCCCTCGTTGTGACCGAACCGCCGGTAGCAGAACATGTCGATGACCACCGGCTTGTGGAAGCGCTGACGGAATTCCGTCGCCACCTTGGCCGCGAACACCACCGCCTCCGGATCGTCGCCGTTGCAGTGGAACACCGGCGCCTCAACCATCTTCGCCACGTCCGACGGATAGGGAGAGGAGCGCGAGAAGCGCGGATTGGTGGTGAAGCCGATCTGGTTGTTGATGATGAAGTGTAGCGAGCCGCCGGTGCGATGCCCCTTCAGCCCCGACAGGCCGAAGCATTCCGCCACCACGCCCTGGCCAGCGAACGCCGCGTCGCCATGGATCAGCAGCGGCATGGCCTTTGAACGCTCGATACGGTCATCAAGCTGGTCCTGCTTGGCGCGCACCTTGCCGAGCACCACCGGATCGACGATCTCGAGGTGGGAGGGATTGGCGGCCAGCGACAGGTGCACCTGGTTGTTGTCGAACACGCGGTCCGAGGAAGCGCCAAGATGGTACTTGACGTCGCCCGAGCCCTCGACGTCGTCCGGCTTGAACGAACCGCCCTTGAACTCGTTGAAGATGGCGCGGTGCGGCTTCGCCATCACCTGGGCCAGCACGTTGAGGCGGCCACGGTGCGCCATGCCGAAGGAAATGTCGCGCACGCCAAGCGCGCCGCCGCGCTTGATGATCTGCTCCAGCGCCGGAATGATCGCCTCGCCGCCATCAAGGCCAAAGCGCTTGGTGCCGGTGTACTTGAGATCGAGGAACTTCTCGAAGCCTTCCGCCTCGATGAGCTTGTTCAGGATGGCGCGCTTGCCTTCGGGCGTGAACGCCACTTCCTTGTCAGGCCCCTCGATGCGCTCCTGGATCCAGGCCTTCTCGACCGGATCGGAGATGTGCATGAATTCGAAGCCGATGGTCTGGCAATAGGTGCGGCGCAGGATGTCGAGCATCTGGCGCACGGTGGCGAATTCCAGCCCGAGCACATTGTCGATGAAGATCTTGCGATCGTAATCGGCTTCCTCAAATCCGTACGATGAGGGGTGCAGCTCGACATGATCGCCGCGGGGCTCAAGGCGCAGCGGATCGAGATCGGCGTGGAGGTGACCACGCATGCGGTAGGCGCGGATCATCATGATGGCGCGCACGCTGTCGCGGGTGGCCTGGGCGACGGCGCCTTCCGTCATGACGACGCCCTGCTCCTGCGCCTTCTTGCGCAACTTGTCTCCGACGATCTTTTCAGCCGGCCAGTCCCCGTCCATGGCCGAGACCAGCTCGCCGTTGGCGGGCACAGGCCAGTTGGGGCGCCGCCAGGAGGCGCCTTCAGCATTCTTGCGCACCAGCGACGCGTCGTCGCTCAGACCGCCGAAAAACTCCCGCCACTCGGCGTCAACAGAGGCCGGGTTGTTTTCATACCTGGCCTGGAGTTGCTCAAGATAGGCGGCGTTACCTCCGTAGAGGAACGCTGTGTCGGCAAAAAGAGCGTTGTCGTCCTGTCGCGCCATAACTGTCTGTCCCTGCCGGAACCCGCCGGCCGCCACCAGAATGTGGCGCGCCATGGAAGGCTTTTCAGCCCTGGTCCGCCTCTCTCCGGTTGGAGAGACGGAGCGCGAATCGGCCGTCGGTGGTCGATCCGCCATTGTTGATGTTCGCCTGGGCCTGTTACTGAAATCCAAAACTGGCGAGGATATGGTGTTTTTCGCCAGTTTTGCCAGTGAACGGCTGCGAACTGCTCACATCAGCCCTTAAGGACCTCGACGAGCGTCTTGCCGAGACGGGCGGGAGACGGCGACACGCGAATGCCGGCGGACTCCATGGCCTCGATCTTGTCCTCCGCGCCGCCCTTGCCGCCGGAGATGATGGCGCCAGCATGGCCCATGCGGCGGCCGGGAGGAGCGGTGCGGCCGGCGATGAAACCGACCATCGGCTTCTTGCGACCGCGCTTCGCCTCGTCCTTGATGAACTGGGCGGCGTCTTCCTCGGCCGAGCCGCCGATCTCGCCGATCATGACGATCGACTCGGTCTTCGGGTCTGCCAGGAACATCTCCAGCATGTCGATGAACTCGGTGCCCTTGACCGGATCGCCGCCGATGCCGACAGCCGTGGTCTGGCCGAGGCCCTCGTTGGTGGTCTGGAACACCGCCTCATAGGTCAGCGTGCCGGAGCGCGAGACGATGCCGACATTGCCGGGCTTGAAGATGTTGGCCGGCATGATGCCGATCTTCGACTCGCCGGCCGTGACGACGCCAGGGCAGTTCGGGCCAATGAGGCGCGACTTCGAGCCTTCCAGCGACCGCTTGACGCGCACCATATCGAGCACCGGAATGCCCTCGGTGATGCAGACGATCAGCGGGATTTCCGCGTCGATGGCCTCGCAGATCGCGTCAGCGGCGCCTGGCGGCGGCACATACACGACGGAAGCGTTGGCGCCGGTCTTCGCAGCCGCCTCAGCGACGGTGTCGAACACCGGCAGGCCAAGATGGGTGGAGCCGCCCTTGCCGGGCGCGGTGCCGCCAACCAGGGTCGCGCCATAGGCGATGCCCTGCTCGGAGTGGAAGGTGCCGGTCTTGCCGGTGAAGCCCTGGGTGAGGATCCGGGTGTTCTTGTCAATAAGAATGGACATCAGCCCTGCTCCTTCACGGCCTTCACGATTTTCTGCGCTGCGTCATCGAGATCGTCAGCCGGAATGACGTTCAGACCCGAATCGCGAATGATCTGCTTGCCTTCCTCGACGTTGGTGCCTTCGAGGCGGACGACCAGCGGAACCTGGAGGCCGACGGCCTTCACGGCGGCGATGACGCCGCGCGCGATGACGTCGCACTTCATGATGCCGCCGAAGATGTTGACGAGGATGCCCTTCACGTTCGGATCAGAGGTGATGATCTTGAACGCCGCGGTCACCTTCTCCTCGGAAGCGCCGCCGCCGACATCAAGGAAGTTCGCCGGCTCTTCGCCGTACAGCTTGATGATGTCGAGGGTCGCCATGGCGAGACCAGCGCCGTTGACCATGCAGCCGATGGTGCCGTCGAGGGCGATATAGGCCAGGTCGTACTTGGACGCCTCGATCTCCTTGGCGTCTTCTTCAGTGAGGTCGCGCAGCTCCATCACGTCGGGGTGACGGTAGAGGGCGTTGCTGTCGAAGCTGATCTTGGCGTCAAGGCACTTGAGCTGCCCCTGCGTGGTGACGATCAGCGGGTTGATCTCGAGCATCGACATGTCCTTGGCCGTGAAGGCCGCGTACAGCGATTCAACCAGCTTGCCGGCCTGCTTGGCCAGGTCGCCGGTGAGATTCAGCGCCTGGGCGACGCGGCGGCCGTGGTGCGGCATAACGCCGGTGGCCGGATCGACCGAGAACGTGAGGATCTTCTCGGGCGTGTCGTGCGCGACCTGCTCAATGTCCATGCCGCCTTCCGTCGAGACGACGAAAGCAATGCGGCCGGTCTCGCGATCCACGAGCATCGACAGGTAGAATTCCTTTTCGATGTCCGAGCCGTCCTCAATGTAGAGGCGGTTGACCTGCTTGCCGGCCTCGCCGGTCTGCACGGTCACGAGCGTGGCGCCCAGCATCTGCTGCGCGAATTCACGGACTTCCTCAACCGACTTGGCCAGGCGCACGCCGCCCTTCTCGCCAGCCGAGGCTTCCTTGAACTTGCCCTTGCCGCGACCGCCGGCATGGATCTGGCTCTTCACCACCCAGAGCGGGCCGCCAAGCTCGCGCGCGGCAGCCTCCGCTTCTTCCGGAGAAAAGATCGCCTTGCCGCGGGAGACCGGCGCGCCGAACTCCTTGATGACGGCCTTGGCCTGGTACTCGTGGATATTCATACGAAGCGTCCCTCTATGCCCGACGGGGCTTCCTTTGTGAGCGCGCCAGCTTCGGGAAAAGCTGCGCGAACCGTCTGTCTGGCCCCATCAAGGCGCCGTTCCAGTCTGGACAGATGCCGGAGCAATGTCCGCGCAGAGCGCCATGCGCCTTCTGAAGGCGGCGACAGCCCCTGCAAACGTCGCGCGCTCCGCATCATCCAGACGCAACCCGATGATGCGTTCGACGCCGCGCCGGCCGATGACGACCGGCGCATTCACGACAACGTCGCGCTCGCCATAGTCCCCATCGAGGCGCGCCGCCAGCGTGAGCACGCGTTTCTGATCACTCAGATAACTTTTTGCCGCGATGACGGCCAAGGCGGCCGGCGCGCTGGACGCCGAACCGGTCTTCAACCCACTTCCAGGCTCGCCCGCAACCTTGCGCGCGCGCGCCACCGCAGCCTCGATCCGCTCCCGGCCGGACTGTCCTGAACGGACAATTTCCAGAAGCGGAACGCCGGCAACCGTCGAATAGCGCAGGAGGACCGCCGTGTCATCGGCGTCAAACTCGCCGCCAATGACATTGATCCGCACATCGGCGACCGCCACCTCCAGCTCAGTAGCGAACTGGAGGGAGAGTTCCGCTGCGAAAGCGGACGCAGGGACGCCCACGATACGTTGCGGCGCCATCCCGGACGCCTGCTGCAATCGCGCCGTCATGATCGCTGCCGGTCCGGCCAGACACACCACAAAGGCGTCGCGCGCCACATCGCCAATTACCCGCCCGATCTGCATCATGGCGGCGGCGTTCATGGCCAGCCAGTCATCGCTGGAGGAGAGCGAAGCGGGCGGCAGCCCGGCGGCGACGATGACAACGTCCGCGCCCCGGATATCCCTGAGGTCCTCCGAGGCGAGCACGTCGAGCGCTTCGCCAGACACCGCTGCGGCGCGACGCATGTCCGCGGCGCGTTTTTCCGCGACGCCTGGGGCGGTGTCGATCAGGCGCATGCCTGTCACGCCGGAGCGATGCAGCAACTGGGCCACCACCTGCCCCGCATGCCCCACCCCAACAATCGCGACGACGCCTGTTGTCATGCCGCTCCGGCCACCGGTCCTGCTCCGCCACAATGGGCAATCATGCTCACCAACCGCAGCATCTTTCGCGGCGGCGGGCCCGTTTAGGCAGGTTCCACATTATCTTTCAAGTGGTTGACCTGAACGCCGGATGCCCCGGCCCACCCATCGCCCTGCATCCGGAGATGCCACAACCATCTGGCGGCATTATCAAAAATATGAAATCGTCCCGCCATTCGCCCAGTCGGGCGCGCAGAGTGCAATAGCTACAAATTTCTTTTTTTGTAACTTGTCACACCATTCCGGCGCGCATGACTCGCAACACAATGCGCACCGACGCCTGCAGCCGGTTGTCGATCAGGGTCCTGACCCGCGCGGCGTCCTCCATTACTGAGGACGGGTGGGTGAAGCGGTGCAAGGCGTCGACGAGAAACGCCAGGGCAGCGTCACGATCAGAGACTTCGAAAATCCCGGCGGTGCGCCCCTCATCAATGACATCGCCGAACAACCGTCGCACCCGGCCGAGGTGCCGGCGCGCCAGCGGACGGTTGCCAGCCGCAGCGCTGACGTAAAGCGCGAACACGGGCGGTTCGCGCTCCAGCAGGTCGCGATATCCGCGCGCCAGGGCATAGATCATGCGTTCGAGCTTGTCATCGGCGGGATCGGGAGCCCCGGCCACATCAGCCAGATGCGCTTCTACCGGTCGCAGCGCCGCAGCCGCCACCGCGTCGAGCAGATCGTCGCGGGAGGAAAAATACCGGTAGACGTTGGCATGCGTCATGCCGGCTTCTTCGGCCACAGCAACCAGCCGGACCCTTTTTGCGCCGCCCCTGCGCAGATGCTCCGTCGCGATCGTCAGCAACCGCCCCTTCGGATCACCGGACAGGCGACGGTCGCCGGCGGTCACCGGACGCTCCCGCCCGCATCCGTGTCTTCCGGAACTTCCGCGTCATCCAGGTCGGTGGGGCGCCCATAAGGCAGCGCCAGATAAGCTTCGGATTGCATCTCAATCAGGCGGGAAACGGTGCGGTCAAATTCGAACGCTTCACGCCCCGAAGTCGCCGTGTACAGGGCGGTCGGCTCCGCCTGCGCTGAAGCAAGCAGTTTGACCCGATATTCGTACAGGGTGTCGATGAGCGTAATGAACCGTTTGGCCTCGTTACGCTTTTCCATCGCCATCACCGGAATGTTCTCAATGATGACGGTGTGAAAATTCTCGGCGATCGCCCGGTAATCGGACGCGCCATAGGCCCGGGCGCACAGGTCATCGAAATCGAAGTGGCCAACGCCAGGGCCGGCTTCCGGTACGGAAACCCGATGCCCTTTCACCGTCAGGGTCACTGCCCGTCCATGGGCCATGCCGGACAAACGGCGGAAAGCGTCGCGCAAGGCTGCATGGGCCGCATCATTAGCCGGCGTGTGAAACACCCGCGCGCCGGCGAGCTTCTCCAGGCGAAAATCGGTGCGTGAATCGAGTTGCACCACATCCATATGCGCCGTGATCAGATCGATAAACGGCAGAAACAGCCCGCGATTGAGGCCATTCTCATACAGGCGGCGCGGCTCAACGTTCGACGTCGCGACCACTGTGACGCCGTGACCGAACATCGCCTTGAACAGCCGCCCCAGGATCATCGCGTCGGCGATATCCGTGACCGTGAACTCATCGAAGCACAACAGCCGCGCCTCTGAAGCCAGTTCCGCCGCAACCACGGAAATCGGATCGACATCCTTTGTCCTGCCATCCTTCACCTGCTGCCGGAAGGCGAAGATGCGATCATGGGCGTCAGCCATGAATTCATGAAAATGCGCCCGCCGTTTGCGGTCGATGGCGATTTCCTCGAAAAAGAGGTCCATCAGCATGGTCTTGCCACGCCCGACCAGACCCCAGATGTACAGACCGCGTAACGGCGCGGACGCCGCAGGTTTCCGCCCGAACAGACGTCCGAGCAAACCGCCCCCGCCCTGAACCGGCCCGGCCTCCAGGCGTTCGAGCAACGCATCGAACTCATGAACCAGGGCTTCCTGCGCCGGATCGCGCTCAATCGCCTTGCTGGCCACCAGCGCGTCATAACGCGCCTGCACCTTGCCGGCGCCGTCACGCCGCGCGATAGCCGATGCAGACTGAACGCCCAATATCCTGCTCCATCCCGGCGACACTGCCGGGAACCTGAAAATTACCAGACAACAGGCAAACGGCGCCTGCTGGCGCCGTTCTGTTTCCAATGCATCTGTAACGCAAGCCTTATTTGCTCAGCGTCAGCGGCGCGCCGGATTTGGCGATAACGCCATTGAACTGCCCGCCGTTGTCGCGCAGGCGGGCGACAACGCCGCCACGGGCGTACAGATAGACTTCGCCGTCACGGAATTCCCAGGCGTTAACGCTCTGAAGGTCCTTGTTGGCGCAGCCCGACGTGCTGGCCCGGTACAGGTCGAGCGACGGGGTCGACGACAGGGTCACGCCACAATTGCCAGCCGCCTCCCGCGCCGTCCAGCGGCCAATGGCGCTGGAGCGCGTGGCTGGAGGCGGCGCCGCCGGCGTCGCCGATGGCGTCGTCGCCGGAGAAAGACCAGCGACGTTGGTCGCTCCGGGAGCCGCTGCGCCAGGCATGTTCGGATCGGGCGCGATCACCGCGCCCGGAGCCGGCGGCAGGGGACTGCTTTCCACGCGACCGGCCGCTGAGGCGCCAAGGCCGGGCTCGATATCCGAGTCTGCCGCCGCCTGACGCGAAGGCGCTGGCCGCCGGTAACCGCCACCGTCATCGAAGCGACTGGACTGGCAGGCGGCGAGCGTCGCAGCGACCGAGACAACAGCCGCCAGACGCAGAAAACCGGCGCCGCTCTTCCGTTCAAGCTGGGAGTAAGTGCCAAGCAGCATGTGCGTTTCCCGGACCTCTTTGATGCGATCCCCGGCAGGGACCATGCCATGTCTAGCCCGGAACATGTCCCGGGCGAAACGCCAGTCATCCGATATTCACGTAACTGTGGCCTCAAAACAAGGCGGCGCCGGGCAGGGCCCGACGCCGCGCATACTAATAATGCCAGGGCAGGTCAGACCTGGCGAACAACCATCATCTTCTTGATTTCAGCGATGGCCTTCGCCGGATTCAAGTGCTTGGGGCACACATTGGCGCAGTTCATGATGGTGTGGCAGCGATACAGCCGGAAGGGGTCTTCCAGCTTGTCGAGCCGCGCGCCAGTATCTTCATCGCGGCTGTCGATCAGCCAGCGATAGGCTTGCAGCAGGGCCGCCGGCCCCATGTAGCGGCTGCCGTTCCACCAGTAACTGGGGCAGGAGGTGCTGCAGCAGGCGCAGAGGATGCACTCGTACAGACCATCGAGCTTCTGCCGGTCTTCCGGCGACTGGCGCCATTCCTTCTCCGGGGCCGGCGTCACCGTCTTCAGGTAAGGCTCAATTGCGGCGTGCTGCGCGTAGAACGTGGTGAGATCCGGCACCAGGTCCTTGACCACCGGCATGTGCGGCAGCGGATAGATGCGCACCACACCCTTGTCGACGCACTCGTCAATGCCAATGGTGCAGGCCAGCGTATTGGCGCCGTTGATGTTCATCGAGCACGAGCCGCAGATGCCCTCGCGGCAGGAGCGGCGTAAGGTCAGGGTCGGATCGACGTTGTTCTTGATCCAGAGCAACGCGTCCAGAACCATCGGGCCGCAATCATCGCGATCGACGTAATACGTGTCGATGACGGGGTTTTTGCCGTCGTCAGGGTTCCAGCGGTAGATGCGGAACGTGGTGATGCGGGCGGCCGAGGCAGGCTTCGGCCAGGTCTTACCCTCGGAAATCCGGGAGTTCTTGGGCAGGGAAAATTCGGCCATCTCGCGTCCAGCCTCAATCTCGTCATCGGCCCGGCGACCTTCGCCGGCCGGGCCACTTCAACGTCCGTCCGGCGTCCGGACGAGGATGCTCAGTACACGCGCGCCTTCGGCTTGATGTACTCGATGTCGTCGGTCATCGTGTAGGTATGCACCGGGCGATAATCGATGGTGACGTTACGGGCGTGATCATCGACCCAGGTCAGGGTGTGCTTCATCCACTCGGCGTCATTCCGGTCCGGGAAGTCCTCGCGCGCGTGGGCCCCGCGGGACTCCTTGCGGTTGACGGCGCCTTCCATGGTGACGACGGCCTGGGTGATGAGGTTGTCGAACTCCAGCGTCTCCAGCAGGTCGGAATTCCAGACCAGCGAACGATCGGTGACGCGCACGTCGGCGGCGGAGCGCCACACGTCGTGGATGAGTTTCTTGCCCTCTTCCAGAACCTCGCCGGTGCGGAACACGGCGCAGTTGGACTGCATGGTCTTCTGCATGGCCAACCGCAGCTCAGCCGTCGGCGTGCCGCCATTCGCGTAACGGAACTTGTCCAGACGGGACAGGGCCAGATCGGCCGAATCAGCCGGCAGGTCGGCATGCTTCTGACCGGGCTTGACCAGCTCGGCGGCGCGCAGGCCGGCGGCGCGACCGAAGACCACGAGGTCGATCAGCGAGTTGGAGCCGAGACGGTTGGCCCCGTGCACCGACACGCAGGCGGCTTCGCCAAGCGCCATCAGACCAGGCACCACCGAATCCGGATCGCCGCCAACCTTGGTCAGCACTTCGCCGTGGTAGTTCGTGGGGATGCCGCCCATGTTGTAGTGAACAGTCGGCAGCACCGGGATCGGCTCGCGGGTCACGTCGACGCCGGCGAAGATCTTGGCGCTCTCGGAGATACCTGGCAGGCGCTCGGCAAGGATCGCCGGATCAAGGTGATCCAGATGCAGGTAGATGTGATCCTTGTTCTTGCCGACGCCGCGGCCTTCGCGGATTTCGACGGTCATCGAACGGGAGACCACGTCGCGCGAGGCCAGATCCTTGGCGGACGGAGCATAACGCTCCATGAAGCGCTCGCCCTCGGAGTTGGTCAGGTATCCGCCCTCGCCGCGCGCGCCCTCGGTGATGAGGCAACCGGCGCCATAGATGCCGGTGGGGTGGAACTGCACGAACTCCATGTCCTGCAGGGGCAGGCCGGCGCGCAGCACCATGCCGCCGCCGTCGCCGGTGCAGGTATGGGCCGAGGTCGCCGAGAAATAGGCGCGGCCATAACCGCCGGTGGCCAGCATCGTCAGATGCGAGCGGAAGCGGTGAATGGTGCCGTCATCCATCTTGATGGCGATGACGCCACGGCAGGCGCCATTGTCCATGATCAGATCAATGGCGAAATACTCGATGAAGAACTCGGTCGAGTTGCGCAGCGCCTGGCCATACAGCGTGTGCAGCATGGCGTGACCCGTGCGGTCAGCGGCGGCGCAGGTGCGCTGGGCCGGCGGACCGTTGCCGAAGTCGGTGGTCATGCCGCCGAACGGGCGCTGGTAAATCTTGCCGTCCTCGGTGCGGGAGAAAGGCACGCCCCAATGCTCCAGCTCATACACGGCGGCCGGCGCGTTGCGCACGAGATATTCGATGGCGTCCTGATCGCCCAGCCAGTCCGACCCCTTGACGGTGTCGTACATGTGCCACTTCCAGTTATCCTCGCCCATGTTGCCGAGCGAAGCGGCGACGCCGCCCTGGGCAGCCACCGTGTGGGAGCGGGTGGGGAACACCTTCGTGATGCAGGCGGTGCGCAGGCCCGCCTGGGAGCAGCCAACGGTAGCGCGCAGGCCGGCGCCGCCGCCGCCGACGATCACCACGTCGAACGTATGATCGGTGATCGGGTAGGCCCGGCCGTTGATGGTGTAGGTAGCAGAGGCTGACATCGATCACCCCGTTGAGGCTCTCCGGGGAAACAGCGGGGTTTCCGGCGACGGAGAGGCGAAATACGACGATTGAAAAAGCTTCCGGCGGCTATTCGCCGGACAGCCTCAGAGCAGCAGGCGCCCAACGCTGAGCTTGACGATGGCGAACACGCCGACCAACCCCACCGCCGCGCAGAAGAAGGTGTTGGCGATGACCGCGACGACACGCTGCGCCCGGTTCGGCAGATAGTCCTCGATCACCACCGTCATGCCGATCCGCATGTGAATGGCGACGGACACCACCAGAAGCAGCAGGACGACCGCGGAGCACGGGTGCGACACGATCGCGGCCGCCGAAGCGTAATCCCGGCCATAAGCGGCAGCGAGAATCCACAGAAATGGAATGATCAGCAGCGCGTTGGCGAGCGCCGTCAGGCGCTGGCGCCAGAAATGCTCGGTGCCGTGATGGGCGGCGCCAAGCCCGGTGACGTTGGCGCGGGGCGTGCGGAAAGAACGGTTTTGCGTAGCCATTGCCATGCCTCAGCGCGCCAGCGCCACGATCACCCAGAAGGCGATGGTGAGCACGATGGAGCCAACCAGGGTGAATTTCGCCAGCGCCATGCGGGCGTCGCGCTCGAAACCGGCGCCGGTATCCCAGATGAAGTGACGGACGCCGCCGAGCAGGTGATGGAACAGCGCCCACGTGTAGGCGACCAGCACCAGCTTGCCGATGATCGACGTCATCAGCCAGCGGGCGCACTCATACGGCCCGGGTCCGGCGGCAAGGGCGAGCAGCCAGCCGACGATGAGCACCGTGCCGGCGTAGAGCGCCAGACCCGTCATGCGGTGGAACACGGACATCGCCATGGTCCACGTCCACTTGTAAATCTGAAGATGCGGCGACAGCGGCCGGATATCTTCCAGCCGCCTTGCGGGCGATTTCGCCTGAACCTCCGCCATGAAGACGTCTCCACTCAACCCGCGCGGCGTTCGCCGCAAATGACATCAACGCTGCGGCGCGCCACAAGCCTGGACCTGTCGTGATCACGCCGTCTGCAAGGGGCTGCGACACATGGCCCGCCCTAATTTGGAATGGTTCCTAACCAATGTTCGCGTTGCCTGCAACGGACGATTCGACAATCGTGCGAATCAGTTTGCCAACCAGACCGGCAAAACAGCCGCCAGAACGCATCCACTCCCGCTCAACACAAACTGTACGCAACCCACCCCGTGACAGCGGTCGACGCAACCCTGAAGAGGCGCCCATTGCCGGTTCGCCAGCCCGGCGTCGGCTCCACGAGGATGAAAACCGGCGTTCACAATGTGGAACAGCCTGGGAATAGCTGCATCTGTTTAGAATGACGTTAATCTGTAATGGCTCGCAATCAATGAGCTTTTCATGTACCCATCCTTCGCCATTCACGAAGGATGGGTCATGCGCTTCGATCTCACCGATCTCCTGCTGTTTCGCAATATCGCCGAAGCCGGCTCCATCACCAGGGGCGCCGAGCGCAGCAACCTGGCGCTGGCGGCGGCCTCCACGCGCATCCGGCAGATGGAAGAAAGTCTTGGCGCCGCACTTCTTGTGCGGCGAAGGCAAGGCGTCAGCCTGACCCAGCCGGGCATGACCTTCCTGCAGCACGCGCGCACCCTGCTGGACCAGACCGAGCGCTTGCAGGAGGACATGGGACGCTACACTGACGGACTGGCCGGTCACATCCGCGTGCTGTCCAACACCAATGCCCTGACGGAGTTCCTGCCGGAAGCGCTTTCGGCGTTTCTTGCCGCCCATCCGCATGTTTCCGTCGATCTGGAAGAGCGTCTGTCGGGAGAGATCGTCGGGCTTATCGCTGAAGGAGCAGCCGAAATCGGCATTGTCGCTGGCACCGTCGATCGCGGCGCGCTCGAAACGTTCCCCTTCAGGCGCGACCGGTTCGTGCTGGTGGTCGCCCAGGACCATCCGCTGGCCGGCGGCGAGGCGCAGATCCCCTTCGCCACCATTCTGGATCATGAATTCGTAGGCCTGGACCGGTCCAGCGCCCTGCAGCGCTTCCTCGCCGCCAAGGCGGCCCGCGCCGGCCGGCCGCTGCGCCTGCGCGTGCAGTTGCGTTCTTTTGATGGCGTTTGCCGGTTGGTGGAATGCGGCGTCGGCGTCGGCGTGGTTCCTGAAACCACAGCGCAACGGGCGAAACGCATCATGAAGATCGCCGCCATCCCGCTCAGCGACGCCTGGGCCGAACGGGAGCTCTTCCTGTGCGTGCGCAGCTACGCCGGGTTAACGCCGCTGGCGCGGGAACTGGTCAATCACCTGCAACACAACTGAAGCCCGACAGAAAAAAGGCGCCCCAACCGGGCGCCTCTTCCCATATTGCTGGCCACCGACATTCGCCTTAGCGGACCACCAGCACCCAGTAATCGAAGTCGAGAATGACTGACGGGTCCATGTCGTCGCCAACCTTGTACGGATGCGCGGCGCAGGGCTGATTCTTGGTCGCGATGGTGCGCAGACGCAGCGCGCCCACGTCGGAGCGGCCAGGAACCTCCGCCTTGTCCAGCACCTCGGTCCAGGCATAAACGGTGTCGCCCGAGAACAGCGGCGCCACATGGCGGCCGCCATTGATCGCCGCGATGTGGAAGGCGTTGCCAAGGCCATTGAACGACAGCGCCCGCGCCAGGGAAATCACCACGCCGCCATAGATCAGGCGCTTGCCAAAGCGTGTGTCCTTCGCGGCGTGACCGTCGAAGTGCACCTTGGCGGTGTTCTGGTACAGGCGGGTGGCGATCTGCTGTTCTGCCTCCTCGACAGTCATGCCGTCGACGTGGTCAATACGCTCGCCCACCGCATAATCATCAAAGCGGTAACGGCTTCCGGCCAATTCGTTCGACCAGGCGCCCACATTGAGCGCCGGAACGGCGGCGCCAAGGTCCGCAGCGGCGACAGCCTTGCCGAGCTGCGGCACATGTTCGCCGGTGGGCGCCGCCGATTCGTCAGCCTTGCGCACCATCACCCAGCGCACATAGGCCAGCACCGCATCGCCATTCTGGTTGTAGCCGGTGGAGCGCACATACACGACGCCGGTCTTGCGGTTGGAGTTCTCCTTGAGGCCAATCACCTCGGACACGGTGGAGATCGTGTCGCCGGGGTAGACCGGGCGCAGGAAACGGCCTTCCGCATAGCCAAGATTGGCCACTGCGTTCAGTGAAATGTCAGGCACCGTCTTGCCGAACACCACGTGAAACACCAGCAGGTCATCCACCGGGCTGCGCGCATAACCGATGCTGCGCGCGAACGCGTCGGACGACTGCACGGCGAAACGGGGGCCGTACAGCGCGGTGTAGAGCGCCACGTCGCCAGTGGTGATGGTGCGCGGCGTCGCGTGACGGATCACCTCGCCGATGCGGAAGTGTTCAAAAAAACGACCCGGATCGGTCTTCTGCGATGCCCCGGACGCCTTGTTGTCTGCAGTCATGGCCAGCTCATGTATGGATGCACTCTCCGGCGAAATGAGCGTCAGTTCGCAGGAAGACATTGCGTGAAACCAGAAAGACGGATCGTCTGGGCGACTAGGTGAAAGCCCAGACCAGAAAGAGCGAATTCAGAAGCGCACGATCACCTTGCCGAACGCCTGACGCCCTTCCAGCCGTTCGAGCCCCTTGAGGAAATCCGGCAGTTCGAACACCGAATCGATCACCGGATTCATGCCCCGCGCCATCTTGTCCAGCGACTGGACGATATTGCCCATGCTGCAGCCGAAGGAACCGGTGATGCGGTATTGCTGCTGGAACAGCTGCATCAGGTTCAGGGTGGTGGAAATGCCCGAGGTGGAGCCACAGGTCACCAGACGACCGCCGCGCTTGAGGCACAGCAGGCTGCCGTTCCAGGTGTCGACGCCGACGTGTTCGAACACCACGTCGACGCCCTTGCGTTTGGTCGCCTTGCGCACGACACCCTCGAAACGTTCGGTGCGGTAATTGATGACCATGTCGGCGCCGAGCGCCTTCGCCCGTTCGCCCTTGGCGTCATCGCCGACTGTCGTATAGACATAGCAACCGATATCCTTGGCCATTTTGATGGCGGCGGTGCCGATGCCGGAGCCGCCCGCGTGCACCAGGATGGTTTCACCCGGCTCGAGTTTCGCATTGTCGAACAGCATGTGCTGCACGGTGCCGAAGCCGATCGGGGCACAGGCGGCGTCATCGAAGCTGACGTTGTCGGGGACCTTGATGACCAGACGCTCGGGCCGGTTGATCAGCTCACGGGCAAAGCCATCGACATGGAAGCCAAGAATGCCGGCGACATTCTCGCACAGATTGTCGCGCCCTTCCCGGCAGGCCTTGCAGTGACCACAGGTCTCCGCGCCGTACATCACCACCTTGTCGCCGGCCTGAAAGCGGCTGACGCCCTCACCCACCGCGACAACCTCACCGGAAGCCTCGACGCCGGCAACCTGGGGCATCTTGCGGCGGGCGAAGGCCATGCCGCGAAATCCCCAGACGTCGAGGTAATTTAGCGCAATGGCGCGCGTGCGGATCTGCACCTCGCCCGCGGCGGGCGGCGGCGGCGGCTCGATATCGGTGAGGCGAAGATCCCGGTCACCAAAAAGCTGAAGTGCGCGCATGGTCAGTCCTGGTGCGCCCGTTTCAGGGCGGTTACATACGGCGGCCGAACGGAGCTTGCGCGCCATCCGCCTGTCCGGTCCGGCCTGCTGCTCCAGCCCGGACCCATGATCCTGCCGGCGCATCAGGCGGCCGGCCAGCGAACGCTTCAGTACCTGTGCGCGCTGATCTGGGCCGACAGGCCGCCATCAACCGGCAGCACGGCGCCAGTTATGTACGAAGCGGCGTCGCTGAGGAGAAACGCCGTGAGCGCGGCGACCTCTTCGGTGCGTGCAAACCGGCCGGCCGGAATCTGCTTTTCGAGCGTGGCGCGATGCTCGGCGTAACGCGCCATCATGTCCGTGTCGATGAAGCCGGGCGCTATCGTGTTCACCGTAACGCCACGCTTTGCCGTTTCCACCGCAAGCGTGCGCAACCAGGAGGCGACAGCGCCCTTGGACGCCGCATAGGCTCCGTTTCCCGCATTGGCGTGAATGGAGGTAATCGAGCCGATGGCGACGATGCGGCCAGAGCGCCCCCGGACCATGCCGCGCACCAGCGCCTTGGCGATCGTCGTCAGCGACCAGAAATTGACCTGCATGGCCTCTTCGGCCTTCTCACGGGACATCATCGCCGCCAAAGCATCGTAAGACTGGCCGGCGTTGTGCACGAAGCCGTAATAGCCTTCGTCCTCATGTGCGGCGCAGAAGACATCGACAGCGGCCTGGTCCGCCAGATCAAGCTGGAAAGAGCGGAGGGATCCGCACGACGCCGATGCGGACAGTTCGGCTATCAGCGCCTCCGCGGCGGAGCCCGACGACCTGTAGGTGAAATCAACGTCGAACCCGGCCCTGGCCAGAGCGCCGACGATTGCCGCTCCAAGTCCCTTGCCGCCGCCAGTCACCAGAACGCGCCTGCTCATAAACCTTCCTTCAAATGAACACGGCGCCCGTGGCGCCGCGTCTGTCTGCAGCCCACTCCGGCCAGCTCAGCCGGGCTCGCCAGAGAACACCAGACAGGTGTTTTGCCCACCGAAGCCGAACGAGTTCGACAGAACGTAACGCACATTGGCGTCACGGGCGACATTCGGCACCACGTCGAGCTCAATGGCCGGATCCGGGACGTTGTAATTGATCGTCGGCGGGATCCGCCCCGTGGCGATGGTCATCAGCGACGCCACCGCCTCGACCGCGCCCGCGGCCGTGAGGGTGTGCCCCACCATCGATTTGTTGGATGAAATCGGCACGGATTTCATCCGTTCCCCGAGCACCGACGCCAGCCCCAGCGCTTCCATTTTGTCGTTCTCGGGCGTGCTGGTGCCGTGAGCGTTGACATAGTCAATGTCGTCGGGCGACAGGCCGGCGTCGCGGATCGCCCCTTCGATGGCGGCGATCGCCGGCGCGCCGTCCGGACTGGAGCGCGTGCGGTGGAAGCTGTCGCCTTTCTCGCCGCAGCCCAGCACGAAGCCAAGAACCTTCGCGCCGCGCGCCAGGGCGTGGTCATAATCCTCCAGCACCACTGCGGCCGCGCCTTCGCCCATGACAAAGCCGTCGCGATTCTTCGAGAACGGTTTGGAAGCGCCTTCCGGCGGATCGTTCTGGGTCGACAGGGCGGAAAGCAATGAGAACCGGATCAGCGATTCCGGATGGACCGATCCGTCGGTGCCCATGCAGAGCGCCGCCTGCGTTTCGCCGCGCCGGATCGCCTCGACGCCAAGCTGGATCGAGGTCGCGCCCGACGAACAGGCCGTCGATAACGAAATCGGGGACCCCTTGGTCCCGAAACGCCGCGCGATATTCTCGGCGACGGTCCCGAACAGGAAAAGTTCATACCATGCCCGGAATTTCCCGGTGCGCGCGCCGGCCAACAACGTGGCGTAGGTCACGTCCTCGCCATTGGCGCCTGCTTCCGCCAGCGCCCGCCGGTGCGGCCACTCCATCTCAACTGGCGGCACGGCGATGAACAGCGGACCAGGAAAATCCCCGGGCGCGCCGATGCCGGCCTGGCCAATAGCCTCGGCGCCAGCCCGCATCGCCATTTCCTGCGACAGCGCCGGGGCGCAAAACGGCTCCGCCTTGATGAAATCAACGGTGGCGGCGATCGTGGTCTTGAGACCAGCAACGGGGAAGCGGCTGAGCCGCTTCACGCCCGAACGGCCCGCCGTGAGCGCGGCCCAGTTGTCGTCCTTGCCCTCGCCGAGGGAGGTAACAATGCCAAGACCGGTGACAGCCACCAGTGGCCGGCCTGCCCTATCGCGATGTGGCGACGTCATGCGCGCTGCTCCGCCAAAAGAACCATGCGTTTCAACCCACGCGCGACAAACGCGCGCTTCCCTCTCCACGCCGGTGACCCACGCCGGTCACCACCGCGTCGTCATATAGCCCCTCCGAAAGGGCGGCCGCCGCCAGCGCAACGCCAGCCGGAAACTGCGGTTCGACCAGATGTCCGAGCAGATCGCCTGTGACATGGACCGTAGCGTCGCCAGCCCGCCGGGCAAGCACTGCCTGCTCCTCGGCGGTCACGCCGGCGGCGCCGGTGGCGCCGGAAAACACCACGCCCCGCGATGGATTAAAGTCCGCCGCGATCCGCTCCCACATGCCGTCCAGCGACGCGGCAACCGACCCTGGCTTGCGCGCGGGCATATCGGACGCAACGGCGTCGAGACGGGCAAGCGGCGTAGCCCCCCGCGCCCGGGCGACGTCCGCCGCCTCCACAACCAGAAAGGCCGACCCCGACCCCAGAATGAAGCCGCCGCCGCGAGCCTCACGCTCCATCACGGGCGCGTAACCATGCGTCCAGAGATAGTCGGCCATGGCGTAGATGAGCAGCACGTCCGGGCGTTCGGCGTTATAGGAGCCGCCGACAAGAAACGCGTCAGCCTGCCCGGCGCGGATGCGCGCCTCGGCAATGCGCAGGGCGTCAACGCCAGCCTGCTCCTCGCCCATGAAGGTGCGGGAGCCCCCGGTCACGCCATGCACGATCGAGATATTTCCGGCCAGCAGATTCGAGAGCTGGGCCAGGAACATGGTCGGCCGGATATCGCTCATCAGGCGCTCGTTGAGCATCTCGGCTGGATGTTCGGAGAGCGGGGCCTGGGTCAAAATCTGGCCGTCCACCGCATAGTCGCGCTCACCGCCACCTGCGGCGACAATCATTTCAAGCCGTCCCAGCCGCTCGGCGTCGCCTTTCAGGCCGGCGGCGTCCAGCGCCATGCCGGCGGCAAACACCCCGAGCTTCTGCCAGGCTTCCATCTGCCGCTGGTCGGCCTTCTTGGGAATTTGCTGCTCGAATGGAACCGCGACGACCGGGTGAACGCGATAGGGTGTGAAACTGTCGTTATCGACCCGGGGCGCAGCGCCACTCTTCAGCGCCTCCAGATGCGCCGCGACGCCAACGCCCGCGGAAGACACCATGCCAACGCCAGTAATCCAGATTTCGCGGTCCATTCAGGACGCCTCCGAAGGAGCAAGACCGATATCGCGCGCCCTCTCCTGCATCAGCGCCGCCATACCGTCCGGGAATGGCAGCAGCCGGAACATGAGCTCCGCGTCGCAGATTGTTCTGTCGTCGCTGCGAATCCGGGCTTTGGTCACCGCATAGCCAGATCCGAGATGCTCAAGACGGGCTTCGATTTCAAGGCGCGCGCCGGGGCCGACGAATGAACGAAACTTTGCCTTCTCCACCCCGGCAAGGAAGGGCATACGATCATAGTCGCTCAGGGCGAGCAAGAGAAAGCCCGAGGCCTGGGCCATGGTCTCCGTCAACAGCACGCCTGGCATCAGCGGATACCCAGGAAAATGCCCTTCGAACACAGGACTTTCCATGGGAACGGTCGCTGTCGTAAGGATGCGCTTGTCGCCCATGTCGAGCGCAGCGACCCCGTCGATCATCCTGAAATATTCGAGATGCATAGAGGCGCCTTCAACGGGTTGAAGAGCCGTATCCGTCTGGATACGTCTCTTCAGGCACGGAACAGATCGTTATTCAGCCCTGCTTCGCGGCGACGAGCTGGTCGATGCGATCACACAGGTTTTTCAGGACGAAATACTCTTCCGCCGGGACCTTGCCTTCGTTGACTTCCTGGGTCCACTGCTCAAGCGGCAGCTTGATGCCGAAAGCCTTGTCGATCGCAAAGGCAATGTCGAGAAAGGCCAGCGAATCAACGCCGAGATCCTCGATGGCGTGCGACTCCGGCGTAATCTGCTCGCGCGGAATATCGCAAGTGTCGGCAATGATGTCTGCAACGGTGTCGAAAGTGGACGCCATTACGTGCTCCTGATCCTGTACAGGTCTGATGCATCCGGAGAAACACCGACTTGCTGAAATGATTCCAGCCAGCGCGCGCTGGCCGGTTTGGGCGTACCTATACCGCCGTCGGGGGTGTTGTCCAATGGCGTTCACCGGATTTGATCGCGGCGCCTTCAACGTCCATGTGGCAACGTCACCAGCGATCTGGCCCGTTGTAGCGTCCGCCATTCGCCTGTCATCCACCACAAGACGACGTTTCGCGGCCGGCCTCCATGATGTATAGGTGCGCCTTTCGACCTGGTGGCCAACCAGCATACAGGGCCACATTTTTCAGCATAGCGGCAAGCTGGCGTCACGCCCGCGCCGCCATCGCCCCACGGCGGGCGACCAGGCTCCAGGAGTATCATGTCTCTCAAGCCATCACCCCGGGACTGGCAACGGGCGATCGCAGACGCGCGGCAGGGGTTGTCAGCGTGGCACGTCTGGAACCTGCTGGCGATGACGGACATACGCCAGCGCTACAAACGCTCGCGCGTCGGCCCTTTCTGGATCACGCTGAGCATGGCGGCCTTCGTCGGCGGCATTGGCCTCGTTTATTCGACATTGTTCAAGCAGGACATCCGCACCTATCTGCCCTACCTGGCGGTCAATTATGTGGTCTGGACGCTGATCCAGGGCATCATCATGGACGCCACGGGGGTTTTCAGCAGTTCCGGCGTCTACCTCCGTCAGGAGGCCATGCCGAAGACCCTGTTCGCCATGCGGCTGATCATGCGCAACCTCATCATGTTTGCGCATAACATCATCATTATCCCCCTGGTGTTCCTGCTGTTTGGCGTCTGGCCCGACTGGGAGATGCTGCTCGCCATCCCGGGCATGATCATGCTGCTGGTCGCGGCCTATCCGGTTGTGATGCTGATCGGCATGATCTCCACCCGCTTCCGCGATACGCCGGTGATTATCCAGAACGTCCTGCAGATCGCCTTTTTCCTCACGCCCATCATGTGGAAAGTCGATCAGCTTGGCGCCGCAGCGCCCTTCGTGGTCGGTCTTAATCCGTTCGCCATCTTTCTGCGCATCGTCGCCGAGCCGATGAACGGACGGGCGCCGAGCCTGTGGACCTGGGGCGTTGCGGTTCTAGTGATTGTTTTGCTGTACGCCATCACCGGGCCCCTGTTCGCCAGGTTGCGGGCGCGCATCGTTTACTGGCTGTGAGGGAGAGACGCCTTGGCCTCGATTATCCTTGAAAACGCCTGCGTCGAATTCCCGATCTATAATGCGCGGGGACGCTCGATCCGGCGCAATCTGATGGCCCGTGTCGGCGGCTCGGTCGCTGCTGATGGCGACGTTGTCTCTGTCAATGCCCTGAAGAACATCAACCTCAGGTTGACCAATGGCGACCGGCTCGGCCTTCTCGGTCACAACGGCGCCGGCAAGTCGACGTTGCTGCGGGTGCTGTCAGGCGCTTACGAGCCATCGTCCGGCACGGCCGAGATCGAAGGCGCCGTATCATCGCTGCTCGACATCACCATGGGCATGGATCCGGAGATGAGCGGGGCCGAGAACATCGTCCTGCGCGGAGCAATCATCGGCATGACCATCCCGGAGGCGCGCGAGCGTATTCCGGAAATCGCTGAATTCGCGGAAATCGGTGATTTCCTCGATCTGCCCATGCGCACCTATTCATCCGGCATGAACATGCGGCTGGCCTTCGCCATTTCCACGGCGATCCGGCCGGACATCCTGCTGATGGATGAACTGATCAGCGTCGGTGACGCCGCGTTCGCCAGCAAGGCCAAACAGCGTGTGCAGGAACTGATCGCCAGCGCCGGCATTCTCGTGCTCGCCTCCCATGACGCCAAGTCCCTGCTGGAGTACTGCACGCGCGGCATCGTCATGGAGCACGGTCAGATCGTCTTCGACGGTCCGATTGAGGAGGCCCTCGCGCGCCACGGCATGGAAATTCCCGGGATTACAAAAGACGCTGCCGCGACAACCGGCGCGTAGTCCAGGTGGACCTCCCGCCTATCCCACCTATCCCGCCTCTGCCCCCGACATGAGACACAAAAAGGGCCCGGGACATGTGTCCCGGGCCCTTTTCAGGTGGCGAATTTCTGGGCGCCATCTCAAGCCGCGAGCTGTCGCAGCACATAGTGCAGGATGCCGCCGTTGCGGAAATATTCCAGCTCATCAAGGGTATCGATGCGGCAGATCAGCGGCACGCTGAGTTTCTCGCCATTGGCGCGGGTGATCTCCGCCGTCAGCGTCTGGCGTGGGCGCAGGCTTTCGCCAAGACCGTGGATCGTCACGGTTTCATCGCCCTTCAGGCCGAGGCTTTGCCAGTTCGTTCCAGGCTCGAACACCAGCGGCAGGACACCCATGCCCACCAGGTTCGAGCGGTGGATGCGCTCGAAGCTCTCGGTGATCACGGCGCGCACGCCAAGCAGGTTGGTGCCCTTGGCGGCCCAGTCACGCGACGAACCGGTGCCATATTCCTTGCCGGCGAACACCACCAGCGGCGTGCCCTCCGCCTGATACTTCATGGCGGCGTCATAGATCGGCATCTGCTCGCCACCCGGATAATGGATGGTGACGCCGCCTTCCACACCCGGAACCATCTGGTTCTTGATGCGGATGTTGGCGAAGGTGCCGCGCATCATAACTTCATGGTTGCCGCGACGGGTGCCGTACTGGTTGAAGTCGGCCACCGCGACGCCGTGATCCAGGAGATACTTGCCGGCCGGGCTCGCCGCCTTGATCGAACCGGCGGGCGAGATATGGTCGGTCGTGATCGAGTCGAGGAACAGCCCCAGCACGCGCGCGCCGACGATGTCTTCCACCGGCTTCGGCGTTTTGGTGATGCCAACGAAGTAAGGCGGGTTCTGCACATAGGTGGACTGGCTGTCCCACCCATAAGTGTTGCCACCGGAAATTTCGATCTTGCGCCAGTTCTCGTCACCGGTGAACACATCGGCGTAACGGGCTCGGAACAGCGCTTGGGAGATGTTCCGGTCGATGAACTCCTGGATTTCAGCGGAACTGGGCCAGATGTCGCGCAGGTAAACCGGCTGGCCGTCAGCGCCGACGCCCAGAGGATCTCTGGTCAGGTCGACCTGCAGCGATCCGGCCAGGGCATAGGCGACGACCAGCGGCGGCGACGCCAGGTAATTGGCGCGCACGTCCGGATTGACTCGCCCCTCAAAGTTGCGGTTACCCGACAGCACGGCGGCGGCGACAATGTCATTATCGTTGATCGCCCTGGAAATCTCCTCCGGCAATGGCCCCGAGTTGCCGATACAGGTCGTGCAGCCGAAACCGACCAGATTGAAGCCGAGCTTGTCGAGCTCTGCCTGCAGACCGGATTTGGCGAGATATTCACCCACCACCTGCGATCCCGGCGCCAGCGACGTCTTGACCCACGGCTTCGACTTCAGCCCCTTGGCGGCGGCGTTGCGGGCCAGCAGGCCGGCGCCAATCATCACGCTGGGGTTGGACGTATTGGTGCAGGAGGTGATGGCGGCGATCACCACGTCGCCATGGCCAAGGTCGAAATTCTTGCCTTCGACCTGGTAGCGTTTGGCGATCTCGGCGGCCTTCTTGAACTCGCTCTCCATCGAAGCAATGAAGCCCTGCCTGGCGCCGCTCAGCAGGACGCGGTCCTGAGGACGCTTGGGGCCAGCAAGCGACGGCTCAACATCATGGAGATCGAGGAACAGTGTATCGGTGAACACCGGATCCGGCGTTTCGCTGGTGCGGAACAGGCCCTGGGCCCTGGCGTATTCAGCCACCAGCGCCACCCGCTCCGGCGCGCGGCCGGTCTTGGCCAACCAGTCGACGGTCGCCTGGTCGATCGGAAAGAAGCCGCACGTCGCACCATACTCGGGTGCCATGTTGCTGATGGTGGCGCGGTCTTCGACGGTCATGGCGTCAAGGCCCGGACCATAGAATTCAACGAACTTTCCAACCACGCCATGCTTGCGCAGCATCTGGGTCACGGTCAGCACCAGGTCGGTGGCGGTGACGCCTTCACGCAGCTTGCCGGCAAGCTTGAAGCCGACCACTTCTGGAATCAGCATGGACAGGGGCTGGCCCAGCATGGCCGCCTCAGCCTCGATGCCGCCGACGCCCCATCCGAGTACGGCCACGCCGTTGACCATGGTGGTGTGGGAGTCGGTGCCGACCAGGGTGTCCGGATAAGCGACTTCGACGCCGTTTTCGTTGCGGGTCCAGACCGTTTGAGACAGGTACTCGAGGTTCACCTGGTGGCAGATGCCCGTGCCCGGCGGCACGACGCGGAAATTGTTGAACGCTTCCGAGCCCCAGCGCAGGAACTTGTAGCGCTCTGCATTCCGCTGGTACTCCAGACGGACGTTATCGCCGAAGGCTCTTGGCGTACCGAATTCATCGACGATCACCGAGTGGTCGATAACCAGATCCACCGGCACCAGCGGATTGATCTTCACCGGGTCGGCGCCGAGGCTGTTCATGGCGTCGCGCATGGCCGCCAGGTCCACCACCGCAGGCACGCCGGTGAAATCCTGCATCAGCACCCGCGCCGGACGGAAAGCAATCTCACGCTCTTCGGACCCACGGTTGTTGGCAAAGGCGGCCACCGCCAGGATGTCGTCCTTGCGGACGGAACGATCGTCTTCAAACCGCAACAGGTTTTCGAGGAGAACCTTCAGGGAGAACGGCAGGCGCGATACATCCGGCAGCCCATTTTCCTCAGCTTTCAGCAGGGAATAATAAGCATAGGCGCGCTCGCCGACCTGAAGCATCTGGCGGCTTTTGAAACTGTCGAGAGAAGTCATGGCGAATCCTGAGCGTGACTGCGGGGAGACCGACCGACGCCTGTGTCGCCAACGTCTGCGGACAGGGCGACCGGTCACCTTCCGGATGACAGCGGACGCCCTGACGCCACCGGCATGGCCGGAATCATCTGGACGTCCAATGCGCGCGCCGCCCCGGGAGTGCCCAGGCCCCGCGCGTCACGCGCGCGGCGCAGCCAAGATTTTTATAGAGCCTTTCTTCACCTTTCGCCATAGCCGCGAGTCATTCTAATCTGGACGCGACGCCGCCGGGCGGGCGGATTCGCGTCTTTTCAACCCGTTGCCCGGCGCATCGCGGCATGGCACACAGCCTTCATGATCCTCACAGCCAACAGCCTGTCGTGCCGCCGTGGCGGCCGCCTCATTTTCCGCGATATTTCCTTTCGCGTGGCGTCGGGGTCAGCGCTCGTCGTCACCGGCGACAACGGCGCCGGAAAATCGAGCCTTATCGCCATGATCGCCGGCCTCCTCGCACCGGCTGAGGGCGACATCACGCTCCGCGATGATCAGGAGCGGGCGCCTGGGGAACTGATCGGGCTCATGGCGCATCGGGACGGTCTGAAGCCCGCCCTGACCGTCCAGGAGAACCTTTCCTGGGCGCGAAGGCTTCTGGGCGCCTCCGCCATGGGCGTTGGCGAAGCGCTGGAGGCCGTTGGTCTCAGCCATGCCATGGACATGCCGGTGGAGCATCTTTCCGCCGGACAGCGCCGCCGGGTTTCGCTGGCCAGGCTTCTCACGTGCAGCAGGCCAGTCTGGCTGATGGACGAACCCGCAGGCGCTCTCGATCAACGCTCGATCCGCGGGCTCACAGCCCTGATGCAGCAGCATCTTGCCGGGGGCGGCGTAATTGTCGCGGCGACCCACCAGCCGCTTGGCCTCGATAACGCCCTGACGCTGCATCTCGCCCCTCCCTCCATCGCCGCCGGCGACGAGGAGCCGTTTTGGGAAGACGATGACTGCGAGGACGAATTGCTGATGGGGTACGCGCCCACCCGGGCCGGACAATGACCGGAGCGCTGGCGGCGATCCTCCAGCGCGACATTCGCCTCGCCCTGCGCCAGGGCGGCGGCGCGGCGCTGGGCCTGGTTTTCTTCCTGCTGATCGTCACCATGACGCCGCTGGCGATCGGGCCTGATCCGGCCCTGCTGGCCCGTATAGGACCGGCGATGCTCTGGCTTGCCGCCGTCCTTTCCATTCTCCTCGGCCTGGATCGTCTGTTTCAGGCCGATGTGGAAGATGGTTCGTTGCAACAGATGCGTCTGTCATCAGCGCCACTGGAACTGGTTGTGCTGGCCAAGGCTACGGCGCACTGGCTGGTGACCGGCCTGCCCCTGGTGATCGCGGCTCCCGTCTATGGCTTGCTGCTGGCGTTGTCGCCGGCGGCCATGCTGGCGGTCACCATCACCCTGCTCGTTGGCACGCCTGCGCTGGTATTCATCGGCGCCACCGGAGCCGCGCTGACTGCCGGCATGCGCCGCGGCGGCCTGCTGCTGGCGATCCTTTCCCTGCCGCTGATGACGCCCGTACTGATTTTCGGCGTATCGGCCACCATGTCGGCGCTGGACGGCCTGACCCCATTCCGGACGCCCTTGCTGGTCCTGGCTGCGCTCAGCCTGTTCTCGTTGGTTGTCGGCTGCGCCGCCTCGGCCGCAGCGCTACGGGCGAACGATTGAAACGGCGGGGGAAACGATCCGAGGATTGACAGCAAGGCAATGGCGCCCACTCTCTGGGCCTGACGGACGCCGCCATGGCAGAATGCGGCGCCAATCCTCTTTATGGCGAAGCTGATACAGGCAGGTTATGGCGAAACGTTTTCTGGTTACGGGCGGGGCGGGCTTTATCGGATCGGCGGTGGTCCGCAAGCTGGTGCGCGACACGCCGCACGACGTGCTCGTCGTCGATGCGCTGACCTACGCCGGCAACCTCGATTCGCTTGAACCGGTCGCCAACAGTCCGCGTTACCGCTTCCTGCAGGCCGATATTCGCGACCAGGGCGCCATGGACGCGGCGGTGACCTCATTCCGGCCGGACGTGATCATGCATCTCGCCGCCGAAAGCCACGTCGACCGCTCGATTGATGGCCCCGCCGAATTCCTGTCCACCAATGTCACCGGCACATTCACCCTGCTCCAGGCCGCTCTGGGTTACTGGCGCGGCCTGGACGAAGCTGGACGCGAGGCTTTCCGCTTTCATCACATTTCGACGGACGAGGTGTTCGGCTCCCTGGGCGCCGATGGCTTCTTCCATGAAGAAACGCCCTACCAGCCCAACTCGCCTTACTCCGCCTCCAAGGCGGCGTCCGACCATTTCGTCCGCGCCTGGGGACATACCTACGGTCTGCCCACGGTGATGACCAATTGCTCAAACAACTATGGGCCTTACCATTTCCCCGAGAAGCTGATTCCGTTGATGATCATCAACGCGCTCGAGGGCAAGCCGCTTCCGGTTTACGGCAAGGGCGACAACATACGCGACTGGCTGTATGTCGATGACCACGCCGAGGCGCTGATTGAAGTGGCGACCCGCGGCCGCGTCGGCGAAAGCTATAATATCGGCGGCTGGAACGAGCGGAAGAATATCGACGTGGTGCGCGCCATCTGCGCTTTGCTTGACGAACTTGCGCCTGATAGCGCCGGGGGCAGCCGCGAGCGCCTCATCAGCTGGGTGGCGGACCGTCCCGGCCACGACCAGCGCTACGCCATCGACGCCAGCAAGATCGAGCGTGAGCTTGGGTGGAAACCGAAAGAGACGTTCGAAAGCGGTCTGCGTAAAACCGTCGAATGGTATCTCGCCAACCAACCATGGTGGGATCGGGTGCGCTCTGGCGGTTACCGCGGTGAACGCCTCGGCCTTTCCGCCTGATCCGCCACACCGAATTAACAGGCCTTCTCCATGCTTTCCGTCATCCCCACCGCGCTGCCGGACGTCAAGATCATCACGCCGGTGCGCCACGGCGACCAGCGCGGCTTTTTCAGTGAAACGTGGAATCGGCAGGCCATGCGCGAAGCCGGCGTCGACGCTGATTTCGTTCAGGACAACCATTCACTGTCCGGCCCGGTTGGCACCGTCCGCGGCCTGCACTTCCAGTCCGCGCCATTCGCCCAGGACAAGCTGGTGCGTGTGTCGCGCGGCCGGATTCTGGACGTGGCTGTCGACCTCCGCCGGTCATCCCCTACCTATGGCCAGCACGTTGCCGTTGAGCTTTCCGCTGAGAACTGGCGCCAATTGTGGGTGCCCGTAGGATTTGCTCACGGATTTTGTACGCTCGAACCCAACACTGAGGTTCAGTACAAGGTGACCGCGCCCTATTCAGCGGCCAACGACCATGGCGTGTTGTGGAACGACCCGGATATCGGCGTCGACTGGCCGGTGTCCGGCGCAGAGGCCCTGCTTTCACCAAAGGATATGAAGCAGCCGCGCCTTGCGGATCTTCCTTCCTGGTTCGACTGAACGCGCGCGCACGACCAAAGATGGCGGTGAAAACACATGCGGATTCTGGTGACCGGCACGGAAGGTCAGCTGGCGCGCTCCTTGCTGGAGCGGGCGCAGGGGGCAAATGACCTGTCAGTTTTTGCCATGGGCAGGCCTGATCTGGACCTGATGCGGCCACACACCATCGCCGGCGCCCTGGCTGGCGTCGACTGCGATGTGATCGTCAACGCCGCCGCCTATACGGCGGTAGACCAGGCCGAATCGGAGCCTGACATTGCCCAGGCGGTGAATTGCGACGGCGCCGAGGCTCTGGCTCGGGCCGCCGCGGGGGCAAACGTCCCGTTCATCCAGATCTCGACCGACTACGTCTTCAATGGCCAAAAAGATGGCGCCTGGACCGAAGACGACAGTCCCGATCCCCTTTCCGTTTACGGCAAGACCAAGCTCGCCGGAGAAATGGCGGTGCAGGCGGCGGCGCCCAAAGCCGTGATCCTGCGCACCGCCTGGGTCTACAGCCCTTTCGGCAAGAACTTCGCCAAAACCATGCTTCGGCTTGCCGAAAGTCGGGACGAGTTATCCGTTGTTTCCGACCAGACCGGCGCGCCGACCTCCGCTCTGGACATTGCCGATGGCGTCCTTGCCGTGGCGCGCAATCTCGTCGCCCGCGCGGACGATCCGGCGCTGCACGGCGTCTTCCACATGACGGCCACCGCCGGGGGTACGGCCCCAACCTGGGCGGATTTCGCTGAGCAGATTTTCAGCGCTTCCCGAGACGTCGGCGGGCCATCGGCGCAGGTGCGCCGCATCACCACCGCCGAATACCCAACGCCCGCCGCCCGGCCGCGCAACTCGCTGCTTGACTGCACCCGGCTGGAACAGGCGCACGGCGTGCGCCTGCCATTCTGGGAGAAGCCGGTGGCGAACATTGTCCGGCGTATTCTGGCGGACAGCTGACGCAGGCAACGCCCCTTCACCTGGTGATCCTGATTGGATGAACAGAAAAGCCCAATCAGGAAATGAGCGCTGATCCTGTCTGTGCTGCCCCCCTCTCCCGATGAACGGGCAAACGTGTTCATGCGGGCCCCTATGAGCGGTCCCCACTCAAACTTCAGCGTGACACAACGCCAGCCGCCGGGGACCGGGAGCCGGCGCCACACGTCCTCCCTGCGCCCGCCACCATCGCACCGTGTCCAGCAGGCCGTCACGCAAGCCAACACGTGGACGCCAGCCAAGCGCCCGGATTCGGGAGCTGTCGAGCAATTTGCGCGGCGGGCCTTCCGGACGCGATGGGTCGAAGACGATGCGGCCCGTGTAACCCACCGCATGCGCGACCAGGGTCGCGAGGGTGGCGATTGACACTTCCTCTCCCGAACCAATGTTGAGAGGCGCGTCCCCCGAGTAATACTGCAAGGCCTGAACGACGCCATCGGCGCAGTCATCCACGTGCAGGAATTCACGCCGGGCAAGCCCGGAGCCCCAGATCACGCACTCTGGAATCCCAGCGGTTTTTGCTGCCCCCATACGATGGATTAGCGCCGGTATGACATGCCCGCGCTCCGGGTCGAACCTGTCGCCCGGCCCGTAGAGATTGGCAGGCATCACCGATATGAAGTCGCGTCCATATTGCCGTCGGATCGCCTGAGCCAACTTCAGTCCAGCAATCTTGGCAACGGCGTAGGCCTCGTTGGTCGGTTCCAGCGCGCCCGTCAGCAGGGCGTCTTCCGTCACCGGCTGCGCCGCATCCCTGGGATAGATGCAGCTTGAACCAAGAAAAACCAGCTTGCCAACATCGTATTTGCGCGCAGCTTCAATGACATTGCCGGCGATCGTCAGATTATCCAGCAGAAAATCCGCTGGCCGGGCGCTGTTGGCGACAATGCCGCCAACAGTCGCCGCAGCCAGCAGCACGATGTCGGGCCGATTTCCGGCCATCCAGTTCTCCACCTCCTGTTGCCGGCGCAAATCCAACCGCCGCCGGTCGACTGTCAGGATATCGCACCGCTCCCGCAGCAATCGCCGCCGCAGCGCGCCGCCAACAAGGCCGGTGTGACCCGCGATAAACACCCGCGCGCCCTCCAGCCGACAGGACGGCGCCGGCAGGACATCGTTCCCCGGCTCTGGAAGAGCAATGCGCCCGACGACGCCCGTCAGTGGAGAAACGTAAGATCGATGGATAGCCTGGCCCTGTATCGTAGCGCCTGACGTTAGTCTCGCGCGGTCGACATAAGAAAGAGCCTTCATTTGGCGTCGCCCCCTCACTCATGTAGCTTTAAGCAAATATTATCAAATAATTTGAAATAGCAATACAGCAACGTCGACAAATTTTTCATATAAATGCTTTTGCAACCGCCTGTCGATGAATGGTTGTCTTTTTCGCAAAACTGCACGTCGCATGGATGCGTGAGCAGGATCCAGAAGAAGACAAACGGAAACAGGCAGCCGCAAGATCAAACAGCTGCTTTCGTCAGCGCAGCAGCCGGACGCCATACCAGGGCCGCACAAGGCAGGATACGTCGCCAGGGCTTGCGCCCGGGCGCACCCGTCAGGCGCGTTTGGAAGAGCCGACGCCGGCCGCCTCACGGATCAGCATCTGCTTCACAGCCGAAGAACGCCCGGCCAGCCGCGCGCCCAGGCCGCGAATCAGCCGCAACGGCGTGAAATCGCTGGAAAACAGCCGGTTCAGGCCATCTGTCACCGTCGCCATGGCGATGACGTCGGCGCGCCGGTTGCGATCGTAGGCGCGCAGCAAATTCATCTCGCCAGCCGGCAGGCCAATGCGGATGGCCTCCACCAGCGCCTCGCCCAGCGCCATCACATCCCGCAGGCCGAGATTAAGGCCCTGGCCGGCAATTGGATGCACCTGATGGGCTGCGTCGCCCACCAGCGCCAGGCCGTCCGCGTAGAACCGGCGCGCCACGCCGAGCGCCAGCGGGAAAGCGCCCACGGGCCAGGTTTCAAGCTGCAGCGAACCGCGCTCCAGGCCAAACCGCCGCCGGATCTCGGCGAGCATGTCCTCGGCATCCATTGCCAGAAGCGCGGGAACGTCAGCCGCCCTTTCCGACCAGACGATCGAAGACCTGTTGCCCGCCAGAGGCAGGATGGCGAATGGCCCCGAAGGCAAGAAATGCTGGACGGCCTTTCCCGCGTGTGGGCGCTCGTGCGCGAGGGTCGCGACGATGGCAGTCTGGCCATAGCCCCAACCGTGCCAGCCAACACCCGCCAGCGCCCGCAGATTGGAGCGGGCGCCATCCGCCGCCACCAGCAGGCTGGCCTGGCGCCGCGATCCATCTGAAAGCCTCGCCGTTCCGGAAGAGCCGGCCGTAGCCCCATTCCACAGCCAGCGTTCGACCCGCGCATCACACAATTCAACGCCTGCTTCGACAGCAGCCCTCGCCAGGGCGTGCAAAACATCGTCATTCGCCAGCATATGTGCGAATGGCTCACCGGCGCCGACATTGCCGGAGAGGGACAGAAGTTTCGCACGCACCGGATCGGCCAGCGCGCTGTCGGTGATCTCCATGCTTTCGATGGCCTGGGCGCGGGCGGAAACGCCATCCCATACGCCAAGCCGCTGAAACAGCCGCCGGCCGTCCGCCGCCAGCGCCGAGACCCGTAGGGGGTTAGCCTCGGGCGCCTTTTGCGCGGCTTCCGCCGCCGCCGGATCGCAGACCACGACCTGCACGCCAGCTCCCAGCGCCTGCTTCAGCAACACCGCCAGCGTCATTCCCGCAATGCCGCCGCCTGCAATAATGATGGTCTGGGGGGAATGGGACACGACGCTTCCTGTCTGTGATCGGGACATCCGCCTTATAACGCGCCCGCTCCCAACTTTCACGCCGGAGCGAATATCCGCGCGCGATCCCCCTGGCGGACAGACATGACAGCAGCCCGCAAAGGCGTCACACTTCGCCGCAAGCAACGGTCAATCGGTCCTGAGCGGGCCGGCGGAGGCGCCATGAGCAAGGCCATCGACAACCTTCTGTCGATTTTGGATCTGGAAACCATTGAAGTGAACCTGTTCCGCGGCAGAAGCCCGCAGGATCGCTGGCAACGCGTATTTGGCGGGCAGGTCATCGGCCAGGCCCTTGTCGCCGCCTGCCGCACGGTCGAGCAGCGCACCCTGCATTCAATGCACTGTTATTTCCTGCTGGGCGGCGATCCGCGTGTTCCAATCGTCTATGAAGTTGACCGCATCCGCGACGGGCGCAGCTTCACCACCCGCGGCGTTTCCGCCATTCAGCACGGCCGGCCGATCTTTTCGCTCACCGCCTCGTTCCATGTCGATGAGACTGGCCTCGAACATATCCAGCCGCCGCCAGACGTTCCGCAACCCGAAGATCTGCCCAGCCAGTCGGACATCGATCCGGCGCTGCTGGCGAGAATGCCGGAGAACCAGCGCCGGTATTATTCCACGGCCCAACCAATCGAGATCAAGGCCGTCGACTACCAGCATTATTTCTCACGCTACTTCGCCCGCGAGCCCACGACCCTGCCTTTTTGCGTCTGGATCCGGGCAGCCAACCGCCTGCCGGATGATCTGGCGATTCACCAGTGCGTGCTGGCTTACGCTTCTGACATGACGCTGCTCGACGTCACCCTGTTTCCCCACGGCCGCAGCGTCATCGAGCCAACAATCCAGAGCGCCAGCCTCGACCACGCCATGTGGTTCTACGGCGATTTCCGGGCCGACGAATGGTTGCTGTACGTCCAGGACACGCCGGTCGCCGGCGGCGCGCGCGGCCTCTCCAGGGGCAACATCTACACCCGCGACGGCCGTCTGGTCGCTTCCGTGGCCCAGGAAGGCATGATCCGCCTGCGCCCGGATCTGGCGCACGCGCCCTGACAGATCTGCACAAGCCCGCATCATTCCCAGTGACTAAAAATCAGGCGCCGGCATAACGGCGCCTGATTTTCATTCCCGGCCACTGTGTCCGCCGAAACATGCTCCTGGCTCAGTGACCAGCCGACAATGAATTACATATCATATTGAAATTCAATGGTATTTTACCATAACCATCGTGTAATCCAAAAACTGGCGCCCTTTTTGCTTTTTCGTTTCCGGAGCCATGACCACCGCTACGGCGGATACATGGAGAAACCGGGGCCAACCGACTTCCGGCGGACACGGCGGACAGTTGCGCGACCAGCAATCGGGGGAAAGCAATGAAGATCGTCATGGCGATCATCAAGCCATTCAAGCTTGAGGAAGTGCGCGATGCGCTCACGGCCCTGGGCGTCCATGGCCTCACCGTAACGGAAGTCAGGGGTTACGGCCGGCAGCGGGGCCATACGGAAATCTACCGCGGCGCCGAGTACGCCGTCAGCTTCCTGCCCAAGGTCAAGATTGAGGTCGCCGTGCCGTCCGCGATGGTCGAGGCGACGGTGGAGGCCATCGCCAGCGCGGCCCGCACCGGCCAGATCGGCGACGGCAAGATCTTTGTGACCTCCATCGAAAAAGCCCTGCGCATCCGCACCGGCGAAACTGACGAAGACGCACTCTGAGCCCGCTGCCGGCCAGTATCTGGAGAAATGACATGACGCTCATGCGCACAACCGGCGCGCCCTGGCGCCTGCCGAGGGCTCTGGGACCCGCCGTCGTCGGCGCCGGCCTTGCCCTTTTTGTCGGGGCGCCCGCCGCGTTCGCGGCCGGGCCCACGCCGGCTAAGGGCGATGTTGCCTGGATGGCCATCTCGACCATCCTTGTTCTGGCAATGTCGATCCCGGGCCTCGCCCTGTTCTATGGCGGCCTGGTCCGCACCAAGAACATGCTCTCCGTGCTGACCCAGGTATTCGCCATCGTCTGCCTCGCGGCGATGATCTGGGTTTGCTATGGTTATTCCCTCGCCTTCACCGACGGCGGCTCCCTGAACAGTTTTGTTGGCGGCTTCTCCAAGGCTTTTCTCGCCGGAATCACACCGGAGAGCACCGCCGGCACCTTCTCCAACGGCGTGGTCATCCCCGAGCTGATCTACATGGCGTTCCAGATGACCTTTGCCTGCATCACGCCGGCGCTGATCGTTGGCGCTTTTGCTGAACGCGTCCGTTTTTCAGCGCTGCTGGTGTTCGTCGGCCTGTGGCTCACCTTCATCTACTTCCCTATGGCGCATATGGTCTGGTACTGGGCCGGCCCCGACGCGGTGGCGGCGGCGGCGCGTGACCTGGCGGCTGCGACGACAGAAACGGCGAAGGCCGCCGCGCAGGCCAGGCTGGACGCCGTCAACGCTGACGCCGGCATGCTGTTCAAGTGGGGTGCGCTCGACTTCGCTGGCGGCACCGTGGTGCACATCAATGCGGGCATCGCCGGCTTCGTTGGCTGCCTGATGATCGGCAAGCGCATCGGCTACGGACGCGAACTGATGGCGCCGCACTCCCTGACCATGACCATGATCGGCGCATCCCTGCTGTGGCTCGGATGGTTCGGCTTCAATGCCGGCTCCAACCTGGAAGCCACCGGCGGCGCGGCCCTGGCCTTCGTCAATACCTTCGTGGCTACCGCCGCCGCGGCGCTGGCGTGGATGTTCGTGGAGTGGGCCTTCAAGGGCAAGGCGTCGCTACTCGGTCTCGTGTCAGGCGCGGTCGCCGGCCTGGTCGCCATCACCCCCGCCGCCGGCTTCGCTGGTCCGATGGGTTCGATCATTCTCGGTCTCGTTGCAGGCGCGATCTGTTTCTTCTTCTGCACCACCGTGAAGAACGCCTTCGGCTATGACGATACGGCGGACGTTTTCGGCGTTCACTGCATTGGCGGCATTGTCGGCGCCATCGCCACTGGCGTTCTGGTCGCTCCGGCGCTCGGCGGCGTCGGGCTTGTCGACTACGCGACCAATCCTGGAACCGCATCGCCTGCTGCTTATGTGATGGCGACGCAGGTCTGGGCCCAGATCAAGGCGGTGCTGTTCACCATCGTTTTCTCGGGGGTTGGCTCGGCCATCCTGTTCAAGATCGTCGACCTGGTCATCGGTCTGCGGGTCTCCGTCGAGGAAGAGCGCGAGGGCCTCGACATCGCCGATCACGGCGAGCGCGCCTACAACTACTGAGCGGTGGCGCCCGGATCTGGAGAACGCCGGTCCGGACTCCCTGCCAAAAAACCTGGCGATCATCATGTGTCTCCGCGCCCTGTGGCGCGGAGATTTCTTTTGCGCAGGCGCATCCCTCGCCCGCCCGGCCCGCCACAAGGTTAAGCGGGTCTTAACCCCCCGGCGGCTAGCCTTCGGGCATATCTCCACGAACCGCCAGGTCGGCATGCGCACCGTCAGACGTTCCACCTCGCCAGCCCAGGACCTCTCGTTGGCCGCCCGCTACTTCATGAAGCGGCGCGCCTTCGATCTGGTTGGAATCGCCCTGATCGTTTTCGCCATCACCATGGCGATCGCCCTCATCACATGGTCGGTCAGCGATCCCAGCCTGACCCACGCCACCGATGGCCGGATTTCCAACTGGCTTGGCGCGCCTGGCGCCGTCATCTCCGACATGGCGATGCAGTTGTTCGGCCTTGGTTCGGTTGCCTGGCTGTTGCCGCTGGCGGTCTGGGGCGTGTCGCTGGTGACGCGTCGCACCATGCCCGGCATGAAATGGCGGATTCCGCTCTGGATCATTGGCGCCGCCGCAGCAGCAGCCGTGGCCAGCGCCATGCCTGCGACCGGCAGCTGGCCGCTGCCCACGGGACTGGGCGGCGTGGTCGGCGACGGGGTGCTGTCCGCCGCGCGCGGCATGCTCGGCGTGCTGGGCGCATTCGGCCGGGTGCTGGCCGGCTTTATAATGGCCGCAATCGCCATTCTCGCGCTCAGCGCGGCCTGCGGCTACGGATTTGACGATCAGGCAAGCGAAGACGACACCGATATGGATTCATGGCGCGCCTCCCGGGGCAAGGAAACTGATTCGGACGAACCCGGCCTTGGCATCGTGTCGCTCGGCGCCATCGTGCATGGCTTCATGATGCTCAAGGCCGCGATCGGCCGCCGGCGCAGCCGCCGCAAACTGGCGGCCGCCGCCGGCGCGGCGGCATTGGGGGGCGTTTCCAGGGCATCGGCCAGGGAACCTGGAGGCCGGATCGAGCCCAGCGCTTTCCCGGACGCATTCCCGCCATCGCCGTCTGATTATCCCCTGGAGCCTGTCGCCGCCCCGGCGCAGTCAGTCGAGCCGCCGCGCTCCCGCGTGCGCATGCCGCCGACATGGCAGGAAACGTCGGCCGCGCCGGCCGCCTCGGGCGTCATCGAGCCGCCGTGGCGTCAGGATGAAGCTCCATCGCCTGTTCACGCTGCCTACGCGCCGGCGCACGTGCGCGCCGCCAGCCGACAGGACATGGATGCCGGTTATTACCCGGAGCCCGAGGCAGCCGCGCCACTGGCGGCCGCCGCCTGGCCCAAGCCTCATGAGGCCCTGGCGTCACACACCCAGACCCAGCCGGCGCAGACCCAATCTGTACAGGTCCACGAGCCCGCTCCTGCTCCGTCGCGCGCCATGACGCATACGGCGGAAGTCGCCGGAACAGCCGCGCGCGCTGCCTCCGCTCCGCAAAAAATCATTCCAACCGCCGCCGCCATTGCCGCCGCCGCCGAACTGTCCTCGCGCTTTGCCGCGCGCGTGCGCAGAAAGGCTGCTGCGCCGGAAGAGAATCCCGACATCAGGGGTGCGACCGGTGAAGATGCGGCAGACCATGCCGCTGACCTGACCGACACAGCCGAAACAGCGCCTGTTGAGGCCGCCCAGCCCTTCGTCCTGCGCCGCAAGCGCAAGGAGCCGGAGGACGACATTGCGCCTGAAGACCAGGAGCATGAAACCGACGACGTTGACGCAGACATCATTGCGGAAGCAGACCCTGTCGCACCGGCGCCGCCGCGCATTCCGCCCCATGCGCTCCGGGTTGGCGTTCCCCCCGCCATGACTTCCGCCGGTCCGGCGAATGATGACGCCATTGCAACGCGGCCTTCCCCGGTGCGGGGCGCAGCGGCCGCCGTGGCTGCGGCGCGACCAGCCGCCAGAGCTCCTGCCGCCCCGCCACAACCCGCGTTCGACACGGAAAGCTACCAGTTGCCGGAACTGGCGCTGCTGGCTGAACCACGTCGTCCCGCGGCGAACAGCATGCTGTCCGTGGAGGCGCTGGAGCAGAACGCCACGCTGCTGGAAGGCGTGCTGGAAGATTTCGGCGTGCGCGGCGAGATCATCAACGTACGGCCCGGTCCGGTGGTGACCTTGTACGAACTGGAGCCTGCGCCCGGCACCAAATCTTCCCGGGTCATCTCCCTGGCTGACGACATCGCCCGCTCCATGAGCGCCATCTCGGCCCGCGTGGCCGTGGTGCCGGGCCGCAACGCCATCGGCATCGAGCTGCCCAACAGCAATCGCGAAACGGTTTATCTGCGCGAACTGCTGGCCAGCGAGGATTTCTCGTCGTCCAAGTCCCGCCTTGGCCTGTGCCTCGGCAAGACCATCGGCGGCGAGCCGGTGATCGCCGATCTGGCGCGCATGCCGCACCTGCTGGTGGCCGGCACGACCGGCTCGGGCAAGTCGGTCGCCATCAACACCATGATCCTGTCGCTGCTGTACCGGCTGCGCCCCGATGAGTGCCGCCTCATCATGGTCGACCCCAAGATGCTGGAACTGTCGATCTACGATGGCATCCCGCACCTGCTGACGCCAGTCGTCACCGATCCCAAGAAGGCGGTCGTCGCCCTGAAATGGGCGGTGCGCGAGATGGAAGACCGCTACAAGAAGATGTCGAAGCTCGGCGTGCGCAACATCGACGGCTTCAACACGCGCGTCGGCGAGGCCAGGCGCAAGGGCGAAATCATCACCCGCACCCTGCAGACCGGTTTCGACAAGCAAACCGGCGAGCCGGTGTACGAAGAAGAAGTGATGGATCTGGATCCCTTGCCCTACATCGTCGTCATTGTCGACGAAATGGCCGACCTGATGATGGTGGCGGGCAAGGAGATCGAAGGCACCATCCAGCGTCTCGCCCAGATGGCGCGCGCCGCCGGCATCCATGTGGTGCTGGCGACCCAGCGCCCGTCGGTGGACGTGATCACCGGCACCATCAAGGCCAACTTCCCGACGCGCATTTCCTTCCAGGTCACGTCGAAGATCGACAGCCGCACCATCCTTGGCGAACAGGGAGCCGAACAATTGCTCGGCCAGGGCGACATGCTCTACATGGCCGGCGGCGGTCGCGTCACCCGCGTGCACGGTCCGTTCGTCTCCGACAATGAGGTGGAAAAAGTCGTTTCCCACCTCAAGTCGCAGGGACGGCCGCAGTATCTGGAAGCCGTCACCGCCATGGAAGACGGCGAAGGCGAAGAAGGCGGCGCCGTTTTTGACCAGAGCGCCATGGCCTCCGCCGGCGGCGATCTCTACGACCAGGCTGTCGCCATCGTGCTGCGCGACCGCAAGGCGTCGACGTCCTACATCCAGCGTCGCCTGCAGATTGGCTACAATCGCGCCGCGTCGCTGATGGAGCGCATGGAGCTTGAGGGCATCGTTGGCGCGGCGAACCACGCCGGCAAGCGCGAGATCCTGGCCCAGGGCGGTGGGGAACAGGAAGACGACTGATCCCACGCCCTCACAATGCCGGCTTCCGCGCCTATATTGTGACAGATGAGCCATTTGACCGACGAACCGTCGCGGGAAACGTCTTTCCCGGCGACCGGACAGACGAACAACGGAAAGCGTGGCGTCATGCGGCATCCCTCACCCGGGAAATTCTCTGAGGGGACCCGCACGGCGCGCCGTCAGTCCGGCCGCCAGGCGCCCCTGTGGCTCGCGCCTGCCCTTGTTTTGCTCTTGGGCCTTGGGTCGGCCGGCGGAGCCCGGGCAGAATTCCAGTGGAACCCCTTCAAGCCAGGTTTTGGCAAACAGGTCGCGCCGCAGGCCGAGCGCCCGCCGGTCGCCCCCCCGCCTGCTTCGCTGACCGCCCCCGGCAAAACGCAACCGGCGCCCGCTGCTGCAAAGCCCAAACCGCAGAATCCGTCGCCCACCAGGCCGGTGACAGCTCCGGCGGCGTCCCAGGCCTCAACGCCCCCGGCTGTGACACAGCCGGATGCGCCTCAGGCGACGGCGCCGCTGCCGCCGAGGCGGCCAGCCAATCTCCAGAACGGCGCGCCGGCAACCGCCAGCGCGCCCACGGCTGCGGCGCAGCCGCGTCCGGGCGTGCAGGCAGCCGCCGTGGAGGCGGCGAAAGCAGCAGCACGGACAGGCGCCAACCCCGTGCCGAAGTCATCAGCCGAAGCACTGGCGCGGGTTAATGATTGGCTCAACAGCTATGAGGCGATTCAGGCGCGCTTCATCCAGCACAATGCCCAGGGCCAGAAGGCGGAAGGCTCGCTCTATGTACGGCGGCCGGGGCAGCTCGTGTTCAAATACGATCCGCCCAGCACCCTGGAAGTGGTGGCGGATGGCAAATCCGTTGCGGTGCGCGACAGCAAGCTGCGCACCAATGACGTTTATTCCATCAGCCAGACGCCGCTGAAGTTCCTGCTGAAGGACCGCATTAATCTCGCCAGCGACACCAAACTGCTGAATGTGGCGACCGACGCCGACGGCATCGTGCGCGTGGCGTTGTCCGATTCCTCGACGCTGGGCGGCACGTCGCAGATCACGCTGATCTTCGATTCGCGCGCCAACCAGCTCAAGCAGTGGAACATTGTCGATCCGCAGGGTTACCGGACCACGGTGGCGCTCTACAACATTCAGGAGACGCCGCGCTAAAGCCAGACGGCCGTGGCGTCCTGATGCGGCGCGTCCACCGCCTTGGCAATTCCCTTCGGCGGCAACTTGCTCTAAACGCGAATAACCCCTGAAGTTTAACGTCCAGACCAGCGTAACTGAACCGGTAGCCGCTGCTGACGTCCCGAACTGCCGGAGCAGACGTGCCGCTTTCCGTTACGACATGGAACATCAACTCGGTGCGGCTGCGCGCCGATCAGGTTATCCGCCACATCGACGCGTGCAATCCGGACATCGTCTGCCTTCAGGAGACCAAATGTCCTGACGAGCAGTTTCCAGGCTCCGTATTCCGGCAGCGTGGATACGGCCACATCGCCGTCAATGGTCAGAAAGGCTACCATGGGGTGGCCATCCTCTCGCGCATCCCGTTCGTACGCACGGATGTGAAGGCCTTTTGCGGCCAGAACGACTGCCGCCACATATCAGTGCGCCTGCCGGCGCAGTGCGCGGACCTGGAAATTCACAACTTCTACGTGCCGGCTGGCGGCGATGTTCCGGACCCGGCGCTCAACCCGAAGTTCCGCCACAAGCTCGATTTTCTGGGGGAAATGCTGGCCTGGACCGATGCTGACCAGCCGACGCAGCGCAACAGCATCCTGGTCGGCGACCTGAATGTCGCGCCTTATGTCACTGACGTCTGGAACCACAAGGCGCTGCTTGGTGTCGTCAGCCATACGCCGGTTGAAACCGAAGCACTCGAAAATATCCGGACAACCGCCGGCTTTGTCGACGCCGTTCGCAAACTGGCTCCCGAACCGGAGAAAATTTTCACCTGGTGGAGCTATCGCTCGAAGGACCACACGGTGAATGACCGCGGCCGCCGTCTGGATCACGTCTGGCTGTCGCCCAGCGTCGCCGCTGGCCTGGAAAACTTTGTGATTTCCAAGGAAACGCGAAGCTGGGAGCGGCCGTCCGATCACGTGCCGGTCACCGTGCGGCTCGATCTGGAAGCGATCCGGCGACCCAGCTGAAGCCAGCCCATGCCTGACGAAGATGGAGCGCCATACTGCCGCTCCGGACGCCGTTGCCGGCCGCCAGGTCCGCTGATTGGAAAGGGCCTTATTCTCCGTCCAGCCTGACCAGACGCTGGCCGATCTGGCTGATTTCACCAGACAGGCGGTTAAGGCGTTTCGACAGGGCGTCCCTGACCGCGGCCGCAGACGCGGGAAATTCAACCAGCACACGCCGCACCATGTCGCGGGTCAGCACCATCACCGTGACTGTTTCGGCGGCTTCGGCCCGTACTGCGCGCTCCGTATCCACATACATGGCCATTTCGTCCAGCAAGTCGCCGGGAACCGCTTCCGTACGGATATCCAGGGCGCCATCGGCGAGGATCACGCGACCGGAAAGGATAGCGACGGCGCCTTGCGCCATCTCACCCGCTTCGAACAGCACGTCGCCTGGATGAAATGTGGCGTGCGTCGCGGCAAACGCCAGCAGACGCAGGGCGTCCGGCTCAAAATTACGCAGTGCAGGCATTCGCGCCAGTACGGCGACATCCTGGTCCAGTGACATCAGCTACCAGCCCGCCTGCTTTCTGAAATATCTCCAGCTGGAACGAAACCGATCCGACAGGAACGGCTTTTCGCCCCAGCTTTCCGGTCCGGCGTATTGTCTTCAGCAGGTGAAGTCCACCTTGCTGGAAAAGACGCTCGTGGCCGTGCGGATTTTCGCCCACACCGCATTATGGCGCGAGCCTGTAACCTCCAGCTTCGGTTACAAGAATCCGCGCCCGGGCCGGATCTTCCTCGATTTTCTGGCGCAGACGATAGATGTGGGTTTCGAGCGTGTGCGTGGTCACGGTCGCGTTGTAGCCCCACACTTCCTGCAGCAGCGTCTCCCGGCTGACCACCTTGCGGTCGGCGCGATACAGGAAACGCAGGATCGCGGTTTCCTTTTCCGTCAGCTTCAGTTTGGATCCCCGACCATTGACCAGCAGTTTTGCGCTGGGCCGGAAGGTATAGGGCCCAATGGTGAAAACCGCGTCCTCGCTGGCCTCGTGCTGCCGCAGCTGGGCCCGGATGCGGGCGAGCAGCACGGCGAACTTGAACGGCTTGACCACAAAGTCATTGGCTCCGGCGTCGAGGCTGAGAACCGTGTCGGTGTCGGTGTCGTAACCGGTGAGCACGATAATCGGGCTCTTGAAACCGTTCTGCCGCATCACCTTGACGGCGTCGCGCCCGTCCATGTCGGGAAGCCCCAGATCCATGACGACCAGATCGACGCGACGGTCCCTGACCCGTTCGATGGCGGCGCTGGCCGTTTCGGCGCCTTCGACGGTGAACTCGTCGTTGAGCAGCAACTGCTCCGACAGGGTGTCCCGCAAATCCTTCTCGTCATCGACGATGAGAATGTGGCTACGATGACTCAAGCGATTCTCTCCCAGACGGCGCCAGTCCACAGGTAGACCAGATGGCGACCATCAGGCAACATCGCGCCCGCAGGTCAGTCGGTCTGTGGCTGTTGCAACTCAAGACGTCCAGCATGAAAAAAATTACGCGCGTGGTTGTTTATCAAACTCCAGGGAACCACAGAAGCGCAACCCTGATTGCAGGTTTCATGCGCTTTCCATGCGTAATAGGCCGAAACGGGATGCGACCCCAGGGGCTGAAAACTGAAGGCGACGGAATAACGCCCCGGGGACGCTTCCATGCCCGCAGGATTTTCTACCGGGCCGACAGGGTTAAAAGGCCGTTTACCAGCCTGCCCGCCGTTCCCTTGCGGCGATCGGACGGCTGGTGCGACACAACCGGGGCTGGCGCCTACAACCGCCATGTCAGGCTGCCCTCCCGATATGGTTGCGAGCAGATGTGGCGCGACGATCATCTGTATGATCTTGTTGTTGAAATTGATCACAACCATCGCCCGCGCATCCAGGGCAGAGGGAGCGCCGTGTTCATCCATCTGATGCATCCGGACAGGGCGCCGACCCAGGGCTGCGTAGCCTTGCGTCCACGCGATTTGCGCCTGCTGCTGCGTCTCATATCTCCAGATACCGTGATCGATATCCGCTGAGCCTCCCATGGTGAAACGCGGCGAAAGCGCCGCCTGCCATCGTCCGGCAGGCGTTCACATTTTCGCGAATCACCTGCAGCAGCAGCAGGCCGAACGGTCAGGTCCGCGAACCAAAGATGGCGCTGCCAACGCGCACGTGCGTGGCGCCGAGCATGATCGCCTGCTCGAAATCGCCGCTCATGCCCATGGAAAGTCGTGACAGGCCATTGCGCGCGGCAATCTTGCGCAGCAGTGCGAAATGGGGGCTGGGCGGGTCCTGAACTGGCGGGATGCACATCAGACCGGCGATCTCCAGTCCGAACTCATTCCTGCAGCGGGCAATAAAATCGTCCGCTTCAGCAGGCGCAACACCGGCCTTCTGGAGTTCCTCGCCGGTGTTCACCTGAATGAACAGCTCCGGCCTGCGGCCCGCCCGGTCGATCTCTTGCGCCAGAACCTTCGCCAGACCCGGGCGGTCGAGGGTATGGATGGCGTCGAACAGGGCGACAGCCTCCCGCGCCTTGTTGCTTTGCAGGGGCCCGATCAGGTGTAAGGCGACGTTCTCATACTGCTCCCTGAGCGACGGCCATTTGCCATGGGCCTCCTGAACACGGTTTTCCCCGAACACGCGATGACCGGCTTCGAGCACCGGGATGATCTCCTCCGGCCCAAAGGTTTTGGAGACGCACACCAGCGTCACGTCCTGTCCATTCCTGCCGCTTTCCACGGCGGCGCGATCACAGGCATGACGAACCGCGCCAAGGCGCTCCGCGGTCTGGAGGGATAGGGTGGTGGGCGTTTCGGCGCTCATGGATGCCTCTGGATCTGTCTGGGGACGCCGCCGGTTCTGTTCCGGAAAAGCCGATGGCTATCTCTCCAGCCTGAATTGCGACGGGTCGCGGAAAAGGGGTGCGCATCCGCAAGCTTCTGGCTATGGGAAACGCCGCCGCCTTCGTACATCAGCGCCGCGCGGGAAGGAAACCGGACCGGGAGCCTGAGCAGGCCGCGGATATCTCCTTCGTACGCCCGCGTCGCATTGACCCCTGGCCGCAATCGTGGCCTAGTCCGCGCCAGTTTGACCCAAGCGCCTTTGCGCTTACCGGAGGCGGGACGCCGCTTCCGGCGATGATGAACTGGACCAGGCTGGAAGATGACGCGCGAGCGCTACAACCCGAAGGAAACCGAACCACGCTGGCAGGCAGCCTGGGAAGAAAAGCAGCTCTTCTCGACGTCCAATGACGACAGCCGCCCCGCGTACTATGTGCTTGAGATGTTCCCTTATCCATCCGGGCGTATTCACATGGGCCACGTCCGGAACTACACGCTTGGCGACGTGCTGGCGCGCTACAAGCGGGCGAAGGGCTTCTCGGTGCTGCATCCCATGGGTTGGGACGCCTTCGGCATGCCGGCCGAAAACGCCGCCATGCAGAACAAGGTGCACCCGGGCGAATGGACCTGGGCCAATATCGCCAGCATGCGCAACCAGCTGAAGCCGATCGGCCTGTCGCTCGACTGGGCGCGGGAGTTCGCCACCTGCGATCCCAACTATTACAAACACCAGCAACGCCTGTTCATCGACTTCTACAAGGCTGGTCTGGTCGACCGCAAGACCGCCAAGGTCAACTGGGACCCGGTCGATCACACCGTGCTGGCCAACGAGCAGGTCATTGATGGTCGCGGCTGGCGCTCCGGCGCGGTGGTCGAGCAGCGCGAGCTGACCCAGTGGTTCCTGCGCATTACCCGCTTTGCCGACCAACTTGATGGCGCCCTGGACAAGCTGGACCGCTGGCCAGAGAAGGTGCGCACCATGCAGCGCAACTGGATCGGCCGGTCGGAGGGCCTGCTGGTGCGCTTCGCAGTCGCCAATGCTGCAGCGACGCCAGGCGCTGAAGGCCAGCGCGATCTGAAGGTTTACACCACCCGCCCCGACACGCTGTTCGGCGCCGCGTTCATTGGCATCGCCGCCGATCATCCGTTGGCCCGGGCGCTGGCGGCGCAGAACCCGGCGCTTGCCGGCTTCATCGAAGATATCCGCAAAACAGGCACGGCCCAGGAGGCCATCGACAAGGCGGAAAAGCGCGGCTTCGATACGGGCCTGCGCGTCGCCCACCCGTTTGACCCGGACTGGACGCTGCCGGTTTACGTGGCCAATTTCGTCCTGCTGGAATACGGAACCGGCGCCATCTTCGGCTGCCCGGCCCATGATCAGCGCGACCTGGATTTCGCCCGCGCCTATGACCTTCCGGTTACGCCGGTCGTCTGTCCTCCCGACGTTGAGCCGGCTACCTTCAAGATTGGCGATGAAGCCTATGACGGTGAAGGCCAGCTGATCAATTCGCGATTCCTCGATGGCATGTCCGCCAGCGACGCCTATGAGGCGGTGGCCCGCCGCCTGGAGCTCGCCCAGCTCGACGGCGCTCCGGTTGGCGAGCGCAAGGTCAACTTCCGCCTGCGTGACTGGGGCATTTCCCGCCAGCGCTACTGGGGCTGCCCGATCCCGATGATCCACTGCGACGCCTGTGGCGTGCAACCGGTTCCGGTCGATCAGCTGCCGGTGACGCTGCCGGAGGACGTGAGCTTCGACAAACCGGGCAATCCGCTGGATCGCCACCCGACCTGGAGCAAGGTGGATTGCCCGAACTGCGGCGCCCCGGCCCGTCGGGAAACCGACACCATGGACACCTTTGTCGACTCGTCCTGGTATTTCGCCCGCTTCACCGATCCCTGGAACGCCGCTGCGCCGACGACAGCCACGGCCGTGGCCAGATTCATGCCCGTCGACCAGTATATCGGCGGCGTGGAGCACGCCATCCTGCACCTGTTGTACTCGCGCTTCTTCACGCGGGCGATGAAGGAAACCGGGCACGTCGATCTTGAGGAACCGTTCACCGGCCTGTTTACCCAGGGCATGGTTGTTCATGAAACCTATCGCGACGCCAGTGGCGCTTGGACCGAACCTGGCGACGTCCGCATCGAGGGCTCGGGCGCGGACCGTCGCGCGATTCATGTAAAAACTGGAGAACCCGTCTCGATCGGTCCGATCGAGAAGATGTCCAAGTCGAAGAAGAACACGGTCGACCCGGACGATATTATCGCCGCCTATGGCGCCGACACGGCCCGCTGGTTCATGCTTTCGGATTCACCGCCAGAGCGCGACGTCATCTGGACCGATGAGGGCGTTCAGGGCGCGTGGCGGTTTATCCAGCGCGTCTGGCGCATCACCCAGGAAGTGGCTTCCCTGGAGGCGGGATCAGGCGACGCCCCATCCCCGGTCGCCAAGGGGTTACGCAAGGCCGCCCATCACGCCATCGCCGCGGTGAGCGACGACATCGAGAAACTGCGCTTCAACCGCTGCGTCGCGCAGATCTACGAGTTGGCCAACGCCATCCAGGGCGCCATCAACAATGCAACGGAAGCGGAAGATGGTTCGGCAGACGTCGTCGACGCCCTGCGTGATGCCAGCATCATTCTCATCCAGCTGCTGGCGCCGATGATGCCGCATCTCGCCGAAAGCTGCTGGGAAACGCTGGGACGCGAGGGACTGGTGGCGACTGCGCCCTGGCCTGTTCACGATCCGGCCATGTTGGTGGAGGATGAGATAACCCTGCCGGTGCAGGTGAACGGCAAGAGACGCGCCGATATCACCGTTGCCAGGGACGCGGACCGCGCTACCATTGAGCAGGCCGCGCTTGCGGAAGATGGCGTGAAGCGCGCCATTGGCGACGCCGCTGTGAAAAAGATCATCATCGTGCCGCAGAGGATCGTGAATGTCGTCATCTGAATCCGGCCGTGCGGTTCGCAGCCGTCTTCGGTCCATGCGCCTTCTGCCTTTGCTGGCCGTCAGCGTCTCCCTTTCTCTTGGCGGCTGCTTCCGGCCGCTTTATGGGACATCCGCGACCGGGCAGAACGTTGCTGACCAGCTCGCCTCGGTGGATGTGGTGGTTGTGCCGAAAACGGCTCAGGAACGCCTGGCCCACTATGTCGAACAGGAACTGCGTTTCAATCTGAACGGCAGCGGGCGGCCGGCGACCAAGGCTTATCGCCTTGAGCTGGATCTGAGCCAGGAGGTGTTGACCTCTTCGGTGAACCAGGCCACCGGTCAGGCGGTCGCGGCGATCCTGCGCATCAAGGCCAATTACAAGCTGATTGAAGGCGGCTCCACGAAGGTGCTCGCGGAAGGTACGGCGAGCGCTTCCGCCGGCTACGACCGTACGCCGCAACGTTACTCCAACCTTCGCGCCGCCCGGGACGCCGAGATCCGGGCGTCCCGGGTCCTGGCCGAACAGTTGCAAACCAAACTCGCCGGTTGGTTCGTCGCGCGGCGCTGACCGGTCCGGCATGGCCTGCGCCGCTGTCCGGGCGGCGCTACGCCAGATGACTGTCGTCGTTTCCATGCCGGTTTTGCCGGTTTGGGCAGGTACACATGGTTGCGGTCAAGCCAGCAGAGATTAACGCGGTCCTGAGCCGTACGCCGGACGTTCCGGTTGTGCTTGTCCATGGCCCGGACGCTGGTCTAGTGGCCGAACGTGTCGGCAGGCTGGTGAAGGCGGTCATCAACGGCGACGACGATCCCTTCCGCCTGGTGCGTCTGGATGGGGACGTCGTGGCGTCCGACCCCATGCGGCTGGCCGACGAGGCCAATACCATCAGCCTTTTCGGCGGCAAGCGCGCTATCGTTGTGCGGGCTGGATCAAAAAGTATCGTTCCCGGATTGAAGCCCGTTCTGGAAGCGCCGCCAGCGGATGCGCTGGTCATCCTTCAGGCAGGTGACCTTGCCCGAACCTCCCCGCTCAGAACGCTCTGCGAACGCTCCAGAGCGGCTTTGACGATCCCCTGTTACGCCGATGGCCCGCGGGAACTCGCTGCCCTTGTAGACGACGTTATGGCCGCCCACGACCTGCGCCTGGAAAACGACGCTCGGGCCCATCTTATGTCGTTGCTGGGCGCAGACCGGCAGACCACCCGCAATGAGATCGAGAAACTTGCCCTGTACGCGCGAGGCGCCAACGCCGTCACAATCGGGGACGTTGACGCTGTCTGCGGAGACGCAGCGTCTTTGGCCGTCGACTCGCTGGTAGACAACACCTTTCTGGGCGATCTGAAACGCCTCGACGTGGATTGCAGCCGTCTGTTTGCCGACGGTAATGACCCAGGCGTTCTTGCGGGATTTCTGCTCCGACACGCGCTGCTGCTGTTGTCATCGCGCGCACAGGTGGAAAGTGGCGCTCCGGTTGGGCAGGTTGTCGACAGAATGCGTCTTCACTTCAAGCGGAAGGATGCGGTTCAACGGCAGCTGGCAATCTGGCCCGCGCAGGATTTGCAAATCATGGCCAGTGATCTGGGCCAGACGGTCGCCCGATGCCGGCAGAATCCTCCGCTACGTCACGAAATCGCTCGGGTAGCCATGTGGGCTGTCGCCATGCGCGCTGCGCGTCATCGTGCGCGCAGCTGATCCCATCCCGCAAGGACCAGACCGGCGCCACAGCAGCGCCGGTCCACGATTGTATGGCCGCCAAACAACCATTTCGAAGCGTCGCGCTGCACCGCCAGGTGGCGCTCGGCCGTTTCTGGAAAAAGACCCGCTGCGCCGGCTAGCCCCGCAGGCGCTGACAGATCATGTCCAGCTGCTGGAGGGAGTTGTAGCGCAAGCGTAACTCGCCTTTGTCGCCATTATGGGCTATCCGCACACGGGCGCCCAGAACTTCCTCCAGAACCTTCTCCAGCGCCCGCGTATCGGCATCCTTCGGCGCCCGGGTACGGGATCGGCTGGACGGTGTTTCATCGCCCTGCCCGGCCTCGTGCTGTGCGATCCGTTCGGCATCGCGTACATTCAGACCATTCTCGATAATCTGCCGGGCCACAGCCTCCGGATCAGCAACCGCCAGCAACGCCCGGGCGTGACCCGCCGTCAGATCACCATTATTGACCAGCTTCTGAATGGACTCTGGCAATTTCAACAGGCGCAGCGTATTCGCCACATGGCTTCGACTTTTCCCAATAATTTTTGCCAGGTCATTCTGCGTGTAGCTGAAATCCTGCATGAGTTGATCATACCCCATTGCTTCCTCAATAGGGTTCAGGTCTGCTCTCTGAACATTTTCAACGATGGCGAGTTCGAGAGAAAGCTTGTCATCAGCTTCGATGACAACAACGGGAATATCCGCCAACCCGGCCCGCTGGGCCGCCCGCCAGCGGCGCTCGCCAGCGATCAGTTCAAATACGTCTGGCAGATTGGGCAACTGCCGGACGACGACCGGCTGGATAACGCCGCGTTCCGCGATCGAGGCGGCAAGCTCCTCAAGATCGCTCTCCGCGAAGTGCCGCCGCGGATTGCGGGGATTGGGACGAACAAACTCAATGGCGACGCGACGCTGCCCACGAACGTTACTGGCGTCGCCCAGCGCCATATCATTACCGGCTTCGCCAATCAGGGCCGCCAGGCCGCGGCCAAGCCGCGGGCGAGGTTCATCCGCCATTTCTGATGTCCCGTAACCTGTCAAACACTATCGAACGGCACAGCCCTTCACGCCGCCCGGATCATACGCTCCCGTGCGATGACTTCCGACGCGAGTTTGAGATACGCCTGTGAACCCGCACACTTGAAATCATACAGCAACGCCGGCTTGCCATGAGAGGGCGCCTCCGACACGCGGACATTCCGGGGAATGACCGTGTCATAGACCTTTTGACCCATATAGCGCCGGACATCATCGACAACCTGATTGGAGAGGTTGTTCCGCGGGTCAAACATGGTGAGCACAACGCCGTGGATGCCGAGGCGCGGATTAAGCGCCGCTTTCACCTGCTCCACAGTCTTCAGCAGCTGGCTCAAACCCTCGAGCGCAAAAAACTCACATTGCAAAGGAACAACAACCGCGTCGGAGGCGGTCAGGGCATTAATGGTCAGCAGATTAAAAGACGGGGGACAATCAACCAGCACGTAGGTGAACGCCTCAGCCTCCTCATTGCCCGCCATGGCGGCAATGGCGTTTTTCAAACGCTGCGCGCGATCCCGCTCCGCAGCGATCCCGAGCTCAACACCAAGGAGATCCAGCGTTGATGGCGCGACCCAGAGATCGGGAACCGCCGTTTCCTGGGCGCAGTCCTGCAAGGCAAGACCATCCATCAACACGTCATAGGTCGACAGCCGCCGCGCCTGAACATCAATACCGAGACCTGTCGAAGCGTTACCTTGAGGATCCAGGTCAACTATAAGCACCCGCTCTCCAATCGCCGCCAGGGCCGTCCCGAGATTAATCGCTGTCGTGGTTTTGCCAACGCCACCCTTCTGGTTGGCCAACGCAAGTACGCGCGGCATCGTCCTAACATTGCCCGAAGCAGAGGCGCCAGCAGCTGACAAACCCGAAGCCGATTTATCCGAGATTCCCGTCGTCATCGCGTCGCTTCCCTGATTGACCTGATCCGCACGATCCGCGCCGCCTCATCTGTCCGACTCGCGATCAAATCATGCTCCATAGTCCAGGATATGGATGCCTGGGTCAACTCGGATACTACATCTTGTCCCTTTGGAAACAATGCGATAGCGCCACTTCTCAACACGTCTTTTGACCAGTCAATAAGCTGATCCAGCGGAGCGAGCGCCCTCGCCGTCACCACATCGACTTCGCCTGCGAACTCCGCAATGCAAGCTTCTACACGACGCTGATGAATGGTAGCAGAAGCGCCGGTCAGCCTGATGACATGGCGAAGGAAAGCACACTTTCTGGCATTGGCTTCCACCAGGTGAACGTGCCCACCCTTCTCCGCCAACAGGATTCCCAACATCACGCCAGGGGCGCCGCCGCCTGAACCCAGATCTAACCAACGCCGATGACCGGGAGCCAGGCTAAAGAGCTGAGCCGAATCGATGACGTGCCGACGCCATGCGTCCATCAGGGTTGAGTTGCTGACCAGGTTCTTGGCCTGCTGCCAGCGGAAAAGCTCGTCAACATAGATACCGAACCGATCTATTGTTTCACGTGAAACAATATCAATATCAGCAAGTAACTGAAGGTCAAACGCGGAGGGTTGATGGACAGCACTCATGCGGCAGTCCCCCGGGCTGACGCTCGCCGAACCATCGCCGAAAGCAAGGTCAACGCCGCCGGGGTAATTCCCTCGATGCGGGCAGCCTGACCAACGGTCCCAGGCCTTACTTCCGCAAGTTTGGCTTGAATCTCCGCCGAGATACCCGGGATTGCGAAGCTCATGCCCTCTGGTATCACGATCGACTCCGAACGCCTGAAAGAGGCGATATCCGCTTCCTGCCGATCCAGATAGACAGCATAAGTCGCGTCCGTCTTCAGTCTTTCTTGCAATGCGATCGGCGCCTCAGCGAGCCTCCTGTCAATGGTCGACAGCTGGGCGAATGAACAATCAGGTCGAGAAAGCAGGTCCATCGCTGACCGACGAACGCCATCGCGGTTGACGCGTATACCAATAGCGTCGGCTTCATTGGGGCTGAAGTTCGTCTTTCGCAGAAGCTCACGAAGCTCACTTAGAACCTGCTGCTTCTCCGAAAATCGCCGCGCCCGGGCATCACTAACGCAGCCAATCGAAAGCCCAAGTGGAGTCAAACGCTCGTCGGCATTGTCCGCCCGTAAACTCAGCCGGTACTCGGCGCGCGACGTAAACATGCGATACGGCTCAGTCACGCCGTTGGTGACCAGGTCGTCTATCAGCACACCGATGTAAGACTGGCTTCGGTCAAAAATTACGGGCGACAGGCCACCGGCAAACCGGGCCGCATTGAGCCCCGCCACAAGGCCTTGCGCAGCGGCCTCCTCATAACCAGTGGTGCCGTTAATCTGTCCTGCCAGATAAAGACCCGGAACAGTCTTGACCCCCAGGGTCACGCCGAGGGATCGCGGATCGACGAAATCGTATTCAACCGCATATCCTGGACGAACAATACGGGCGTCCTCCAGACCATCCATGGTGCGGATAAACGCTTCCTGCACGTCTGCAGGCAAGGACGTGGAAATCCCGTTTGGATAGACCAGGGTGCTATCCAGACCCTCAGGCTCAAGAAAAACCTGGTGCCCATCCCGGTCACCGAAACGAACAACCTTATCTTCTATCGAAGGACAATAACGCGGGCCGCGGCCTGTAATCTCACCTGAATACATCGGGGCACGATGCAAGTTTCCCCGAATCAGGTCGTGTGTGCGGGAATTCGTACGGGTGACGCCGCATTTGATTTGAGGATTCCCGATCGACTCGGTGAGCTCGGAAAAGGGCTCGGGGGGCGTATCCCCATCCTGAAGCTCAAGGCGTCCCCACGCGATGGAATCGCCATCGAGGCGCGCCGGGGTTCCAGTCTTGAGCCGCCCCATCCGCAGGCCGAGGGCACGCAAGCTGTCAGACAGGGAAATGGATGGTGGCTCCCCAATCCGCCCAGCTGCATGCTTTTCATCGCCAACATGAATGCGACCATTGAGAAACGTACCCGTCGTCAGAATACAGGCATCACAACGCACCATCCGGCCGTCCGCCAACTCCACGCCCACAACCCGGCCGCCCCGAAGTTGAAGGCGGCTGGCTTCTCCGATGATAATGTCCAGACCCGATCCATACGCATCCAGAAGCGAACTTACGGAACGTGCATACAGCTTTCGGTCCGCCTGCGCTCGGGGGCCACGGACAGCAGGCCCCTTGCGTCTGTTCAGCACTCTGAACTGGATGCCTCCACGGTCCGCTGCTAACCCCATCAATCCATCCAGGGCGTCGATTTCCCGGACAAGGTGACCTTTCCCAAGACCGCCGATCGCTGGATTGCAGGACATGACGCCAATGTTATCTGCGGACAGCGTAACAATAGCGGTTCTGCATCCCAGACGGGCAGAAGCAGCAGCAGCCTCCGCTCCCGCATGCCCACCACCAATGACGACAACATCGTAGAATGTCGTACTCACGTTCGCTCCTGTTTCACGTGAAACACGCGAAACCCGTTCCAAGGATTCGCCAGAAAGTATCATTTCCCGATACAAAAGGCTGCAAAAATTCGATCAAGCACGTCATCGACGCGCGCATGACCTGTTATAAGTCCAAGCTGAAAAATGGCCGAGCGAATATCCTCAGCCCAGAGCACCAGCAGCGACCAGTCGGACAGAGCTTCTTCTGAACCGTCGGCAGCGGGCAACCTGGCCAGAGCATCCAAGGCCGATGAAAACGCCTCGCGATGACGGCGCCGCGTAATGGCCACGCCCTCCCCCACGGCGCCAGTTGGCATCGCTCCTTTTAAAAGTTCTATCAGGCTGTCAATACCAGCGCCCGACTTTGCAGAGATAGCAACGTCAGCGGTGCAATCTTCTGCACAACCTGAGGCAAACAGGTCGATCTGCGTTAAAATGCGAAAGACACGTCCATCGACAGACGCTGGCGCGTTTTTCCATAGCGTCACCGCAGCCATGTCTGCGCGCTCAAGCCAAAGAATCACATCAGCAGCGTGAACCTGCTCAGCTGCCCGAGCGATGCCTATCCGCTCCACTGCATCTTCCGACTCACGCATTCCGGCCGTGTCGACAAGCCGAACCGGGTACCCACCAATATCCAGATGAACCTCGATCGCGTCGCGCGTGGTGCCGGCAACATCTGTCACGATGGCGACATCCCGCCCTGCCAAACAATTCAGGAGGGTGGACTTTCCCGCATTGGGTGGCCCTGCGATAACGATGCGAAACCCATCGCGAACCCGCTCACCAATGCCCCGGTCGGACAATAACTTCCTGATATCCCGACGAACGGTGTCGGCGATCCTCAGTCCAACAACAGAATGTCCCTCGCCCACGTCGCCTTCATCGGAAAAATCTATATCGGCTTCTATCAGAGCCAACGCATCAAGCAGGGAATCCCGCCACTGCGTTACCGGATGAGACAGCGAGCCATAAAGCTGGGCCATGGCCTGCTTGTGCTGGAACGAAGTTTCAGCTTCAACCAAATCCGCAACCGCTTCGGCCTGGGCAAGGTCCATCTTACCCGCAGTCACGGCCCGCCGTGTAAACTCCCCTGGACCAGCCAGCCTTGCACCAAGTCTCACAAGTTCTTTTGCCAAAGTCTCAACCAGAAGCATATTGCCGTGGATGTGAAACTCGGCGGCGTCCTGCCCCGTTGGGCTTTTGGCGGCAGGGAAGTATAGCGCCAGCCCCTGATCGATAATCTCCCCTGAACCGTCGCGCAGAGTAGCCAACGTAGCCAAGCGAGGTTCTGGAAGCCGCCTACATAACGACTCGAGTATACGGATCACGCCCGGTCCCGTTATGCGAACAATCGCCAAAGCGCTCTTTCCGACAGCAGTTGCTGGAGCATAGATGGTGTCGGTTTCCGCCCCGTAGGAAAACTTCATAACAGTCGCCCGCTATCCATGTTTCACGTGAATCATATCAGGGACTGGTAAGCCTATCCCCTTCTCCGGGCAGCTCCATAAGCTGCTCCACGGCCACGGCCGATCAATGAAACAACGCCAGACCAAAGGCCTGGCGTTGTTTCACGTGAATCACATGGCCGCCGTTCAGGTGTTCATGGAATCGAAAAACTCCGAATTCGACTTTGTCTGACGCAGCTTGTCCAGGAGGAACTCGATCGCATCCACCGTGCCCATCGGGTTCAGAATCCGGCGCAGAACATACATTTTCTTCAACACGTCGGCTGGAACCAGGAGTTCTTCCTTACGCGTTCCGGACCTGGTGATGTCGATGGCCGGGAATACGCGCTTGTCGGAAACCTTCCTGTCAAGAATGATCTCGGAATTGCCGGTACCCTTGAATTCCTCGAAGATCACCTCGTCCATGCGACTTCCGGTGTCAATGAGAGCCGTCGCTATGATGGTTAGCGACCCCCCTTCCTCGATGTTTCTCGCGGCGCCGAAGAACCGCTTTGGGCGCTGAAGGGCGTTGGCGTCAACGCCGCCGGTCAACACCTTGCCGGATGACGGCACCACCGTATTGTACGCCCGGCCCAGCCTCGTAATTGAATCCAGCAGAATCACCACGTCACGGCCATGCTCGACAAGACGTTTTGCCTTCTCAATGACCATCTCCGCAACCTGAACATGTCGTGCAGCCGGCTCGTCAAACGTTGAGGAAATGACTTCGCCATTCACCGAACGCTGCATGTCGGTGACTTCCTCCGGACGTTCGTCAATCAGCAATACGATCAGATAACATTCCGGGTGATTGGTCGTGATTGCCTGCGCGACATTCTGGAGCAGCACCGTTTTACCGGTACGCGGTGGCGCCACGATGAGGCCGCGTTGCCCTTTTCCGATCGGCGCAACGATATCGATAATGCGCGCCGAATAGTCCTTCCGGGTCGGATCCTCGATTTCGAGCCGGAGCCGTTCTGATGGATACAGGGGCGTCAGGTTATCGAAATGAACCTTGTGCCGGATTTTCTCCGGATCTTCGAAATTAATGGTGTTGACCTTCAGCAAGGCGAAATAGCGTTCGCCTTCTTTGGGGCCCCGAATCGGGCCTTCAACCGTGTCGCCGGTTCGCAATCCAAACCGGCGGATTTGCGAAGGAGAGATATAGATATCGTCCGGTCCTGGCAGATAATTTGAATCTGGCGAGCGCAGGAAGCCAAACCCATCCTGAAGCACCTCGACCACGCCCTCACCGATGATATCGGTTTCCTGAGCGGCCAGTTGCTTCAGGATCGCAAACATCAATTCCTGCTTGCGCATGATTGATGCGTTCTCAACCTGTAGCTCTTCCGCCGAGGCCAGCAATTCAGTGGGAGTTTTGGATTTGAGATCCTGAAGCTTGATCTCCCGCATGGGGGAATCTCTCACGTAATATAACTCCGGATGGAGTTCTTAATGGAAGGAAAAATCGCTCGCGGCCAGACGGCGCAAATGTTTGACTGGCGAAGGTCAAGCCAGCACGCAACAGATCGGATGGCCCGGATGCGTCGGATTTCCCGTGAAATCGGTACTCACACAAACGCTGCACGGCTTGGAGGGAAGCTATCCATAACGCAATGCCTTAACGATAACAAGCCCATCAAGCTGGTCACAGCCACGGTTTGATAATGACCAGCGCGACGATAGCCACCATCAACACCGCAGGAAGTTCGTTGATGGCGCGATAAAATCGGCTGGAATGGCGGTTGCGGTCTTTCTGGAACGCTCCGGCCTGTCGCGAGAGAAATACGTGGAAGCCTAGCAATACAATCACCAGCGCCACCTTTGCGTGAAACCAGCCGTCACGCCACAGGCCACCGTCCCAGGCAAGCCAGGCGCCAGCAATGACTGACACCGCCGCCGCCGGGTTCATGATCCCCCGTAACAGCTTACGCTCCATCACCTTGAACGTTTCCGCAGCATCCCCGTGTTGCCGTGCATCCGCGTGGTAAACAAACAGACGTGGCAGATACAGCATGCCCGCCATCCATGAGATGACTGCAACGATATGGAGCGTTTTGATCCAGAGATACAGCACCGCAACCTCCGTATCAGGCGCTCCTGACCAATCGGGCAAGTTCCTCGACATGCGCCACCGGTGTCGCCGGCTGGATTCCGTGCCCCAGATTGAAGATATGCGGGCCATTGGACAGGGCGTCGAGAATGCGCCTGACGCCGTCCGCCAGCGCTTCTCCGCCAGCCATCAGCGCCAGGGGATCGAGATTGCCCTGAACCGCCTTCATCGGCTGTATGGCCCGTGCAGCCCAGTTGACGTCCACGCCCCAATCCAGCCCCAGCGCATCGATCTCGTCGACCTTTCCAAAGGCCGTCAGATTCTGGCCAACCCCTCGGGCAAACACAATGACCCGAGCATGTGGCCGCTGCGACTTCACGTTCCGGACAATCCGCGTAACCGGATCATGACACCAGCGCTGGAACAACGCGGGAGGCAGGGCGCCGCCGAAGCTTTCGAAAATTTGCACGGCCTGGGCGCCCGCATCAATCTGCGCCACGAGATAACGGGTGGAGGCTTCGACGAGCAGCTCGATCAACGCCTGCAGAAAATCTGGGTCCTGATAGGCGATCAACCTGATTGGCGCCTGATCCGGCGTACCCTTGCCAGCGATCATATAACTGGCGACCGTCCATGGCGCGCCGCAAAAACCGATCAGTGCTGTCTGTCCGCCTGTTTCCTCGGCCAGCTGTGTCCGCACGCGCGCCACGGTTTCCAGCACAGGGTCGAGCCTGCCGAGATTTTCTGAATGGCCGAGAGCTGAAAGTCCGGAATGACCGGTTACCGGATCAAGGCGTGGGCCTTCACCTTCGGCAAACCATACATTCTGTCCGAGCGCATGGGGAATCACGAGAATGTCGCTGAACAGGATGGCCGCGTCAAAACCAAACCGCCGGATCGGCTGCATGGTGACTTCTGCTGCAAGCGCCGGGTTGTAGCAGAGATCCAGGAAGCTCCCGGCGTGGGCGCGGATGGCGCGATATTCTGGCAGGTAACGGCCTGCCTGACGCATGAGCCACAGCGGCGCCCGTTGGGTTCTTGCGCCGGACAATGCCTGCATGAAGAGCGATGCGTCCTGTCCCATGCGCACAGCCGTCCTTTTAAAAGAGAGATATGAATCTTTGAATCTGTTTTTTCTTTTTAGGCAGGGGATTTCCCATGCCCAACCCCGTCCACATACCATCCCCAGGCCCTGGCCCAAAGCGACGCCGTTGGGGTAAATGGTTAATGCTCCGTAAACGCCGGCGCGTTAACGGCTCGTTAACAATTATGGCGGCTTCCTGGCAATGTTATGCACCTCCTGCGATCGGGATGCGGATTCCGCGCACAGGCGGGGCGGTGTTGAGAAGGGCGTGCATGGAATCCGGTCGTCATTGGCGGGGCTGAAGCGAGGCAGGGTTCCGTGCACAGCGGTCCACACCTTTCCCCGCGGCGGGACGGCTGGGCAAGGGGGCTCCACGGGCTTCCGCCGGCGCTGCCGCGGACGATTTGGTGTGGCGTGCGGATGACTGCGCGGTCACAATGTCACGCCATCGGGACCAGGAGCAGTGAATTGGGCAACCGGAGCTTTTTCCATCTACACCTGATATCGGATTCGACCGGCGAGACCCTTATCGCGGTGGCGCGGGCGGTTTCGGCGCAATACGACGGGATATCGGCGATTGAGCACGTTTACCCATTGGTGCGCTCGCGCTCGCAACTGGAGCGTGTCACCGATGGCATTCAGGCGGCGCCGGGCATGGTGCTGTACACCCTGGTAGACCCGGATCTGGCGTTGGAGGTGGAGAAGGTTTGTCTTGAAACGGGCTCGCCGTGCCTGTCGGTGCTGTCGCCAGTCGTGAACATGTTCGAGGCCTATCTGGGCGCGGCGTCGCGTGGTCGACCAGGAGCGCAGCACACCCTCAACGCCGATTATTTCAAGCGCATCGACGCCATGAATTACACGATGATGCACGATGACGGCCAGTCGGTCAGCGGTCTGGCTGACGCCGACGTGATCCTGTTTGGCGTCAGCAGAACATCCAAGACCCCGACAAGCATCTATCTGGCCAATCGTGGCGTTAAAACCGCCAATGTGCCTTATGTGCCGGGCGTTCCGGTTCCTCAGGGCATGACAGAGTTTCGCGGGCCCCTCGTCGTTGGACTGGTCGCCAGCGCCGAACGCATCGTCCAGATACGCCAGAACCGGTTGCTCAGCCTGAACGCCTCTGACAGTTCCGCCTACGTGGACGAGGAAGCTGTTGCGGCTGAGATCACTGAAACGCGCCGGATCTGCGCGCGGAATAGATGGCCGGTTATTGACGTCACCCGCCGGTCGATTGAAGAAACGGCGGCGGCCATCATGGACCTGTACCGGGATCACCGCTCGCGCCAGACCAGTTCGTGGGAGGCGAGAGGGCAGGGCGCCGCAACGGGCCAGACGACAACATCATGACAAGAGGGAAGTGATGACAAAGGGGCTCTGGCTAGCTGACATGCCGCTGGTGCTGGCGTCCGGTAGCGCAACGCGTCGCGATATGCTGGAAGCGGCGGGTATCCCTGTTGAGACCAGCCCGGCCGCCATTGATGAGCGGGAAGTGGACCAGGCGGCGCGACGCGCCGGCCAGCCAGCCGCTGCTGTCGCCATGTTGCTGGCCAGGGCCAAGGCCATGGAGGTTTCGGCCCGTTATCCGGGAAGGCTGGTGCTTGGCGCTGATCAGACCCTGGCGTGTGAAGGACGGCAATATGACAAGCCAGCCGATATGGCTCAGGGCAGGGCGCATCTGAACGCCCTTTCCGGGCGCGTCCATAATCTCCATTCAGCCGCGGCTTTGATCAGGGACGGCCGGATCGTAGGGGAAACGCAGTCATCGGCCGAATTGACCATGCGTCGCCTTGGCGCGGAGTTCATTGACGCCTACGCGGCGGCCGTGGGGCCGAAAGTCATGATGAGTGTTGGCGGCTATCAGCTGGAGGGACTTGGCGCCCAGCTGTTTGATCGCATTGACGGTGATTATTTCACCATCCTTGGCCTGCCGCTGTTGCCTCTCATGAGCCAGCTGCGGGCAGCGGGCTATATGGCGGAGTAAGGCGTGGAACAGACAGAAAATGTCGTGCGGGCGTGCGTCGTCGGCGATCCGGTTTCCCATTCGCGCTCGCCGCTGATTCATGGGTACTGGCTGGACCGCCTGGGAATTGCTGGCGTCTATGACCGGCGCAGGGTGACCGCGGACGAGGTCGAGGCGTTTTTGCAGGACGTGCGCGTCGGCAAACTTCGTGGCGGCAACGTTACTGTTCCTCACAAGGAAGCGGTGGCGCGCCACGTGGACGCGCTGACCGATACGGCGCGCCATTTGGGCGCCGTCAATACGGTTTGGGGAGTGGACGGCCAGGTCTGGGGAGACAACACCGATGTCACCGGCTTTCTGGCCAATCTTGATGAACGCTGTGCTGGCTGGGACCGCACGCGTGAAAAGGCGATCGTTCTTGGCGCTGGCGGCGCCGCCCGGGCGATCATTTATGGATTGCTGACGCGGGGTTTTCAGGAGATCGGGATTGCCAACCGCTCGCTGTCCCGCGCCCGGCAACTGGCGGATGAGTTGCAACCCGAAGGCGCGCAGAAGCTGCTCCCGATTGCATGGGACGCCCGGTCCGACGCCCTGAAAAATGCGAACGTCCTCGTTAACACCACCTCGCTGGGCATGGCTGGTCAGCCGTCGCTGGACATTTCACTGGAGACGTTGCCGGTTCAGGCTGTGGTGCATGACATTGTTTATGCGCCATTGGAAACCGACCTGCTGCGCGCGGCGCGCCAGCGCGGCAATCCGGCCGTGGATGGCCTCGGCATGCTGTTGCACCAGGCCGCGCCAGGCTTCGCTCGCTGGTTTGGCCAGAAACCGCAGGTGACGGATGAACTTCGCCAGCTCATTATCGACGACATGAACAGGACCGCGGCATGACCTTCATTCTCGGACTCACCGGCTCCATTGGCATGGGCAAGTCAGCAACCTCCGCCATGTTCCGTGAGATGGGGGCATGGGTGTACGACGCCGATGCGGCCGTGCACGCTATCTATGCCGGTCCGGCCACACCGTTGGTTGAGACAGCCTTTCCGGGTGTCGCCGATGAAAACGGCGTGGTCAACCGCGAGCGGCTTGGCGCCGCTGTGCTGGGCGACGCAGCGGCGCTCAAGCGCCTGGAGAGCATTGTCCACCCTCTGCTGCGTCAACATCAGCTGGATCTCGTTCGGCAGGCTGTCGAAGCCAATGTCCCCATCCTTGTGATGGATGTCCCCTTGCTGTTCGAGACGGGCGGAGACCGGCGTTGCGATGCGGTGGTTGTCGTCAGCGCTGATCCGGAAATCCAGCGGGAGCGCGTTCTGGCGCGACCGGGCATGACGCCTGAAAAATTCGAGATGATTCACGTGAAACAACTGCCTGACGCGGAGAAGCGCCGCAGGGCTCATTTTATCGTTGATACGGGGCGCGGGTTCGACCATGCGCGGCGTCAGGTAGGTGATATCCTCAAGACCATCGCCGGGCGCGAAGGCGCCGCCGCAAAACAGCTGCTGGCTGCCGCCTGAGGTTGACGGCCGCACCACGCCGAAAGTTTACAGGCGCGCGGTGAGCCTCCCGCATGCGGCGCGCCGCCATTGAATGTCCGCAACCGGAGATCAGCCTTGAAGCTCAGGGAGATCGTTTTCGATACAGAAACCACGGGTGTTGATCCCCACAAGGGCGATCGCATCGTCGAGATTGGCTGCGTCGAAATTCTCGACCATCTTCCGACCGGAAACACGTTTCATTGCTATATTAACCCGCAGCGCGATATGCCTGCAGAGGCGTTCGCCGTTCATGGACTGAGCGCCGAGTTTCTGGCGGACAAGCCGGTTTTCGCCTCGGTGGCCGATGACTTCCGCGCCTTTATTGGTGATGCGCCGCTGGTCGCCCACAACGCACAGTTTGACGTGAACTTCATCAATGCGGAATTCGCCCGGCTCGGTGTTTCCGCGCTCGACCCTGGACGCATCGTCGACACGCTGTTCATTGCCCGTCGCAAACATCCAGGCGCCAACAACTCGCTGGACGGCCTGTGCTCGCGTTACGGCATCGATAACAGCCGGCGCACAAAGCACGGCGCCTTGCTCGACGCAGAGATTCTGGCGGAGGTATATCTGGAGCTGCGCGGCGGCCGGCAGACAGGTCTGGATCTGAGTGTGACGGAGGCGCCAGCCCGCGCCCAGGTCGTTATCCAGACGACGGTTTCCGAAACGGAAATTTTGACGCGCAGCGCGCCACTACCGCCTCTCCTGACACAGGAAGATGTGACGGCGCATCGCGCCCTGGTCGCCAGCATGAAGGACAAGGCCATCTGGCTGGACTATATCCAGCCCGAGGATGCGACTGCTGAAAGCTGAGGAGCAGGCCAGCGTAGCTGGCGCGTGTCCTCTTGGTAAACAAAAAGGGCGGTGGCCACGCCACCGCCCTTTTTTACAGAAGTTCGAAATCCGGCCGCCTTACTGGGCCTGCGCCGGAGTTTCAGCGAACTGCTGGGCGCGTTCGCGGTACAGGGCGGCGAAGTCGATCGGATCGACATACAGCGGCGGAAAGCCACCGCCGCGCACGGCGTCAGCCACGATCTGGCGAGCAAACGGGAACAGCAGGCGCGGGCACTCGATCATGATGACCGGATGCAGGTCTTCCGCCGGAATGTTCTGGGCGCGGAAAATACCGCAATAGGTCAGGTCGAAGGCGAACAGGGTGTCGTTGTCGACCTTGGCGTTGCCCTCAAGCTTGAGCTCGACCTCAAAGTCCGTTTCCGACAGCTGCTGGGCGCCGACATTGACCTGGATGGAGATCTGCGGGGCCTTTTCCTGGGGGGTCAGGGACCGGGGCGCGTTCGGATTTTCGAACGACAGGTCGCGGGTGTACTGGGCCAGGCCGTTAAGCAGCGGGGCGCCGTCTTGCGGCTGCGGGCCGCCGTTTACAGACGTGTCTGACATGAAAGGATCCTCTCCAGGATGCGTCGCGTATACTCGGCGTCGCCGGTTATCTGTCGGCGAATGATTCGTGACGGACGTCAGAAGCCATGACGCCATGCGGGCGGAAGCGGCGCGCTAACATGGAACAGTCTTCCATACAAGCGCCAGTCTCTTCGCCGCCGAAATGATGAAAAGGCTAGATGTTAGACGATAGCACACCATATTATCCGGAGCATTCGCTAACACGACGGCTTTGGCGGTCTCCGGTATCGCCAGCGTCTCCGAAAGCACTCCGCCGCAGGTCGCGCCTGGCGTGGCCGGCGGTGGTTGTTAATGACCGGTTTTTACAGGTTTCCAGGGACCATGCAGGATTCGTTTGACCCGCTTACCATTATCTTTCTGGCCCTGGCGGTTTTCATTATCTGGAAACTGAGGTCGGTCCTCGGCCAGCGCACCGGCAGCGAACGACCGCCCTATGATCCGTTTGCCCGCAAGGACGCCGCGAAGCCCGATGAAAAGGCGTCGCAGCCGGATGGCGGCGGCAAGGTCATTCATCTGCCTGGCAGCGGCCCTGTGGCGCCCGCGGCCGGTCAGACGTCAGCGGAGCGCTGGACGGGAATTGCCGAGACGGGCGGACCCGTCGCCGCCGCCCTGGACAGCATTGCCGCCGCCGAACCCCAGTTCGACGCCAGGCAGTTTCTGGAAGGCGCCAAATCGGCCTACGAGACCATTGTGCTGGCGTTTTCGCGAGGGGATCGCGTTACCCTGAAATCACTGCTGTCGCAGGAGGTTTATGAGGGCTTCGAACGTGTGATCGCCGAACGCGAAAAAGAGGGCCAGCGGGCTGAAACGACCTTTGTCGCCATCTCCCAGCCGGTAATCTCCGACGCGGAGGTCAGCGGCAAAAACGCCCAGCTGACGCTGCGCTTCACCTCCAAACTGATTGCCGCCACCCGCAACAGGGCAGGGGATGTTGTTGATGGTGATCCGGAAGGCGTGGTTGATGTCACGGACGTCTGGACGTTTGCCCGCACCTTGGGCAGCCGCGACCCCAACTGGCGGCTGGTGGCGACTGAATCGGGCGGTTAGGAGACGTCTGGTTCCCTCTCCTGGGCGACATGATGGTTGAGTCGGGAGCGTTTCCAGGTCATGGAAACGCTCCATTTTGTTGATGCGGTTCCGGATGTGGAGCCCAGCGGCCAGGTGGAACGCCAGGACTGATCTCCGGCGGGCATGATTCACGTGAAGCACTCCGGTTGTGCAAGAGAACTGTCGCTGGATCACGATGGTCGAGACTTTGCCTGGCCGGCCGCAAATGACCTGGCTGGAGTTCCGTATGACGCGCAAACGCTCGCGGGAGCTTGACCGGCAGGAGCGCCTCCTGTGGGAAACCGTGGCGCGGACCGTGACGCCGCTCCCGGGCCGGCTGCCGCCGCCGTCACTGCCCGCTGACCCGCCGCCAGTGGAACGGATCGATCCGGTTAAATCACAAGCCGGGGAAAAGCTCGCCCAAACTGGTGGAAAGGCCAGGAGCTTGCGTGAGCTGTCCGCCAGAAAACCGCCGCCAGCTTTGCCGCCCATGGTCGCCATGGCCCGCAAGGAACGCAGGGCAGTGTCCAGAGGCTCCGTACAAATTGACGCCAGGCTTGATCTGCATGGCTTACGCCAGGATGAGGCCCAACGCACCTTGCGGAATTTTTTGGTGCGTTCCGCCGCCGCTGGCTGCCGCACCGTACTGGTGGTGACCGGCAAGGGCGCGCAGGCGCGGGACGATGCGCCACTCTGGCATGGTGACCGCAGCGAACGCGGCGTACTGCGCCGGCTGGCGCCTTTCATCCTGGAGTCCGCTGAACTCAGGGATGTTGTCCTGGGTTATGAAGCGGCGGGCCAGCGCCACGGAGGTCTCGGGGCTCTGTATGTGCGGTTGCGTCGTCGCAGCCGCTGACAGCGGGATTCTGGCCGCGGCGTTGCTTGTGGAATCCCCATCCTGGAATGCCGCCGCCAAGCCAGATGACGCCGCCATAAAGGGCTCCGCCGGCGGCGCATATCAGCAGCAGAACGGCGAGGCGGCGGACGCCGCCGCCATGGCTGAGGAGCGGCGCACAGGCCACGACGACAAGGGCGGCGGCCATGATGCCCGCCGCCAGCGTCTGAACCAGCAGGGGCCTGAGAATGGCCCGCGACGGTCGCCACCAGTTCCGGGAGGCCAGCGTCAACGCAATGGCGGCGCATTGCGCCCACAGGCCCGCTGTAACGGCCGCGCTGGCGCCGACGACGCCCCAGAAGGGGGTCAGCAAAACTGCAGCCACGGCGGTGGCCAGGACGCCGGCGCCGCCGCAGACGGCCGAGGCCCATGCCTGTTCGCGGACCAGAAGCCCCTGCAACAGGACCCGCGCCGCGACGCCAGCAGGCAGGCCCGGCGCCATTGCCATCAGCGCCATCGCCGTGCCGGTGACGTCGCCGGGAGAAAACGCGCCCCGACTGAACAGGGCCCTGATGATGGGTTCCGCCAGCACAAACAGCGCCACTGCCGCCGGCAGGCCGATGGCAAGCGCATAGACAAGCGCATGGTCCAGCATTTTGCTGGCTGGAAGCGCATGGATAGCGGTGTCGTCGGCGCGCCGGGCGCCAAGCTCCGTCAGCACAACCGAGCCCAGGACAACGCCGGCTAACGAAAGCGGCAGCTGAAACAGCCGGTCCGCGTAATAGAACCACGCCAGAGCCGCTGGCTCCTGCGAGGCCACGGCTGAAGCCACAATGCCGATAATCTGGAAACTTGCCGTTGCAACCAGCGCCGGCGCGCCTAGCCGCAAAGCCTTGCCGATGCTGGCCATCACGCCGGGTTGCAAGCCGCTGGCCGCCTGACGCAGAGTCGGCTTTAGCGGCCAGAGGACAAGCGCCAACTGCAATAATCCGCCGACGCTCAGGGAAAGCGCCATTAGCGCACCCATGGTCCGGGGCGTGTCGGTGACAAGCGGGATCGCCAGATATGTTCCCACCAGCGCCGCATTGACGATGGCCGGCGCCAGTGCTGCGATGACGTAACGTCGCTCGGCGTTGAGGAAAGCGGCGGCGATCGAGGCCAGCGTCGCCGCCCCGATAAACGGCGTCATCAGCACGAACCACCAGCGCGCCAGTTCAAAGTCCTCAGCCCGGCTTTCAAGGCCTGGGGCGGAGAGATAGATAACCGCACTGGCGCCCAGCGCCAGCAGGCCCCCCAGAACGCCAAGCGCCAGCGTCGCCAGCGCCAGGGTTGTCCGGGCAAAGGCGGCCGCATGCGCTTCACCGTGCTGCATGCGCAAGCGCAGATAGATCGGGGTGAGGGCAGCGTTCAGGCCGCCTTCGCCGAGCGTACGGCGCAGGGCGTTGGGTGTCCGCAGGGCAGCCAGCAGTGCCTCCGCCATGGGGCCAGCGCCCAGCAGGTTGGCTACCAGAACATCGCGGGCATAGCCCAGCAGACGGGATATGATTGCGGCGAGGCCAACCGCTGCAACTGGCGACGCCAGTTTCATGCGCAGCCCGCCACTGCGGATCGAACGCCAGGCGTGGAGGCATGGCGCGCTGACGCGCATGGCTGGGATTCACGCCGGCGCTCGCCTATGGTCGGTTGGCCCGAGGCCAATGCCCTGTGCGCAGACCTGTTCACCACATGACCACTCCACCAGATCGCATACTCATGACCGATATGGCTTCAGATCGCCCAAAGGCGCCAGCCCATGATCCAGTGCAATCCGCCGGATCACAATCCGCGCCGGGCAGGGCCATCCTGTTCCTTGCCATGGCGTCGTTCGTCAGCGCCGCAACCGCCCGCGTCGCCGATCCCCTGTTGCCGGAAATCGGCCGGGAATTCGGCGCCACGCCTGGCCAGGCGGGGCTGATCGTCGCCGCCTTCTCCATATCCTACGGGCTACTCCAGGCTGTCTACGGCCCTGTCGGCGATGCCTTTGGCAAATATCGCCTGGTCGCCATCGCCACATTCCTTTCATCGCTCGGCGTCATCGCCAGCGCGTTTGCCAGCTCCCTGCATGTGCTGGCCGTGACCCGGCTGCTGTCCGGGGCCACCGCAGCCGCGATCATTCCCCTGTCCATGGCGTGGATCGGCGATGTGGTGCCCTATGACCAGCGTCAGTCGGTGCTGGCGAAATTCATGAGCGGGCAAATTCTGGGACTGGTGTTCGGTCAGGCGTTTGGCGGCATGCTGAGCGAAGTCATGGGCTGGCGGCAGGTGTTCGTTGTGCTGGCGCTGCTGTATGTGCTGGCCTCGGCAGGCCTGACCGCCGACATGTTCCGCAAGGATCACCCGCCGCCGGTGCGGTCAGGCAATGGAGGGGTGGGACGCGGCGTGTTGCAGATGCTGGGCCTGCTGGCGCGACCATGGCCGCGCACCGTCATCATCATGGTTTTTCTGGAAGGCGCGATTGTCTTTGGGTGCTGGGCCTATGTCGGCTCAGAGCTGCAACGCCGCTTCGCCGTTGGTCCCGGGACCGCCGGCGCCATTCTTGCGGTCTTTGGCTTTGGCGGACTGGCTTACGCCCTGAACGCCCGGACCATGGTCAAACGGTTCGGCGAGCGCGGCCTGGTGATCTGGGGCGGCGTTGGCCTGGCCGTTGCCTTCACGTTGATCGCCATCACGCCCGTGCTGTGGAGCGCCGTTGTCGCATCGGCCATTTGCGGCCTGTCATTCTACATGCTGCACAACACGCTGCAGACCAACGCCACGCAGATGGCGCCGGAGGCGCGTGGTTCGGCGGTGTCGCTGTTCGCCTCGGCGCTGTTCATTGGCCAGACGGCAGGCGTGGCGGTCATCGGCCCCATGTTCGACCGCTGGGGCGGTCAGCCGGGGTTGATTGTCGCCGCGATTCTGACGCCGCTGCTGGTGGTGTGGTTCGCCGGACGGTTGCGCAGCCGCCCGGCGTGAGCAGGGGGCGAAGCTGTTACAGGATGAAGCGGCTAAGATCGGTGTTCCGCGCCAGTTCGCCCAGGCGGGCCTCCACATAGGCGGCGTCGATCCGGACGGTTTCGCCGGCGCGGTCTGCGGCGGTGAAGGAAATCTCGTCGAGCACGCGCTCAATGACCGTCTGCAGCCGGCGGGCGCCAATGTTCTCCACCGAGGCGTTTACCTCCACCGCGATGCGCGCCAGGGCGTCGATGGCGTCGCTGGTGAAGTCCAGCGTCACGCCCTCCGTCGCCATCATGGCGATCGACTGGCGAATGAGATTGGCCTCGGTGTCAGTGAGGATGCGCCGGAAATCGGCTTCATCCAGCGAGCTCAATTCGACGCGGATTGGCAGGCGACCCTGCAACTCGGGCAGCAGGTCCGATGGTTTGGCCGCATGGAAGGCGCCGGAGGCGATGAACAGGATGTGGTCTGTCTTCACCGGCCCGTGCTTGGTGGAAACGGTGGTGCCCTCGATCAGGGGCAGCAGATCGCGCTGTACGCCTTCACGAGAAACATCGCCGCCGCCACGGTGTTCACGCACGCAGATCTTGTCGATTTCGTCGAGAAAAACGATGCCGTCGTTCTCGACCTGGCGGATGGCCTCCTGAACCAGTTGCTCCTGGTCGAGCAGTTTGTCGCTTTCCTCGCTTACCAGCGGCTCAAAGGCGTCGCGCACGGTGGTGCGGCGGGATTTGGTGCGCCCGCCCATGGCCTTGCCGAAAATGTCGCCGATATTGATGGCGCCAACAGAAGCGCCCGGCATGCCTGGCAACTCGAACATCGGCATCCCGCCGGAGGGCGCCTGCAGTTCGATATCGATTTCCTTGTCGTCGAGCAGGCCGTCGCGCAGCTTGCGGCGGAATGACTCACGGGTGGCGGCGCCGGAGGTGGAGCCGACCAGGGCGTCGAGCACACGTTCTTCGGCTGCAAGCTGGGCCCGGGCCTGCACATCCTTGCGCCGGGTTTCGCGCACCAGCGAGATCGCCACTTCCACCAGATCGCGGACGATCTGCTCCACGTCGCGGCCCACATAGCCGACTTCGGTGAACTTGGTGGCTTCCACCTTGAGGAACGGCGCGCCAGCCAGCCGCGCCAACCGGCGCGAAATCTCGGTCTTGCCGCAGCCGGTGGGGCCAATCATCAGGATGTTCTTCGGCATCACCTCGTCGCGCAGCGCAGGTTCGAGCTGCTGCCGACGCCAGCGGTTGCGCAGGGCGATGGCGACGGCGCGCTTGGCGTCACGCTGGCCAACGATATGCCGGTCCAGCTCCGAAACGATTTCACGGGGAGAGAAAGTGGTCATGGCGACAACATGCTAGAGCGTTTTCCAGAAAAGTGGGCGCCACTTGCATCTGGAAAGCGCGTTAAATCAAAGAGATAGGGCAATCTCCGTTCAGTACGAATGGATCTTGCTCCTGGCGTTTCTGCGAAACCCCGGGTGTTTCGCATCGACAATGCGTGCGGGCGGCAGGGGCGAATTGCCTAGCGCGCGATCTCGAGGCTTTCGAGGACAAGATTGCGATTGGTGTAGACGCAGATGTCGCCAGCGATCGCCATCGACTTGCGCACGATCGCTTCGGCGTCCCGGTCGGTGTCGAGCAAGGCGAGCGCCGCGGACAGGGCGAAGTTGCCGCCTGAGCCAATGGCCATCACCGAGCCTTCCGGGTGGGCTTCCGGTTCGACCACATCGCCGGTGCCGGAAAGCAGCAGGCTGACGTTCCGGTCAGCCACCAGCATCATCGCTTCGAGCCGGCGCAGATAGCGGTCAGTGCGCCAGTCCTTGGCCAGTTCGACGCAGGCGCGGGTCAGTTGCGCGGGGTATTGCTCGAGCTTGGCCTCAAGCCGCTCGAACAGCGTGAATGCGTCTGCGGTTGCGCCGGCAAAGCCGCCGAGCACGCCGCCGCCGGCCAGGCGCCGGACTTTGCGGGCATTGCCCTTGATAACGGTCTGGCCAAGGCTGACCTGACCATCGCCGCCCATGACGACCCTGTCGCCCTTGCGGACCATGAGAATGGTGGTGGCGTGAAAAACGGCCGGGCCGTCACTGGGCATGGAAAGATCCGTCTACATGCTGGAACATCGCTCCTGCATGTAGGACTTCCGGCGCCGGCAATCCAGTGTCAGGCCGGAAAAGCGCCTTTGGCGACAGGGCGGGGGATTGAGAACCACGCCCGCCCTGCGCATGCATCGCCTGGGACGACGGGATTATTCTGCGGCCATTGGCAGCCGATGGTAACGGCCGGCCCGGGCGTTGAGATCGGCGAGGGCGGCGGCGTATTCCTGACGGAAACGGGCGATCAGTTCGCCGGCGCCGATGATCTCCTTGATCGGACCCACGCCCTGGCCGGAGCCCCAGATGTCGCGCCACGGTTTCACCTGCTTGCCGTCGTCGCCGAAATTCATCTTCGACGGGTCCGAAGTCGGCAGATTATCCGGATCGAGGCCGGCGCGCTCAATCGATTTACGCAGGTAATTGCCATGCACGCCGGTGAACAGGTTGCTGTAGACGATGCCCGAGGAATCAGCGTCGACAATGCCCTGCTTGTAGGATTCGTGGGCGTTAGCCTCACGCGTGGCGATGAATGCGGAGCCGATATAGGCGAGGTCCGCCCCCATGGCCTGCGCCGCCAGAATGGCCCGGCCGCTGGCGATCGCGCCTGACAGGGCGAGCGGGCCGTCAAACCATTCGCGAATATCCTGGATCAGCGCCATCGGCGAAATGGTGCCGGCATGCCCGCCGGCGCCCGCCGCCACGGCGATCAGGCCATCGGCGCCCTTTTCGATCGCCTTGCGGGCGAACCGGTTGTCGATGACGTCATGCAGCGTGACGCCGCCGTAGCCGTGGATGGCCTGGTTCAGGTCTTCCCGCGCGCCCAGCGAGGTGATGATGACGGGAACCTTGTGCTTCACGCACAGTTCAACGTCGTGGTCGAGCCGGTTATTGGAGCGGTGGACAATCTGGTTGACGGCGAACGGCGCTGATGGCTGGTCCGGATGGTCACGGTCATGCGCCGCCAGTTCCTCGCGGATCTGGTGCAACCATTCATCCAGCAGTTCCTTGGGACGGGCGTTAAGAGCCGGAAAGCTGCCGACGACGCCTGCCTTGCACTGGGCGATGACCAGTTCAGGCCCCGAGACGATGAACAGGGGCGAGGCGATCGCCGGCAGGGACAGACGTTCCGACAGGACCTTGGGCAAACTCATGTGTTCCTCCTGAACCGGCCAGCGGCCGGTCTGTCTGATGCTTCACGGAGCAGGCCCTGCAACGCGCGTCTGGGCAGGGCCGATATGGCTGTCAGCAAGCCCCCATAACGCGCTGGCGACAATGCGGGATTGCGCCACAGACTTGTCAGAATGCGCCAGTCAGAATGCGCCCGGTGAAAAACCCGTTGATGACCGTCAACGCGATTTGACATCGAACCGCGACCGCGACAGCTTTTTTCCAATCAATATTGAATAACATTCGGGAGGGAACAAACGATGGCGCATTGGCGCAAGAGGACGTTTGTCCGGAGAGGCTGTTCGTGTCTGCGGCGCGCCGGCGTGACTGCCCTGATGGCGGGGCTGCTTGCTTCGCCTGCCCTGGATGGCGTGAAGGCCGGGGAAAAGCCGGCGATTTCTGACGATGCCGTCAGGATAGGCCTGCTGCTCGATATGTCCGGCCCCTACGCCGATATCACCGGCCCCAACAGCGTTGTGGCGGCGCAGATGGCCATCGATGACTTTGGCGGCAAGGTTCTTGGGAAAAAGATCGAGCTTTTGAGCGCCGACACGCTCAACAAGCCCGACATCACCGCCGCGTTGGCGCGGGAATGGTTCGATTCGAAGAATGTCGACGCCATCATGGATGTCGCCGCGACGGCGCCGTCGCTGGCGGCGCTGGAAGTCGCGAGGCCGCGCAACAAGATCGTGGTGCTGACCAGCCCCGCCTCAGCGCGTCTGACCAACGAAGCCTGCACGCCCACCTCCGTGCACTGGACTTATGACACCTATGCGCTGGCGCATGGCACCGGCAAGGCCGCTGTCAAACAGGGGTTCGACAGCTGGTTCTTCGTGACGGCGGACTACACCTTCGGCACGGATCTGGAGAAAGACGTGACTCGGGTGGTGCGCGAGGGCGGCGGCAAGGTGCTGGGCTCGGTGCGCGCGCCGCTCAATACGCTGGATTTCTCGTCGTTCCTCCTGCAGGCGCAGGCCTCGAAGGCGAAGATCATCGCCCTGGCGAACGGTGGCAATGACACGGTGAACTCCATCAAACAGGCCCAGGAGTTTGGCGTGGTTCAGGGCGGTCAGAAACTCGCCGGCATGCTGATCTTCCTGTCCGACATCCACAGCCTCGGCATCGACAAGGCCCAGGGGCTGGTGCTCACCACTGCATTCTACTGGGACCGCGACGAGGCGTCCCGGGCATGGTCGAAGCGATATTTCGAGAAGACGGGACGCATGCCCAGCATGTCCCAGGCTGGAACTTACTCGGCCACCATGCACTATCTGAAGGCCGTGCAGGCGGCCGGCACGGATGCGACCGACGCCGTGATGAAGAAAATGCGGGAAACGCCGGTCAATGATTTCTTCGCGACCAATGGCAAAATTCGCGAGGACGGCCGCATGGTGCACGATATGTACCTAGCCGAGGTGAAATCGCCGTCCGGGAGCAAGGGACCGTGGGATTACTACAAGATCCTGCAGACCATACCAGGCGACGAGGCGTTCCAGCCCCTGTCCGAATCGCGCTGTCCGCTGGTGAAGAAGCCATAGGTTCGCAGTCAGCGGCAGCGATTGACCGTTGATGCGCGACCGTTCCATGGTTTGGCATTAACGCGTCGCGCGTTACGCGCCTGGAGGCGCCGCCCTGAGCGGGGCTCTCCAGGGCGATGTTTCGCGTGAAACAAAAAATCCGGGAGAGAAACGGCATGACGCAATCCGGCCGCTGGAAGCAGCGGCCCGAAGGCTCCACCTGGGGCGACTTTGGGCCGGACGATCAACTGGGACGACTGAATCTCATCACCCCGGAAAAGGTGAAGCAGGGCGCCGCGGAAATTCGTGAAGGCCTGTCGTTCTGCCTCAGCCTGCCGCTGGAATATCCGGGCGGCAATGTGCTCAATCCGCGCCGTTTCCCGCCCGTGCTGCGGCCGACGCGCCGCGGCGACGCCGTCAACATGAATTACCAGCTGGGGCGCGATCATGCCGGCGCCACCGACGTGCTGTGCGATGACCTGGTGCTCCTGCACCTGCAATATTCAACCCAGTGGGACAGCTTCGCCCACGTCGGCTCGATGTTCGACGCCGATGGCGACGGCGTGCCGGAACCTTTATATTATAACGGTTTCCGGGCGGGGGAGGACGTGGTCGGCCCCAGTGAGCTGGCGGACGCCGGCGCACCGGAAGGTTATGGTCCCAGCACCTCCGGCGCCAGACGTCTCGGCGTCGAGAACATGGCGGTCAAGGGCATGCAGGGTCGCGCCGTGATGATCGACCTGCACGCCCATGTCGGCCGGGCGCGGGAGATCGTCGGCTATGACCAGCTGATGGCGATCCTGGAAAAAGACAGGGTGGAGATTGAAACCGGCGACATGGTCTGCCTGCACACGGGCTTCGCGGAGTTCCTTCTGGAACTGGGCGGCGCCCCGACCCATTTCGCTGTTGAAAATGCCTGCGCTTTGCTCGATGGCCGCGACAGGCGCCTGCTGCAATGGATCACGGACAGCGGCCTGGCCGCGCTCATCGCCGACAATTATTCCGTTGAGGCTTATCCGGCGCGTCCCGGTGGCGATTGCTGCGCCCAGCTGCCCTTGCACGAGCACTGCCTGTTCAGGCTCGGAGTTCATCTGGGCGAGTTGTGGCATCTGACGCCGCTGGCCAAATGGTTGCGGGATCACGGCCGCAACCGCTTCATGCTGACCGCGCCGCCCCTGCGGCTTACCGGCGCCGTAGGCTCGCCGGCAACGCCTGTCGCGACGGTCTGACTGGTTCCCGGGAAGGCGTCAGCCGGCGGAGAGCGCCGGCGCGACGCCCTCCGGGTTGCGCAGATAGGCCAGCATTGGCTCGGCGTTGATGCGGATATCTTCTTCCGCGCCCTGCCGCGCCAGTTGCGGGTCCTTCTGCCGCAGGCCGTCCAGCAGCGTATGGTGGGGATGGCGGCGGGGCAGGGTGGTCGGGCGATGAACCAGCAGCGCATTCATCAGCGGACCAATTTGCAGCCACAGGGTTTCAGCGATTCGATAATGCAGCGGCATGTCGGCGATGGCGCAGAACGCTGCATGAAAACGCTGGTTCTCCGCGAATGATTCCTTGAAGTCGCGCGCCTTTTTCAGGGCGATCATGCGGTCATGGATCGCTTCCAGCTCCGCTACCTGGTCAGCCGTGGCGATTTCGGCGGCGCGCGCTGCCGAACGCCCTTCCACATCGATGCGCAATACGCAGATCTCGCTAAAGCGCTCCGGATCGATATGCGGGATGCGCACCGAGCGATGGTCGAGCTGGGCTACCGCCATGTCGGCCACAAGGCGCGCCAGCGCCTCACGCACCGGCGTCGGGCTGACGCCGAGTTCCGCGGCGATATCGCGCAGCTTCAGCTTTTCTCCTGGCGAGAACCGGCCGCTCATGATGTCGCGACGCAGACGGAAATATGCCTGGTTGCTCAGGCTTTCCCGGGCCAGGGGTTCATCGGACTGCTTTTGGAGTGCGGACATCATGGCGTTTTCTCCCGCCCGTTGGACAGGATGTCATTTCATATATGCGATGCGAAGCGGGTGTGGGCGCTACATGCACCGCCGCCGTCGCCAGCACAACCCCCGGCCCGCCCGAAGCGGCGGCAATGTGGAACTTTATAAGACGTTACAATAATTCAGGCGTCGTTTGTTGACGATCGGGAAGCGACGGCCGGGAAAGCTGCGCGTGCAGGCGCCGAAAGGCAACCAGGCGGAATTGCTACTTGGCATGATGCGAACCGCCGCTTAACACTGGCCCACGCGCCCAATTTGTGGCGCGCGGCGATAATTCCGCTTGACGCCACATGTCGAGAAAGCAGCCCAGGCCATCTGGAGATGGCCCACGGGCGCCCCCCGGTTGGCCGGTTCTCGAAAACATGGGGTGAGAAGGAGAGCGGTTCCCGTCGCGCGCGACGGAGCATGGGCAGTGATCGTGTTCGGCGGACTGGGTTGCGGCCCGCCGCGGGCGAATTCCCGCAATGGAAATACTCTTCTGGCGTGAGCCACAAGGGATGCAGGAAACGGACCGCGTTGCCCCCGGGGGGGCGTGCGGCGACATGGCGCACGGGAAGGACAAGAGGATGGATCTGAGCTTTACCCCTGAAGAACAGGCCTTCCGCGAGGAAGTGCGGGAGTTTTTCCGGACCGCTCTGCCGGAAAAGCTTCGCGTCAAGCTTCGCGCTGGCCATCACGTCAGCAAGGACGAGCAGGTCGAGTGGCAGCGCACCCTTAACAAGAAGGGTTGGGCGGTTCCGCATTGGCCGGTCGAGTGGGGGGGCACCGGTTGGGATCCGGTGCGTCAGTACATCTTCCGTGAAGAGCTGATGGCGGCGCCTGCGCCGGAGCCGCTGGCCTTCAACGCCAGCATGTGTGGCCCGGTTATTATCCAGTTTGGCTCTGAAGAGCAGAAGAAGCGCTTCCTGCCGCGCATGGCCAATCTGGACGACTGGTGGTGCCAGGGCTTCTCGGAGCCGGGTTCTGGCTCGGACCTCGCTTCGCTGAAGACCTCGGCGCGTCGCGATGGCGATTTCTATGTGGTCAATGGCCAGAAAACCTGGACGACCCTCGCCCAGCACGCTGACTGGATCTTCTGCCTCGTCCGCACCGATCCCTCCGCCAAGCCCCAGCGCGGCATCAGCTTCCTGCTGATTGACATGAAGACGCCGGGCATCACCGTGCGCCCGATCATCACCATCGAAGGCGGCCACGAAGTCAACGAAGTGTTCTTCGACGACGTGCGGGTTCCAGCGGAGAACCTGGTCGGCGAGGAAAACCGCGGCTGGGATTACGCCAAATTCCTGCTCGGCAACGAACGCGTCGGCATTGCCCGCGTTGGCGCTTCGAAGGAGCGTGTCCGTCGCATCAAGCTGCTCGCGTCCGAGTCGCGTCACGGCAATCCGCCGATGCTCGAGAATGCCCGCTTCCGGGAAAAGCTCGCCGCCATCGAGGTGGAGCTGAAGGCGCTGGAAATGACGCAGATGCGCGTTGTCGCCAACATGGCGACCCTGGAAGGCAAACCCGACCCGGCCTCGTCGATCCTCAAGATCAAGGGCTCGGAAATCCAGCAGACCCTGACCGAGCTGATGGTCGAGCTGGCTGGCCCGGAAGCGCTCGCCTACCAGCCTCATGGCGCGGATGGCCGCAACGAGCCGGCGGCGGCGCCGGAATGGGCCCTGACCTCGGCACCCAACTTCTTCAACTATCGCAAGGTCTCCATCTACGGCGGCTCGAACGAAATCCAGAAGAACATCATCAGCAAGCAGGTGCTGGGCCTCTGAGAGGCGGGCGCCGCTTCCCGGCCGGGGGGCCGGGAAGCTTCCGTTATCTGGTATGCGGACTCCGGCGCTGAGGCGCTGTCGAGCCGGCAAAGGAACAGTCAGTCATGGATTTTGACCTCAGTGAAGAGCAGCGCCTGCTGAAGGACAGCGTCGAGCGTCTGGTCGCCGACAAATACGATTTTGAGTCGCGCAAGCGGTACGGCGCCGAGCCGAAGGGCTATAGCGACGCGCTTTGGGCGCAATATGCCGAACTCGGCGTTCTTGGCCTGCCGTTCGCGGAAGAGGACGGTGGTTTTGGCGGCGGCGCGGTCGACACCATGATCGTCATGGAGGCGCTTGGCCGCGCCCTGGTGCTGGAGCCCTATCTGGCCACGGTGGTGCTGGGCGGCGGCGCCCTGCGTCGCGCCGGCAGCGCAGCGCAGAAGCAGAAGATCATCCCCCAGATTGCCGAAGGCAGTCTCAAGCTTGCCTTGGCCCACGCTGAACCGCAGGCCCGGTACAATCTCGCCAATGTCGCGGCGACGGCGAAGCGCGACGGCGACGGCTGGGTGCTGAATGGAGCCAAGTCGGGCGTCCTGCATGGCGACAGCGCCGACCTGCTGGTGGTCAGCGCCCGTGTTTCCGGTGAGCAGACCGCTGAAAAAGGCGTAGCCCTGTTCCTTGTGCCGGCTGACGCTGGCGGCCTGACCCGCCGTGGCTACGCCACCCAGGACGGCCTGCGCGCCGCCGATATCGATCTGGCCAACGTACGCGTTGGCGCCGACGCACTGCTTGGCGGCGAGGACGACGGTCTTGCCGTTGTCCGTCGCGTCTACGACGACGCCATTGCCGCCACTTCGGCGGAAGCTGTTGGCGCCATGCAGCGGGCGCTCGAGCTTACGGTTGAGTACATCAAGACGCGCAACCAGTTTGGCCAGCCGATTGGCAATTTCCAGGCGTTGCAGCACCAGGCCGTGGACATGTTCACCGCGCTCGAACAGGCGCGCAGCATGGCCATGTACGCCACGATGATGGCCCAGGAGGATGACGCCGAAGAGCGCGCCCGCGCCATGGCCGCCGCCCGCGTTCAGGTTGGCCGTTCCGGTCGCGTTGTCGGCAAGAATGGCGTGCAGCTTCACGGCGGCGTTGGCGTCACCATCGAGTTCGCCATCGGCCACTACTTCAAACGCCTCACCATGATCGACGCCATGTTCGGCGACGCCGACCACCACCTCGGCATCCTGTCAGACCTCGGCGGTCTGCTGCCGGCCGCCTGAACGGGCGCCGCCGCTGTCATTGTGAGACCCGGCCTGTCGCTCTGACAGGCCGGGTTTTGTCCATTCTTGCGCCATGAATTCCCCGTCTTCTGGCGGCAATGTCCAAATGGTTTCCCATGCAATAATTGCCCGGTCTGGTGGCGCGCAATGACTGACGTCCGTATGGTTCTGGCGGCCTTGCTTTTCTGCATCGCCGCCATCAGCGGCGTGATCTATATCGCTGTCCAGCCAACGCAGTTACGTGTCGGCGTGACTGCGGACGACGCCATCAGCCGGCATGTCATGCAGATCGCCGACCAGGCGTTCCGTGAACGCAAGAAGGAGATCCGCCTGAAAACGGTGGTGTTGCGAAACGCCGCCGACGTGGCGGCGGCGCTGAACGCCGGCTCCATCGATCTGGGTGTGGCGCGCTCGGACAATATTGCCGCCACCGCCTCCGAGGCGGTTCTCGTCCTCCGCCGCGAAGCGCTGGTCATTGTGGCGCCCGGCGTCGATGATGCGACGGATGTCAGCGCCCTTGCCGGCAAGCGCATTGGCGTGCTGGCTTTCGGTGGCCCTGAGCCCGGCAATCGCCTGAATGCGCTGTTCGATTATTATGGCCTCGTGGGCGCCTCCCGGAAGAGCGCCGTCATCCAGCCGGCGGAACTGAACGACGCCTTGGCCTCGCGCCGCTTCGACGCGTTCGCGCTGCTCGGTTCGGTGGCCGCCCCGGCTGTCGCCGCCAGCGTGCGCCGCATCGCGGAAGGCAACCCCGGCGGCATCGCTATTATCGACATGGCGGAAGCCGAGGCGCTGGCGCAACGCGTTGGCGATCTGGAAACGGTCTCCATCCCCGCCGGCATTTTTCGCGGCAGCCCGCCATTGCCGGCGAAAAAGAAGGATACGGTGGCCGCGCCGGTGCGCCTGATGGCCCGGGCAGACCTGGACGAAGGCAAGGTATCGCGGCTGTTGCAGCAGTTTCTGTCCGTTCGCTCCGCCATCCGCCGCGCCGCGCCGGGCTATGACCACTATGAAGTGCCAGACCCCGAGGATTCTCCGGTGCTGGTGCACCAGGGCGCCCGGGCTTTCCGGGATGGCGAAAGCACTGGCCTGCTCGAACGCTACAGCGATGCGCTTTATCTCGGCCTGTTCGTGATCGGCGGCGTCGCCTCCTTTGCAACAGCTGTCGCCGCGCGTTTTGCGCTGGGCCGTCGCCGACGTCTGATGCGCGTGCTGGGCGACCTGCGGGCCACTGGCGCCAGCCTGGCAGGCGTAGCGTCGCTGGCGCAACTGGATGAGGCGGAGGCCAGGGTTGAACATCTGCTGTCGTCAGTGTTCGAGCGCGCCGCCAATTGCGAACTGTCCGCAGACGATCTCGCCGCCATCAATCTGGCGTTTGACTGGTGGCGCACCCAGATCACCGATGCCCGGGCCCGTCTGTCTGCTCCGGTCGACAAGGTGGGGAAGCGATTCCTGCCGGCGCAGGCGCCCGGCAGTTGATCAGCGACGCGTTATGCGTCAAACGAACCTGAACCGGCGATAGTGGCCTTGCCGCTGCGCCGGTCCGTCATTGGGTAGCCGCTGATGAATGCGCAGGCTACGGGACAGGAGAACGCTCCATGCGTGCCGGCGAAGTCGCGCGATCGACCAACGAGACCAAAATCTCCGTTTCCATCAATCTGGACGGGGACGGCAAGGCTGACGTCGCCACCGGCGTCGGGTTCTTCGATCATATGCTGGACCTGTTCGCCCGTCATGGCCTGTTCGACGTCAAGGTCCACGCCGACGGCGACCTGCATGTCGATGACCATCATACGGTGGAAGATTGCGGCATTGCCCTTGGCGAAGCGTTCCGCAAGGCGCTGGGCGACAAGCGCGGCGTGGTGCGCTACGCCGACGCGCACGTCCCCATGGACGAGACCCTGTCGCGCGTCTGTGTCGACATTTCCGGCCGGCCGTTCCTGGTGTTTCGCACGGAATTCACCACCGGCAAGATCGGGACCTTCGATACGGAGCTGGTGCGGGAGTTTTTCCAGGCTTTCGCCATGAACGCGGGGCTCACCCTGCACGTCGAGACGTTCTACGGCCTCAACAGCCACCATATCGCCGAGAGCTGCTTCAAGGGGCTCGGCCGCGCCTTGCGCAAGGCCGTGGCGATCGACGCCCGCGAAGGCAACCGGATTCCGTCCACCAAGGGCGCGCTCTGACGCGCCGAAAGAGGGTGTGGGCGCTGTGCGCCAGGGGGAGCTGGCATGAAGTCCTTTCTGCTGTTTGCGCCGCAAGGCGCGACGCCTGGGAGTCCCGGCGCGCTCGAAGACGCCGAGGTCGTCAGGGATTCATTCATCTGGCTGGCGTTTCTCGCGCCGACGTTGTGGTTCCTGTATTTCCGCCTGTGGCTGGCGGCGCTCGTCGCTTTCCTGGTTACGCCAGCAGTGCTGGCGCTCGCCGCGTATTTCCCCGTTGGGTCGGGCGTCGTGCTGATGGTCCTGCTGGCGGTTCGCCTGTTCATTGGGCTGGAAGCTGGAGCGTTGCGCGCGCGATCCCTGCGTGGCCGGGGCTATCGTCTGGCGGACGCTGTCGTTGCCCGTAATGGAGCCGAGGCGGAGAACATGATGTTCAGGCGGTGGCTGTCGCAGCCAGCGGAAGATTCCCCACCAGTTATCACTGCGCAACCCGTCGCGCAGCCGGAGCGACGCGCCATGGCGGGCATTGTAGGGTTATTTCCCGAGCCGGAGGGCGGTCGTTGAATACGGTTGTTGTGGTTGATTATGGCTCGGGCAATCTGCACTCCGCCTGCAAGGCGCTGGAGCGCGCCGGTAATGACGCCGCCGGCGAGGTCACTGTCCGGCTGTCGTCCGATCCGGACGAGGTGCTGAAGGCCGACCGGGTGGTGTTGCCAGGCGTCGGCGCCTTCGCCGACTGCCGTCGCGGCCTCGACGCCGCGCCGGGTCTGACTGAAGCGCTGACTGAGCTGGTGCAGGAGAAGGGCCGGCCGTTCTTCGGCATCTGCGTTGGCATGCAGCTGCTGGCCTCGCGCGGCCTTGAGTATGAGATTACCGCCGGTCTCGACTGGATCAGCGGCGATGTGGCGCCGATCCGTCCGGCGGATCCATCGCTCAAAATTCCTCACATGGGCTGGAATGATCTCACCCTGGTCCGCCCCCATCCGCTGCTGGACAATCTGCTGGGCTCCAATGGCAGCCGCGACGCCTATTTTGTCCATTCCTATGCGCTGACCGCCGCCCGGCCGGAAGACGTGGTCGCCACGACCGACTATGGCGGGGCGATTACCGCCTTCGTCGCCCGGGACAATGTGGCTGGCAGCCAGTTTCATCCCGAGAAAAGCCAGGGTTTCGGCCTTGCGCTGCTTTCCAATTTCATCAGGTGGCGTCCGTGATCCTGTTTCCCGCAATCGACCTCAAGGAAGGCCAGTGCGTCCGCCTGGTTCATGGCGACATGAAACAGGCCACGGTGTTCAACGACAACCCCGGCGCCCAGGCTGAAGCCTTCCGCGCCCAGGGGTTCGACTGGCTGCACATCGTCGATCTGGACGGCGCCTTCGCCGGTCGGCCGGTCAATGCCGACGCGGTCGAATCGATCCTTGCCCGCGCTCCTGGCATGTCCGTGCAACTTGGCGGCGGCATTCGCGACATGCGCACCGTCGACGGTTGGCTGTCGCGCGGCGTGTCGCGCGTCATCATCGGCACCGCCGCGGTGCGCGACCCGGCGTTCGTGCGTGAGGCGGCGCGGCTGCATCCTGGCCGCATCGCCGTTGGCATTGACGCCCGCGACGGCCGCGTGGCCGTCGAGGGCTGGGCCAGTCTGTCGGAGATCGGGGCGGAGGAGCTTGGCAAGAAATTCGAGGACGCCGGCGTCGCCGCCATTATCTTCACCGACATCAGCCGCGACGGCGCCATGGGCGGTCTCAACATCGAGTCGACGCTGGCGCTGGCCCGCGCCGTGTCCATCCCGGTGATTGCGTCAGGTGGGCTGGCGTCCATCGCCGACGTCCAGCGCCTGACGCAACCCGACTGCGCGATTCTGGAGGGCGCGATTTCCGGCCGCGCCCTGTATGACGGCCGTCTCGACCCGGCGGAAGCGCTGGCGTTGCTGAAGAACGCGGGACGTTGAGCCGATGTTGAAGGTTCGCATCATTCCCTGCCTCGACGTCAAGGACGGGCGGGTCGTCAAGGGCGTCAAATTCGTCGATCTGGTCGACGCCGGCGATCCTGTCGAGGCGGCGCGCGCCTATGACGCGGCAGGCGCCGATGAGCTCTGCTTCCTCGACATCACCGCCAGCCACGAAGACCGCAGCACCCTGCTCGATGTGGTGCAACGCACCGCCGAGGCGTGCTTTACGCCGCTGACTGTCGGCGGCGGCGTCCGCGCCGTTGAGGATATCCGCCGGCTGCTGCTGGCCGGCGCCGACAAGGTGTCGATCAACACCGCGGCGGTGAACAACCGCCAGTTCGTTCGCGAAGCCGCAGAGAAGTTCGGCGATCAGTGCATCGTTGTGGCCATCGACGCCAAGCGCGTTTCGCCGGACGGCGCGCCGCCGCGCTGGGAGATTTTTACCCACGGCGGCCGACGCGAAACCGGCATCGACGCCATCGATTTCGCGCGTGAGGTGGTCTCCTTGGGCGCCGGCGAACTGCTGGTCACCTCGATGGACCGGGACGGCACCCGTTCCGGCTACGACCTGCCGCTGATGAAGGCGATTTCCAGCGCTGTCAGCGCTCCGGTGATCGCTTCAGGCGGCGTCGGCTCGCTGGACGATCTGGTCAATGGCGTGACGCAAGGTGGGGTCAGCGCTGTGCTGGCCGCGTCGATTTTCCATTTCGGGACTTACACGGTCAGTGAGGCCAAGGCGCATATGGCCGCGGCTGGCATACCGGTGCGGATGGTCTGACATGGCTGAACTCAAGGGCAAATTCACGCTTGAGGATCTCGAAGCGATCGTGGCGGCCCGCGCCGCGGCAAGCCCGGACACGTCATATACGGCGAAACTGCTTGCTGACGGTCCGATGAAGGCTGCAAAAAAGCTTGGCGAGGAGGGCGTGGAAGCCGCGCTCGCGGCCGTGGCGCGCGACAGGGAAAACCTGACCGGCGAAGCAGCCGATGTTTTATATCACCTGCTTGTTGTGTTGCGTGGCGCTGATATTCCGCTCAGCGCCGTGATGGAGGAACTGCAACGCCGGACCGGGCAGTCCGGATTGCAGGAGAAGGCGTCCCGCCAGACCTGAGTGAAGCGGCGGGAGACAGGAACGACAATGACGCCAGCAGATATCGCCGCGCCGCCAGAGCAGATCGAGCGCTCCGTCTCTCCATTTCGCGAATTTACCCGGGCGGAATGGGCCAGGTTGCGCGCCGACACGCCGTTGACGCTGACGGGCGATGAGGTCGTGAAGCTGCAATCGCTCAACGACCCGATCTCGCTGGAAGAGGTCATCGCGATCTATTTGCCCCTGTCACGGCTCCTGTCCCTGTACGTCGCGGCGACCCAGGGGCTGTTCAAGGCGACGCAGCGCTTTCTGCTGGCCGAGCAGGAAACCAAGGCCCCATATATCATCGGCATCGCCGGGTCTGTCGCCGTTGGCAAGTCGACCACCGCCCGCATCCTGCAGGCGCTGCTGGCGCGTTGGCCCAATACGCCCAAGGTCGACCTGGTCACCACCGACGGCTTCCTCTACCCCAACGCCGAGCTTGAGCGTCAGGGGCTGATGGAGCGCAAGGGCTTTCCGGAAAGCTATGACACGCAGAAGCTGCTGCAATTCCTGTCGGACATCAAATCCGGCAAGCGCAATGTAGCCGGTCCGGTCTATTCCCACCTCGTTTACGACGTGGTGCCGGGCGAGGAAGTGCATGTCGACCAGCCGGACATTCTCATTCTCGAGGGGCTGAACGTCCTGCAACCGGCGCGTCTGCCCCGCGATGGCAGGGATATTCCGTTCGTATCGGATTTTTTCGACTTCTCGGTCTATCTGGACGCCGACGAGGATCTGCTGCACGAGTGGTATGTGACGCGCTTCATGCGCCTGCGTGAAACAGCGTTCCGCGATCCGCAATCCTATTTTCGCAAATACGCCAGCGTCAGCGAGGGCGAGGCGCTGCAGATGGCTGAGCGGCTGTGGAGCCGCATCAACCTCACCAACCTGCGCGAAAATGTGCTGCCGACCCGCCGCCGCGCCGACCTGGTGCTGCGCAAGGGCCGCAGCCATCTGATCGAGGAAGTTTCGCTGCGCCGGCTGTAAGCCGCGTCGATAATCGAAAAGCAGGGCTGAAAACGGGGCGGCGCAAACCGCCCCGTTTTTTTCAGAACTTGAGGCCCGACTGGGCGATCAGCTGTTTGAGATCGGCGACTGGCCGGGCGCCCATGTGCTGGATAACTTCTGCGGCGGCGATGGCGCCGATCTGTCCGCAGATTTCGAGCGGCGCATTGCGGGCGAGCCCGAACAGGAAGCCTGCCGCGAACAGATCGCCGGCGCCCGTGGTGTCCACCAGCGTTCCGATCGGCGCCGCCGGCACGGCGATGCGCTGGCCGTTGTCCAGGATGACGCAGCCTTTTTCCGAGCGGGTGACAACACCCAGCACGTCGCGTTTCGCCAGCTCGGCCAGCGCCGTCCCGAAATCCGCTGTCTGGTACAGGCTCGTCACCTCGTGGGTGTTGGCGAAGACGATATCCACCACCTTGCTGTCGATGAGGTTATTGAATTCGTCGCGATAGCGGTCGACGCAGAACGCATCGGACAGGGTAATGGCGACGCGCCCACCACTGGCGTGCGCCACTTCGGCGGCGCGCAGAAAGGCCGCCTTGGCCTGCGGCGGGTCCCAGAGGTAGCCTTCAAGATAGATGATGTCCGACGCAGCGATCATGTCCTCGTCCAGGTCCGCCGGGCTGAGGTCCTGCCCGGCGCCCAGATAGGTGCTCATGCTGCGCTCGCCGTCTGGCGTGACCAGTACGAAGCAGCGCCCCGTGCCAGGGCCGTCTTCGGCTGGCGCCGTTGGAAAGGCGACGCCCATGGCGTGTAGGTCATGGGCGAAGGCCGCGCCCAGGTCGTCCCTGCGCACCCGGGCGATCAGGGCGCCGCGCCCCCCAAGCGCGGCGACGCCGGCGATGGTGTTGGAGGCGGACCCACCGGAAACCGTGGTGGTGGGCCCCATGGCCGCATACAGGGCGTCGGCGCCGGCTTCATCCACGAGCTGCATGGCTCCCTTGGCGATGTGATGCTGGCCAAGAAAGGCCTCATCGGCGCGCGCCAGGATATCGACGAGCGCGTTGCCGATGCCAAGCACATCGTGCCGTTTTGCAGACATGGAGATCTCCTGAGGGATACGCCCGGACGCGGGCGTTCTGGCGGGTGGTTTGCTGGAAGCTGTCGGGAAGCCCCGCTTTCCTGACAGCTTCCGAAACAATTGTCAGTTACCTGATAGCAGAACGGGATGGAGCCGTGCCATGATTCGGGTCAAGCCGGGGCGCCAAGGCGCCCGTCATTGTTGCATGCCCCCGGCCGACGCCTGAATCCGTTGCGCTTGCGCGATGGCGCGCCCGGCGTCATAACGCGCCCTTGCGACGCATGTTCACGCGGGGCGCTTCCTGACCGGGGCGGCGCCGTTCATCTGCCAGGAGCATGCCCGTTCCTCCGACATGCGATTTACGTCCGTTCCGGCGCTGTAGCTGAACGAACGCGGGTCGCACCTGACGTCAACCGGGTGATGGTGAAGCAGTATGGCGACAATCGGCCAGCGCGTGTTCTCCGGCGTGCAACCAACGGGCAATCTGCATCTCGGCAACTATCTTGGCGCCATCCAGCGCTTTGTCGGGCTCCAGGACCAGTACGAGTGCATCTATTGCGTGGTGGACATGCATGCGATCACCGTGCCCCAGAAGCCGCAGGAACTGACGCGCCAGATTCGCGAAGTCACCGCCGCCTTTCTGGCCTGCGGCATCGACCCGAAGCGGCATATCGTGTTCAACCAGAGCCAGGTCAGCGGTCACGCGGAGCTGGCGTGGGTTTTCAACTGCGTCGCCCGCATGGGCTGGCTCAACCGCATGACCCAGTTCAAGGAGAAGGCGGGCAAGGATCGGGAGAACGCCTCCGTGGGGCTGTTCACCTATCCGGATCTCATGGCCGCTGACATCCTCGTTTACCGCGCCACCCATGTGCCTGTTGGCGAGGACCAGAAGCAGCATCTGGAGCTGACCCGCGACATCGCCCAGAAATTCAACAATGATTTCGCTGAATCGATCGCGCGCAATGGCTTCGGAGAGGCATATTTCCCGCTGGCCGAGCCGCTGATTCAGGGGCCGGCCCGCCGTGTCATGAGCCTGCGCGACGGCGCGAAGAAAATGTCCAAGTCGGATCCGTCCGATTATTCGCGCATTAACCTCAGCGACGGCCCCGACGCCATCGCCCAGAAGGTGCGCAAGGCCAAGACCGACGCCGAACCGCTGCCCTCCGAAGAAGCCGGCCTCGCAAACCGCCCGGAAGCGGACAATCTGGTCGGCATCTACGCCGCCCTGTCCGGCCGCGCCAAGGCTGATGTCCTGTCCGAGTTTGGCGGTTCGCAGTTTTCGATCTTCAAGAGCGCCCTGGTCGATCTGTCCGTGGCCCATCTGGGCCCTATCGGTTCGGAGATGCAGCGCCTGGTGGCGGATGCGGGCTACATCGATTCGGTGCTCGTCGACGGGGGCGACCGCGCCCGCGTGCTCGCCGATCAGACCATGCGAGATGTCAAGGATATCCTTGGTTTCATCCGCGCCCGCTGATCTCACCAGGCTCCCGCAGGCAGGACATCGTCCATATCCGGGCGCGACGTGGTGTTTGTTGCCATTACCGGGCGCCCCCGCCATATTCGGTCCAGAGGGCCGGCGCGACTGGCCTGGAAGCGCGTAGAGTGCGCTCAGACAAAAGACAGAGCAGAAATCCGGGCCAACGCGGACGGGTTCTGCTCCAGCCGACCCGCCGGCCTTGAACCGGCGCGCGAGGAGTTGAAAATGTTTATCCAGACCGAAGCGACGCCTAATCCGGCGACGCTCAAGTTTCTGCCTGGTCGCACCGTTCTGGCGGACGGCACGCTCGATTTCCGCAGCCGTGACGACGCCTCGGCGTCGCCGCTGGCCGAGCGCCTGTTCAACGTGGATGGCGTCGCCGCCGTGTTTTTCGGCAACGATTTCATCACGGTCACCAAGGCAGGCGGCGAGTGGGCGCATCTGAAGCCGGCCATTTTGGGCGCGATCATGGAGCACTTCATGTCCGGCGCGCCGGTGGTGGCCGACCGGGCGGCGCTGCCAGTGGATGACGGTGAAGAGTTCTTTGACGAAAAAGACGCCGGCATCGTCGACACCATCAAGGACCTGCTGGAAACGCGCGTGCGGCCGGCAGTGGCCAATGACGGCGGCGACATCACCTTCGTCGGCTATCGCGACGGCACCGTTTATCTGTCGATGAAGGGCGCCTGCTCCGGCTGTCCGTCGTCAACCGCGACCCTGCAGCATGGCATCCAGAACCTGTTCCGGCACTTCCTGCCTGACGTTCAGGCCGTGGAGGCCGTGTAAACATCGCCCGCGACCGGGGGCGGCGGAGGGAAATGTAATTGCGCGTTCTGGCAATTGATACGGCCCTTGGCGCCTGCTCGGCGTGCGTGGCGGAGCGAGGGGCTGCGGCGGCGATCTCAACGGAAACCATGGTCATGGAGCGTGGCCACGCCGAGGCGTTGCTACCGCTGCTGGAGCGTGTGATGGCCCATGCGCCGGGTGGTTTCGGCGCCATCGACCGGGTGGTGGTCACCGTCGGACCCGGCAGTTTCACCGGCTTGCGCATCGGCATCTCGGCCGCCCGGGCCATCGGCCTTGCCCTCAAGGTCCCCGTCGTCGGCGTCACCAGCCTCTCGGCCTTGCTGAGTCCGATCGTCGCCACCGCCGGCGACCGCGTCGCCGTCGCCGCCATCGACGCCCGCCATGGCCAGGTTTTTATCCAGGCCGTGGCTCCCGGAGGCCGCGTCGTGGTGCCGGCGCGACTGGCCACCGCCCGTGAGGCGGCGCGCCTGCTCGGCTCCGGCAATATCATGATCGCTGGCTCCGGCGCCGGCCTGCTCGCCGCCGAGGCGTGGTCTGTGGGCGTCAACGCCACGGTCGCGCCAGACGCCCTGTTTCCCGATCCCCTGTGGGTGGCGCGGCTTGGCGCGTTGGCTGATCCGGCGACGGCGTTGCCAAAACCCTATTATTTACGCGCGCCCGACGCAAAACCGCAGGAAGGCGGAGCGTTGCCGCGCGTCTGACAGGGCCATACGCCTTGATGGCTTCAGGAGGTCGTATGAGCGTTTTGCGATGGCCCCGGGGCTCCAGCGACGCGTTGGCAGCGCAACGGCTTCAGCCGGCCTGCGCGGCGACCCTTGCGCGTATCCACGCCGCCAGCTTCGCCCATGGCTGGGACGAAGAGGCCATGGCGGCGATGCTTCTCGACGACATGATCCAGGGCGATGGCCTGTTCGCGCCCGGCCAGCCAGACGCGCCGGTCGCTTTCGTGCTGAGCCGCTGCGTGCTGGATGAGGCCGAAATTCTCACCATCGCCGTCTCCGGCCGCTGGCGCGGCCGCCGGGCCTCGCTCCGCCTGTTGCAGCACCATTTGCAGTGTCTGGCGGCCCGGGGCGTCAGAACGGTGCACCTGGAAGTGGAAGAGGGTAATGCGCCAGCCCTGCGCCTGTACGACCGCTTTGGCTTCATCAGGACGGGTGAGCGCAAGGGATATTATGCCAGAGCTGACGGCTCACGCGCGACCGCCGTGCTGATGAGCAGGGAGCTCTGAGTTGCGCGCAGGGCGGCTGGTCAGGAACAGCCTTGAACCGCGCAGCGTAAGCAAAAGCTGCTTCTGGTGGGATCAGGCCCGACAGTATCGTTCCATGCCCCCAAACAGCATGGCCCGCGCCACATCTGGCGCGGGCCGTGTTTTTCCGGCTGGCGACAAGCGCCAGCCGATCCTGCCGGCTTATTTCTGGCCAGGCGCTGCGGCGCGGATTTCCGCGTCCACATGCGGTTCGAAGGTTTTGAAATTGTCGTGGAACATGCCGACCAGGCGTTGCGCCGTGGCGGCGAAATCCGCCTTGTCGGCCCAGGTCTTCACCGGGTCCAGAATGTCGTTCTCGATGCCCGGAACCGCGACCGGAACTTCAAAACCGAAGTTTGGATCGGCGCGGAACGCGACCTTGTTCAGCGAGCCGTCAAGCGCGGCGCCAAGCAGGGCGCGGGTGACGCGGATCGGCATCCGGCTGCCGACGCCATGCTTGCCGCCAGTCCAGCCGGTGTTCACCAGCCAGCAGGTCACGCCGTACTTCGCAATCAGTTCGCGCAGCAGGTTGCCGTACTCGGAGGGATGACGCGGCATGAACGGCGCGCCGAAGCAGGTGGAAAACGTCGCCTGTGGCTCGGTCACGCCCTTCTCGGTGCCGGCGACCTTGGCGGTGTAGCCGGACAGGAAGTGATACATGGCCTGAGCCGGCGTCATGCGGGCGATCGGCGGCATCACGCCGAAAGCGTCGGCCGTCAGCATGATGATGTTCTTCGGAATGCCGGCGCGACCAGTGGACGAGGCGTTCGGAATGAAATCCAGCGGATAGGCGCAGCGGGTGTTTTCGGTCTTCGACGTATCGTTGAAGTCGGGTTCGCGGGTCAGCGGATCGACGACCACGTTTTCCAGCACGGTGCCGAAACGCTCGGTGGTGGCGTAGATCTCGGGTTCGGCTTCGCGCGACAGGCGCACGGTCTTGGCGTAGCAGCCGCCCTCGAAGTTAAACACGCCTTCGGATGACCACCCATGCTCGTCGTCGCCGATCAGCGTGCGCTTCGGATCGGCGGAGAGCGTGGTCTTGCCGGTGCCGGAAAGGCCGAAAAACACCGCGACGTCGCCATCGGGACCGGCGTTGGCCGAGCAGTGCATCGGCATCACGCCGACAGTCGGCAGCACGTAATTGAGATAGGTGAACACCGACTTCTTCATCTCGCCGGCGTAGCTGGTGCCGCCGATGAGCACGATCTTGCGCGTGAAATCGATGGCGATGACGGTTTCGGTGCGCACGCCGTGGCGGGCCGGGTCGGCCTTGAACGACGGCAGGTCGACGATCGTCATTTCGGGAACGTAGCTGCTCACCTCGCTGCGGTCCGGGCGGATCAGCAGGTTGCGGATGAACAGTGAGTGCCAGGCGAATTCCGTGAAAACGCGGGCGCGCACGCGATGGGCCGGATCGGCGCCGCCAAAGAGGTCCTGTGCGAACAGTTCCTTGCCTTCGGCGTGGGCGATGAAATCGGCCAGGAGCGTATCGAACTGGGCCGGCGTAATGGCGCCGTTATTGTCCCACCACACCGCGTTTTCGGTGTTGGCGTCGCGCACCACGAACTTGTCTTTGGGGGAGCGGCCGGTGTGCACGCCGGTTTCGGCGAGCAGGGCGCCGCCCCGGACCAGCTGCGCTTCATCCCTTTTCAGGGCTTCTTCATACAGGCGGGGGGCTTCGAGATTCCAGTTTACCCGTTTGAGCCCACGAAAACCGAAGCTTTCAGCGCCATGCGCTGCATTGAATACGCCCACGTTCTCCACGAAACGTCCTCCTTGGGGCCGTCCGGGGGGCTTGAGAAGCCTGCAACGGCCGCCAGCGGTCAATCAGATGTGCGGTTCCTATGACAGAAATCTGTCAGCGTTTCTACGTGGCAATGTAAGTACAATGCAACGGCGCCAAAACGCGCGCATTTCATGTCAGCGCCGGAGGCCGGGCTTTTCCGGGAAATCGGCGCGTTGCGGGCTGAAGGGCGTTTTCCGCGTCTCTTGGACGCACGTGCCGCGCGCGCCGATCTGACCTTGCCGTTACTCTTCCTCGCCAAAGCGGTCGGCCAGCAACGCCTCGATGGCGTTCAGCGCCTCTTCCGCGTCATGGCCGCTGGCGGAAACGATAACGGACGTGCCCTTGGCCGCAGCGAGCGTCAGGAGGCCCATGATCGAGCGGCCGCCCACGGTTTCCCCGCAGCGCGTCACCATGACGTCGGCTTCGAAGCGATCGACGGTCTGGACAAATTTGGCGGATGCGCGGGCATGAAGCCCCTTGCGGTTGATGATCGGCAACTCACGCGACAGCGCGCCCGGCGGCAGATCGGGAGGCGGGAAGTCTGGCTCGCAGTCCAAGCGGCGGGCCTCCTATTTACCAGCCAGAACGCGACTGGCGACGTTGATGTACTTGCGTCCGGCTTCCTGCGCCTGCAGCACCGCGTCGGCCAGCGGCAGGTCTTCGCGGACACTGGCGAGCTTGATCAGCATGGGCAGGTTGATGCCGGCAACGACCTCGACCTGGAGCCCGGCCATGCAGGAAATGGCGAGGTTCGAGGGCGTGCCGCCGAACATGTCAGTGAGGACCACCACGCCCGCGCCGCTGTCCACATGGCGCACCGCCGCCAGGATATCCTGACGGCGACTGTCCATGTCGTCTTCCGGCCCGATTGTGATTGTTTCTACCTGTTGCTGTGGGCCGACGACATGCTCCAGGGCGGAGCGGAATTCCGTGGCCAGACACCCGTGCGTCACAAGCACAAGACCGATCATTTAGCTTCCCATTGGCGACGCCGGTCCATGGAGGTCTGTCGCCTCCGGAGCGTCCACAAGAGCAGTCATTTTGAGCATCGGGCGCACAAGCGCAAGATGGGTGCGACCTTTTCGCTCAAAATACCGTGGCCCCATGTTGCTGCCCCCCGGCTTCACACACACCGGGATGATCCAGAAAAGCCATGACCAGCAACTCACGCTGATGGTTTCGGCCAAGGCTGATAATGGGCAACGACAGGGCTCCGTGTTTCCACTGCAACACCGGGTCATCGGGGTAACGGGAGCTGTCACCCCGTTCACACCACGCCGCCGCGCGAACAACAGCGGCGGGCTCATGCGCCGTTCCGCGGATGCCGTAGCCGTACAGTTCGTAATCGCCAGCCAGACGTGGGTGCGGGCGCGCCAGCACCCTTCGCCCGGATGACCACAGCAGTGTGCGGTCGTCCGCGACCAGACGGGCGAAACGGCCGGCGCGCCGCCATCTGTCGATCAGCCCAAGCGCCAGGGTCGTCTTGCCGGCGCCGCTATCGCCAAGAATGAGCAGCCCCCTGTCGTCCAGCAGCACGCAGGAGGCGTGGACCGACGCCGCGTCCTTGGCCTCCGGGCGCGTCGCCGGATCGGCGGGGGACGGCATCAGGCTGGGACCAGCGCCGGAAGGCGCACAATGAAGGTGGCGCCCAGGACGATCGGATCGTCGTCGTCCTCATCGGTGGGATCGAGGCGGTTGCGCGCCGTAATCGTTCCCTTGTGGGCCGAGATGATCTGGCGGGAAATCGACAGGCCGAGGCCGGAGTTCTGGCCAAAGCCCTGCTCGGGGCGGTCCGTGTAGAAGCGCTCGAAAATGCGCTCCAGGGCATGTTCCGGGATGCCCGGGCCATCATCTTCGACCCGGATCTCCACATCCTGCTTGAGACGCCGCAAATGGATGCGGACGCTGGCGCCGTCAGGCGAGAACGAGCGCGCATTATCCACCAGATTGTTGATGACCTGGCTGAGGCGTCCGTCATGCCCCATGACAACGAAGGCGTCCTTGCCCAGCGGATGTGGATCGATGGTCACCTCGACTGGCGCCTGCCCCTCCCGGCGCACTTCATTGGCGATGGATGAGACCCCCTGCACCAGGCGGGCGACGTCAACCGGCTCGGCGTCTTCGCGCGACAGTTCCGCATCCAGGCGCGAGGCGTCGGAAATATCGCTGATGAGCCTGTCGAGGCGCTTCACATCATGCTGGATGACTTCCATCAGCCGGCCCCGCGACTCATCGGTTTTCGCGAGCGGCAGGGTTTCCACGGCGCTGCGCAGCGATGTCAGCGGATTCTTCAGCTCGTGGGCCACGTCAGCGGCGAAGCTCTCGATGGCGTCGATGCGGTCGTACATGGCCGTGGTCATGTCGCGCAGGGCGCCCGACAGGTGGCCAATTTCGTCCGCCCGGTTGGTAAAATCGGGAATGCTGTGGCGTGATCTGGCGCCCTTGCGCACCCGGTCGGCCGCCTCGGCAAGCCGCCGCATCGGTCCGGCGATGGCGCCGGCGAGCAGGAACGACAGCAGCACCATGACGAGGGCGGCGATCAGGAACACCTGCAATAGTCCCAGCCGCTCCTTGGCGATGATCTGGTCGATGTCGCCGCCCTGGGTTGAGAGCAGCAGGACGCCGCGCACGGATTTCAGCCGCTGGATGGGCACCGCCACCGAGACAATGGTTTCGCCATTGCTGTTGACCCGCACAACGGAGGCGGGCTTGCCGGCAATGGCGCTGGCGACCTCAGGCAGGGAGCGGCCGCTGCTGGTGGTCAGCACCTCGGCCGGAAGCCCCTTGGTCTGCGTCCAGCGGCGGATGGTTTCCCACAGGCGCTCCAGCAGGCCCGGAGGCTCCCGGGGGATCGGCGGAAGATCAAGTCGCAGCACGTCGCCGCGGGCCAGGTGCGACTGGGAATCCAGCAGCAGCTGGCCTTCGCGGTCGAACACCCGCGCGCGGGTGCCGGTCGGCGTCACAAGGTGACGCAGTAGCGGGGCGACGCGCTCCGGGTTGATCGAGAACTCAAGCGGGGACAGGGCTTCTTCGCCGAAGCCGGAGCTTTCTCCGGCCTGGAGTTGCAGCAGCTTGTCGGGGTCAATGAGGATCGCGTCGGTTTCTACGGTCGCGGAGGTCGCGATGGCGCCTGCGATGATTTCTCCCTGGGTCAGCAGGCTTTGAACCCGGGCCTCGATCAGGCCCTCGCGAAACTGGTTGAGGTACAGGAAGCCGATCAACAGAACGACGAGACCGGCGAGGTTCAGCATGACGATGCGGCGCGTCAGGCTGGACGACATGCGCGTCAGCATGACGCGCGCGAATCGCCTGATACGTGTTCCCAGCCCCCGGGCCGCCTCATCGGCGGCCGGCTCAGCCTGGTCGTCGGATACCGTGTCAGTCATTCGCGCGCATCGCCCGCCCGGGCGCATTGGGAGACGGTTTGACCGTCTGCACTGAACAGGACGACGCGCCCGTGGGGACGCGGCGTCGGTCTTTCATTCAATCCCGGCCTCGCGCGCCATCAGGCTTCCTTGAAGCGGTAACCGACGCCATACAGGGTTTCGATCATGTCGAAATTGTCGTCGACTGCCTTGAACTTCTTGCGCAGGCGCTTGATGTGGCTGTCGATGGTGCGGTCGTCCACATAAACCTGATCGTCATAGGCCGCATCCATCAGGGCGTTGCGGCTTTTCACGACGCCCGGACGCTGGGCCAGCGCCTGCAGGATGAGAAACTCCGTCACCGTCAGGGTCACCGGCTCGTTGCGCCATGTGCAGGTATGGCGCTCCGGATCCATCTTGAGCGCGCCGCGCTCCAGGGCGCGGGCGTCGCTTTCCCGCACCGCCGTCTGATCCCGCGGGCTGGCGCGGCGCAACACGGCCTTGACGCGCTCCACCAGCAGCCGCTGGGAAAACGGTTTGCGAATGAAATCGTCGGCGCCCATCTTCAGGCCGAAAAGCTCGTCGATTTCCTCATCCTTCGAGGTGAGGAAAATAACTGGAAGATCGCTTTTCTGACGCAGCCGTCGCAACAGCTCCATGCCGTCCATACGAGGCATCTTGATGTCGAGAATGGCCAGGTCCGGCGGATTCGTCTTGAACCCGTCCAACGCCGAGGCGCCGTCCGTGTAGGTGAGGATCCGATATCCCTCCGATTCCAGGGCGATGGAAACTGAGGTCAGAATGTTACGGTCGTCATCAACGAGAGCGATCGTTGGCATTGTGGCGTGGTTTTCCCGGATAGCGCGATGAGGGCCATCGCTGGCCGCACGCGGGTTGAACACGGGTGAAGTCTGCGCTCCAACACGGCCGAAAAAAGGCGGTGGATCGCGTCCTATGCTTTCACAGCATAATATTTTCAAGGGATTCGCGCCAGCCTTCGCTTTGCGATGGTGGATTCGTCATGGCGGATGCCTGTCGCGGACCGGTTATTGTCACGCCATGAAAGCGCTTTTCATCAAGGCTGGAGCCCCGGGCCGCCGAAGTTGGCGCCGTCGCGGCCGGTTCTGAAACGGAAAAAGCCGCCCGGAGCGGGCCGGGCGGCTTTCTGCTTCAATATCTGACGCGAGGCGGCGTCGCCCCGCCCGAAGGCCTCAGTCGTTGGCTTCTTCGGCCTTCTCGGCCTTCTGCTTCGCCTCCAGGTCCTCGCCAGTGGTCTGGTCGACCACGCGCATGGACAGGCGCACCTTGCCGCGGTCATCGAAGCCCAGCAGCTTCACCTTGACCTTCTGGCCTTCCTTGACCACGTCCGTCACCTTGGCGACGCGCTGGGGCGCCAGCTGCGAGATATGGACCAGACCGTCCTTGGCGCCGAAGAAGTTGACGAAGGCGCCGAAGTCGGTGGTCTTCACCACGGTGCCGTCATAGATCACGCCGACTTCCGGCTCCGAGGCGATGGACTTGATCCAGTTCATGGCCGCTTCGATCGACTTCAGGTCGGCCGAGGCGATCTTGATGGTGCCGTCGTCGCTGATGTCGACCTTGGCGCCGGTCTTCTCGACGATCTCGCGGATGACCTTGCCGCCCGAACCGATGACTTCGCGGATCTTGTCCTGCGGAATCTTCATGGTTTCGATGCGCGGCGCATACTGGCCGAGCTCGCTACGGGCCGCGGTCAGCGCCTTCGACATTTCGCCAAGGATGTGCTCGCGTCCGCCCTTCGCCTGATCAAGCGCCACGCGCATGATCTCTTCGGTGATGCCGGCGATCTTGATGTCCATCTGCAGCGAGGTGATGCCCGACGCCGAGCCGGCCACCTTGAAGTCCATGTCGCCGAGGTGATCCTCGTCACCCAGGATATCCGAGAGGACGGCGAAACGGTCGCCTTCCAGGATCAGACCCATGGCGATGCCGGCCACCGGCGCGCGCAGCGGCACGCCCGCGTCCATCAGCGCCAGCGACGAACCGCACACCGTGGCCATCGATGACGAACCGTTGGACTCGGTGATCTCCGACACCAGACGGATGGTGTAGGGGAACTCGTGTTTGGCCGGCAGCATCGGGCGCACGGCGCGCCAGGCGAGCTTGCCATGGCCGATTTCGCGGCGACCAGGCGAACCCATGCGGCCGGTTTCGCCGACGGAGTAGGGCGGGAAGTTGTAGTGGAGCAGGAAGTGCTCCTTGTAGGTGCCTTCCAGCGAATCGATGAACTGCTCGTCGTCAGCGGTGCCCAGCGTCGCCACGACCATGGCCTGGGTTTCGCCGCGGGTGAACAGCGCCGAACCGTGGGTGCGCGGCAGGAAACCGACTTCCGACACGATCGGGCGCACGGTGCGCACGTCGCGGCCGTCGATGCGCACGCCGGTGTCAAGAATGTTCCAGCGGACGATCTTGGCCTGCAGCTCCTTGAAGACGCCCTTCACAGTCTCGGCCGGGAAGCGCGGCTCCTCGCCCTCGGGGAACAGGGCGGCGAACACCCTGGCCTTGACGGCGTCGACAGCGGCGTAGCGGGCCTGCTTGTCGGTGATCATGTAGGCCTTGCGCAGATCGGCCTCGGCGATCTCCAGCACGACCTTCTCAATTTCCGAGGTGTCTGCGACGGCCAGGTCGCGCGGCTCCTTGGCGGCGCGCTCGGCCAGGCGGATGATGGCGTCGATCACCGGCTGGAAGTGCTTGTGGCCGAACATTACGGCGCCGAGCATCACATCCTCGGACAGCTCTTTGGCTTCCGATTCGACCATCAGCACGGCTTCGGTGGTGCCGGCGACAACCAGATCGAGCTCGGAGCCCTCGCGCTCGGCGAAGGTCGGGTTCAGCTTGTACTGGCCGTTGGCGTAGCCGACGCGGGCGGCGCCGATGGGGCCCATGAACGGCGCGCCGGACAGGGTGAGCGCCGCAGAGGCCGCCACCATGGAGACGATGTCCGGGTCATTCTCCAGATCGTGCGACAGCACGGTGATGATGACTTGGGTGTCGCAGCGCCAGCCGTCAGCGAACAGTGGACGGATCGGGCGGTCGATCAGGCGGGAAACCAGGGTTTCCTTCTCGCTCGGGCGGCCTTCGCGCTTGAAATAACCGCCGGGGATGCGTCCGGCGGCGAAGGTCTTTTCCTGATAGTTGACCGTCAGCGGCATGAAGTCGATGCCGGGCTTGGGCTCCTTCGCCGCAACGACGGTGGCCAGCACGGTGGTCTCGCCGTAGGTGGCGAGCACGGCGCCATCGGCCTGGCGGGCGATGCGGCCGGTTTCGAGCGTCAGCTTCGAACCTGCCCAGATCAGCTCTTCGCGTTGAATATCGAACATATGTTTCTTTCCATGGGTATGCGGTCCGGCCACCGTGTGCGCCATGAGCAAGATGGCGGGAGGCTCGCGCTGCTGGCTGCGAGCCGCCGGCTATCCTGCTCCGGCCTGGCCGGAACATCATTTGTGGGACCTCGGTCCCGGCGTCGCCAGCCATTCTTTTGGCCAACGTTGCTGAATGGGCGCCTCCGTGGCGACAGCAGTTCAGCGTGGAGGCGGTTTTATTCCAGAAACCACCCGGCGCGGACGTCCTGCGCCAGCGCGCAAATCCCTCATGCGCGCGAACCTGGCGTAGCTCTCAGGGCGCGCGGACAGCGCCATGCGCCACCGGTCGGAACGGCAGGCGCCAGATGGCCGGCGCGCGCCTGATTGTATGGGCTCCAGCCGGGCGTCGCTGCCTGGCCGCGCGCCCGAACCTGTCGCCCGATGCCTGCGGGGCGATCAGCGGCGGATGCCGAGACGCTCGATCAGCGAACGGTAACGGGCTTCGTCCTTGCGCTTGACGTAATCAAGCAGCTTGCGACGCTGCGAAACCATCTTGAGCAGGCCACGACGGGAATGGTTGTCCTTGTTGTGGGCCTTGAAGTGCTCGGTCAGGTTGACAATGCGCTCGGTGAGGATCGCCACCTGGACCTCGGGGGAGCCGCTGTCGCCGTTCGACGTCGCGTATTCCTTGATCAGTTCCTGCTTGCGCTCAGGCGTAATCGACATCAGTTGTTCCTTTCAGCTGGAATATGGCCCTGCCGGGATGTCGTCCAGCAGGGTCGGGATGCACGCGCCCGCCCGCAGACGGGAGCGCACGGCGGCGCTTATGCACCAATCGGGCGGATTTGGCCATAACATTTTCATGCCGGCCGTCCCAATCCTGGATCCAGAAGCGCCTTTTAATCAAAAGGATAGGGCAAAATGGCCCACCGGTTGGTAGCGTTGACCACGGCGAAAAAGGGCTTCAACCGCGCTCGCCGAGGTTAAAAATCCGCTTTGGGTGCAGTTCGCCCCGGTCGAAATCCGCCAGCGCCACAAGGCGTCCGGCCAGCAGCACAGCCACGGCGCCTTCGAACACGGGGGCGTCGCGCCCACGCAACAGCACGCTTTGCCCGCGCGCCAGACGGCCCGCGCCGGTGCGGTCCACGGTGACCGCGGGCAGATCACACAGAGCGGTGACCACGGGCAAAAGCGCGGCGTCGGGAAGTCCGTCCGGCGCCTCCGAAGCGAAGGTTTCAATCGCGTCGAGGGTGACGGAATTGTCGAGGTTGAATGGCCCGACCCGGGTGCGGCGCAGGGCCGCCACATGGCCAAAGCAGCCAAGATTGCGGCCGAGGTCCCGGGCAATGGCGCGGACATAGGTGCCCTTGCCGCATTCCGCCTCGAACAGGGCCCGGTCGTCGGTGCGGCTGACCAGCCGCAGCTGTTCAATGGTCACCGCACGCGGTTGCAGTTCGACGCTCTCCCCTTCACGCGCCCGGTCGTAGGCGCGTTCGCCGTCGATCTTGATGGCGGAGAATTTGGGCGGGACCTGTAGTATGGTGCCGGTGAAGCGCGGCAGCAGCTCAGCTATGGCGTCCGGCTCAGGCCGTGCGCCGGAACTGGCCACCACGTGGCCTTCCGCGTCGTCGGTATTGGTCTCTTCGCCCCAGGCAACGGTAAACGCGTAGGCCTTGCGGCCATCCATGACGTAGGGAACCGTCTTCGTGGCCTCGCCCAGGGCGATGGGCAGGATGCCGGAGGCCAGCGGATCCAGCGTGCCGGCGTGGCCAGCCTTGCGGGCCCGGAACAGCCGTTTGATGACGGCGACGGCATGGGTCGACGTCATCCCGACCGGCTTGTCCAGAACCACCCAGCCGCTGACGTCGCGTTTCTTCGGGCGCGGCGCGGCGGAGGCCACGATCCGGGCTTCAGCTTCCTCTGTCATTGGTCTTCCATTCCGGAGCATCCGGCGGTGCGGCGGCCCGGCGTCGGTTGGAGGCTACTCCCGTCCGGGCGGCAGGGCCGGGAACCGGAGCGGTCATGGCGATCCCGGCGCCGGCAAACAGCCTGGCGCCCGGAAACGCCATGTATCGGGATGGCGAAGCGTTTCACGTTCCAGGCCGAATGGAAACGATCGCCGGATCGTGGCCGATGGCGCCGGCGCCCCAATGGGGCTGCCGCCGCTGGTCACGTCTGGTCGTCGGATTCCTGCGGCTTTGCGAGATCGGCCTGGACCTTTTCAGACTGAAGCAGCCGCTCGATGCGGCCTGCCTCGTCAAAGGTTTCATCGCGGCGAAAGCGCAGGTCCGGGGCATAGCGCAAGTTGATGCGATGGGCCAGTTCGGTGCGGATGTGCTTCTTGTGCCGGTCCAGAGCTGCGATCACCGGCTTCTCGTCCTTGCCGCCCAGCGGCATGACATAGCACGTGGCCAGTTTGAGGTCCGGCGACATGCGGACTTCCGGAACCGTCACCACATTGCCGCTGAGGGCGTCGTCCTGAATTTCGCCGCGGGCGAGAATCTCCGCCAGGGCGTGACGGACGAGTTCGCCCACGCGCAACTGCCGTTGCGAAGGGCCGGAGGATGGGGAGGCGGCGCGTTTTGCCATTGGGGTCACTGTCTTCGCCAGGGCGACGTGCGGTGGAACTGAACCGGGGATCGCCGCATGATTCTGAACTTACGCAGTTTCCTGACGCAAAGCGACGTCCGCCCGGCAGGAAAATGCTCCACAACACGTCATCCGGAGCAGGTGGCTGCCCCGGATGACGATAGACCTGAAATCTGGATGCCGGGCGTTTTTCCGCAGTCTCGCGCCGGGTTCCATTCCGGCGCAGCGCCTGCTGATCCGCCGCCTGGATGTTCCCGATGCTATCTCGAGGCGCACAGGCCGCGCCCGGGTCCCGTCATGCTGTGGATCATGGGAACGGCGCGCATGTGATTGATGCGCGCCGTCGCTGTCACTGCAGGGTGCGACGGATTTCCTCGACGCGGTAGCATTCGATGACGTCGCCCTTGCGCATGTCCTCGAAGCGCTCGAAGGCCATGCCGCACTCCTGGCCGGAGCCGACTTCCTTCGCGTCGTCCTTGAAGCGCTTGAGCTGGCTGAGCTTGCCTTCGTGGATGACGATGCTGTCGCGGATAATCCGCACATGCGCGCCGCGCTCGACCACGCCGTCGGTGACGCGGCAACCGGCGACCTTGCCGACCTTCGACACGTCGAAGACTTCCTGGACCACGGCCTCGCCGAGCCGGTGCTCGCGCAGGGTCGGCGCCAGCAGGCCCGACATCGCGTCACGCACATCATCAATGAGGTCATAGATGATGTTGTAGTAACGGATCTCGATGCCGGCCCGGTCGGCCGCTTCGCGCGCTTCCTTGTTGGCGCGAACGTTGAAGCCCATTACGGTCGCCTTCGAGGCGCCGGCGAGGGTCACGTCGGACTCGGTGATGCCGCCGACGCCAGCGTGCAGGATGCGCGCCGTGACTTCGTCATTGCCGAGCTTCTCGACCGCCCCACGAATGGCCTCGACGGAACCATGCACGTCGCCCTTGACGACCAGGGCCAGCTCCTTCTTGCCGCCGCCCTCGCGCAGATCGCGCATCATGTCGGCCAGCGAGCGACCGGCGCCGGCGCCGCGCGCCGCCAGCTTCTCGCGACGCTGACGGGTGCGGAAGTCCGTGATCTCACGGGCGCGGGCCTCGTTCTCGACGACGGCGACGCGATCGCCAGCCTCGGGCGTGCCGTTGAAGCCCAGCACCTCGGCCGGCACCGACGGACCAGCCTCCCTGATCTGGGAGCCGTTGTCGGCCACCAGGGCGCGCACGCGGCCCCATTCGCAACCAGCGACAACAATGTCGCCAACCCGCAGGGTGCCGCGATCGACCAGCACGGTGGCCACCGGGCCGCGACCGCGATCGAGCTTGGCCTCAATGACGTTGCCTTCGGCCGAACGGTCCGGATTGGCGCGCAGGTCGAGAATCTCGGACTGCAGCTGCAGGCCTTCGAGCAACTTGTCGAGATTGGTTCCCGCCTTGGCTGAAACCTCGAACTCGAGCGTCTCGCCGCCCATGGATTCAACCACAACCTCGTGGCGCAGCAGTTCGTTGCGCACGCGCTGCGGATCGGCCGAGGGCTTGTCGATCTTGTTGATGGCGACGATCAGCGGCACGCCGGCGGCGCGGGCATGGTCGATCGCCTCAATGGTCTGCGGCATGACGCCGTCGTCAGCGGCCACGACGAGCACGACAATGTCCGTCACCTTGGCGCCGCGGGCGCGCATGGAGGTGAAGGCGGCGTGGCCGGGCGTGTCGATGAAGGTGATCTTGCCGCCGAGCGGCGACGTCACCTGATAGGCGCCGATGTGCTGGGTGATGCCGCCGGCTTCGCCCGACACGACGGTTGTCTTGCGCAGGGCGTCCAGCAGCGAGGTCTTGCCGTGGTCGACGTGGCCCATGATGGTCACGACCGGCGGGCGCGGCAGCTTCACCTCATCCACGTCGTCGGCGCTGAACAGGCCTTCCTCAACGTCGGATTCGGCGACGCGGCGAACCGTATGGCCAAGTTCTTCGGCGATCAGCTGCGCGGTGTCAGCGTCGATCACGTCGGTGATCTTGTGCATCTGGCCCTGGCGCATCAGCAGACGGATCACGTCCACGCCCCGCTCGGACATGCGGTTGGCCAGCTCCTGAATCGTAATCGTTTCAGGAATGGTCACCTCACGGGACAGACGCTCCTTCTGCTCGCTTGCCGCGCCGCGGTTCATCCGCTGCATGCGGCGGCGGAAGGCGGCCACCGAGTGGGTGCGCTCCTCACCGGCGTTGTGCGCGGTGCTGATGGTCAGGCGGCCACGGCGGCGCTCATCGCCGGCGCCGGACTTGCCGGGCTTCGGCGCGGCGGCCGGGCGCAGGGCGCCGGGGCGCCGGGCGCGCGGCGCATCGTCATCGGTCGCGGCGGCAGGACGGCCAGCGGGAGCCGCCGTCGCCGGACGTGGGCTGGCGGGCTGCGTCGCTGTCGTCGTCGCCGCAGGCTTGGCCGGCTCGGCTGGCTTCGGCGGCGCAGGGGGACGCGGTGACAGCAGCACCGGCGGGCGCGATCCGGCCGGGCGCGGACGCGCCACAATCGCCGTTGGCGTCGCCGGCCCGGTTTCATAGCGCGGGGTCGGCTCCGGGGTCGGCGCGGCTTTCGCCTCGGACTTGGTCTTCTGGGCGGGCGCGGACTGTGGCGTAGACGTGGCGGCGGCCCTGGCGGCCTCTTCCTCGGCGCGCTGGCGGGCCTGCTCTTCGCGCTGGCGCGCTTCAGCCGCTTCACGTTCCGCCTTTTCAGCGGCTTCGCGCTCGGCGCGGCGGCGCTCTTCCTGCTCGGCCTGCTTGCGTTCCTCGACCTCGCGCCCCTTGGCGAGCGCCAGCGCCCGGATACGGGCCTCGCGTTCGTCGTCGGTCAGCGTGCGCAGAACAACGCCAGTCGGGCGCTGGCCCGCGGCCGGACGCCTGGGGGCGGCGGTTGAAGGTGCGGCGGGGCGCGGCGCGGCGGGGGCCGCGGGCGCAGCCTCCTTCGCCTCGCCTGGCCCGACGGCGCGACGCTTCACCTTCTCAACCACAACCGCCTTGCTGCGGCCGTGGGAGAAACTCTGCCTCACCGTCCCATGCTCGACCGGGCGCTTGAGCGTCAGCGTCTTGTTCTGCCCTCCGCTGATCGTCTTGTCGCCCGGGTTCTTGCTATCGCTCATTCCGTTCCTGCCGCTCGCATGCCGGATCAGCTGATCCGCATATACCTCGTGCAGGTCCATGGCGTTGAACCATGGGCCTGTCAATCTGCCGGACGCTGTGGTCCGCGTGGGGACCGCCGGCAGGCTTCTCAAATCCGGCGACCGACGGCGCTCATGCTGCGCGCCGTTGTGGCCTGCACGGGTGCTCCAGGGCATGGGGCCCGGGGGCGCATCAGGGGGAAAACGCTGCAATCAATCGGGCGCGGTATCGCCCGGCTGGTCTGTCGGGAGTTCCGCCACGTTGGCTGTCGCCGCCCGATACGCGTTCAACCTGCCCCAGCACGCCAGGAATCCTGTGCTGGCGGGACCGGCTTCCAGGGCAGCATGTATCACATGTACCCCACCTAATGCCAAACTCAAATCGTCTGAGTCAAATGCATCGATCACATGGACTGGTCGCGGGTCCGTCAGCTGACGCCGGCGCAACATCTGTCCAATCTTGCGGACGCCGTCCGGGGCGGCGTCCTTCGCATGCAACAAAGCCACAATATTGGCCCTGTTGATGGCGCTTTCAACCTTGGTGAAGCCGGTGACAGCTTCTCCGGCCTTGCTGGTGAAAGACAGCGCCTGAATGGCGTCCTTGACCAGCAGGGCGTCAATCTCCCCGACGAGACCCGGCGAAACCTCCACAGGCTGCTTCAGGCTTCTCGCAAAAGCCTTGCGTTTGATCGCCTGGGCAACCAGCTCGGCGGACAGGGTCACCCAGACGCCGCGTCCTGGCAGCTTCCGCTTCAGATCAGGCGTCAGGCGGCCGTCAGGCGCCGCAACGAAGCGCAGCATCTCCGCCGGCGGCCGCGCGTTGCGGGTCACGATGCAGAGCCGCTCCGGTCCCCGGTCATCTTCTTCGCGCCGCTGCGCCACGTCGTCCTCATCCCCTCGAAAGCCACGGGTTGATGGCGGTCCGCCCGGAAGGGCGGAATACGCCATAGCCCCCGATGATCGGGCTGCGCCCCGAAATGTTTGAAGGCGCCTGCGCGGTTGACTGGCGCCCGTAACGTCAGGCGTTGGCTTCGTCGCCCTGTTCGCCCGCGACGTCAGTCTGGTCGTCCGCCTGGGCTTCGCCGTCGCCGTCTTCGACGCCTTCAGTTTCCGCTTCCGGTTCGGGCGCCTCGATCCAGCCGGCCAGCACGCGGGCGTCCATGATCATGGCTTCGGCCTCGACGCGGGACACGTCGAAACCATCCAGGGCGCCCTTGTGACGGATGACTTCGCCGTCCTTGCGCTCGGCCCAGCCGCACAGGTCGTCAGGCACGGCGCCGGCCAGATCTTCCAGCGAACGGATGTCGTTCTCGCCAAACGCCACCAGCATGGCTGTGGTGACGCCGTTGACCTGGCGCAGATCGTCGGAAACGCCCAGTTCGGTGCGCCTGGCGTCCTGCTCCGCTTCCAGCTGGTCGAGGTGCTCCTGCGCGCGGGTCTGGATTTCCTGCGCGGTGTCCTCGTCGAAGCCCTCGATCGACGCCAGCTCCGGCAGGTCGACGACAGCGAGCTCTTCAACGGAACTGAAGCCCTCCGACGCCAGCAACTGGCCGACGACCTCGTCCACGTCCAGGGCTTCCATGAACAGGGTGGTGCGCTCGGCGAATTCTTTCTGGCGGCGCTCCGATTCCTCGGCTTCCGTCATGATGTCGATGTCCCAGCCCGTCAGCTGGGAGGCCAGACGCACGTTCTGGCCGCGGCGGCCGATGGCCAGCGACAGCTGGTCGTCAGGCACGACCACTTCGATGCGCTCGCTCTCTTCGTCGAGAACCACCTTCACCACTTCGGCCGGCTGCAGCGCGTTGACGATGAAGGTGGCGTTGTCCGGCGACCAGGGAATGATGTCGATCTTCTCGCCCTGCAATTCGCCGACCACCGCCTGCACGCGCGAGCCGCGCATGCCGACGCAGGCGCCAACCGGGTCGATCGAGCTGTCGCGCGAGACGACGGCGATCTTGGCGCGGGAGCCCGGGTCGCGGGCCACGGCCTTGATCTCAACCACGCCGTCGTAAATCTCGGGAACTTCCTGGGCGAACAGCTTCGCCATGAACTGCGGATGGGTGCGCGACAGGAAGATCTGCGGGCCGCGGGTTTCGCGACGCACGTCATAAACATAGGCCCGCACGCGGTCGCCGGGGCGGAAGGCCTCGCGCGGGATCAGTTCGTCGCGGCGGATGATGCCTTCGGTGCGGCCAAGGTCGACGACGACGTTGCCGTATTCGGCGCGCTTGACGAGACCATTGATGATCTCGCCGATGCGATCCTTGAATTCTTCATACTGCCGGTCACGTTCGGCTTCGCGCACCTTCTGCACGATCACCTGCTTGGCCGACTGGGCGGCGATGCGGCCAAAATCGAATGGCGGCAGCGTCTCGGCGATATAGTCGCCCGGCTGCGCCGCCGGATTGCGCTTGCGCGCGTCGGCGACTGAAATGTGGATGGCGTCGTTCTCGACCTCGTCCGTCACCAGCAACAGGCGCGACAGGCGGATCTCACCGCTCTTGGGATTGATCTCGGCCCGCACTTCCGTCTCGCTGCCGTAACGCGAGCGGGCGGCCTTCTGGATCGCGTCTTCCATGGCGGCGAGCACGATCTGACGATCGATAACCTTCTCGCGCGCCACAGCATCGGCGATCTGCAGCAATTCGAGCCTGTTGGCGCTGATGGCCATGGGTCTCTCCCTCTTTCAACCACCTGGAGCATCCCCGGGGGGCGCTGTTCGCCCGATTTCCCGAAATGCCTCATTCCCAAAATGAACACCTTCATGGGAAGCCGCGGCTTCGCGCCAGGAAAATGCATCACCAGAACCAATGGGAAAATCCGGGCCATGCTGGCTGGATTCCCATTCAGAATATTAATGCGGGCGGCCCTGACCGGCGTCCTCGGGCCTATCGTCGCCGTCGAACTCCCCGTCCAGATCCGCGTCCTCCTCATCGTCGGCTTCGCCCCGCGCGTGGCGGGCCGCCTTGTCGCGACGCAACGCCTCTGCGATCACGGCGTCGGTGAGCAGCAGACGCGCTTCGAGAATGTCGGACAAGGGCAGACGCGCCACCCGGTCCTCGTCAGTAGCCGCGTCCAGGCGTTCGATCAGCACATGGCCGTCATCCACGCCCCGCAGCACGCCCCGATACTTGCGCCGCCCCGAAACGAGGGCGTTGAGCTCGACCCTGGCTTCATAATCGGCCCAGCGCGTGAAATCGGACGCGCGCACCAGAGGGCGGTCGATGCCCGGCGAGGAGATTTCCAGGTGGTAGGCCCGGTCGATGGGGTCGTCCACGTCCAGCGCCAGCGACACCGCCCGGCTGATTGTCTCGCAATCATCGACTGTCATCGTGCCGTCGGGCCGCTCGGCCATGATCTGCACCGTGCAGCCGTTCTGGCCCGTAACCTTGACGCGCACCAGCACGTAACCCAGGTCTTCGATGACCGGTTCGACGATCGTGGCGACCCGCGCCGCGACGCCCGATTCGGTGACAACCCGCCTGTCGGCTGTATCCGCCATGGAAACTGCGACCTCATGAAGCCCGCCGCCAGGAAGTATCCGTCGGCCGGGCTGTGATCATGTGCGGACCATACCGCACAGGTAAGACAAAAAGAGCGGACCCCGGTTGGAGCCCACTCTCCGGTTCGGTTTGTAACAAACCGTTCTGGAATGTCGGAATAACGGCAAGATAGCTCCCGGCGTCGTCATTGACAAGCCGCCGGCGCATTTTCTTCAGGCAGGGCTGTTTGCGCCGCGCCGGACAAACGTCAGATAGCTCGGCGTCCGCCCTTCACGGAACGCTTTTTGTTCGTAACGGGTGCCGGGCCAGTCAACCCATGGAAGGCGCCAGTCATCGGCCCGTTCGGCCGTCCAGTCGAACTGCCCCGAGGCCATTACCCGCGCCAGGGTCCAGGCCGCATAATCGTCGATGTCAGTGGCGAAACGGAAAATCGCGCCCGGCTTCAGCGCCCTGGCGAGGTTGCTGACGGTTTCAGGGGAGACGATGCGGCGTTTGCGTTGGCGGCGCTTTGGCCACGGATCGGGGTAAAGGATGAAGGCGCGGTCGATGGAGGCGGCCGGGAGGCGCGGCAGCAGTTCGGTGGCGTCAGCGTCATGCAGGGCGAGGCGCTGGAGATCCGGCTCGCCAGCCAGCAGTTTGGCCATGCCATTGATGAACGGTTCGCAGCCAATGAAGCCGACGTCCGGGTTGAGCTGCATCTGGTGCAGGAGATGCTCGCCGCCGCCAAAGCCGATTTCGAGCCAGACCTGTGCAACCGGTCGGGCGAACAGCGCGCCCGCGTCACTCACGGCGTCGGCGCCGACACGCAGGCGCGGCAACGTCTCTTCCATCAGACGGGACTGCTGCTCGCGCAGCCGGTGTCCCTTCCTGCGGCCGTAGAAGGAGCCGGCGCGGGGCTGTTCGGTCGTCATCGCCTGTGTGGTCTTTCCAAAAACAAACGCCGCCCTGGACAGGGCGGCGTCAGATTACCCCTTCGCCCTGTTCAGCCGGCGACGGCCTTGCGGATGGCGTCGGCCAGATCGGTGCGCTCCCAGGAGAAGCCGCCGTCTTCCTCCGGCGCCCGGCCGAAGTGACCGTAAGCTGCGGTGCGCGCATAGATCGGCCGGTTCAGGCCAAGATGCTGGCGGATGCCCCGGGGCGACAGGTCCATCACGTCCATCAGCACGGTTTCAAGTCTGGCTTCATCCGCCTGTCCCGTGCCGTGCAGGTCGACATAAAGCGACAGCGGGCGCGACACGCCAATGGCGTAGGACAGCTGGATGGTGCAGCGGTCAGCAAGGCCGGCGGCCACCACATTCTTGGCCAGGTAGCGGGCGGCATAGGCGGCCGAGCGGTCAACCTTGGTTGGATCCTTGCCGGAGAAGGCGCCGCCGCCATGCGGCGCCGCGCCGCCATAGGTGTCGACGATAATCTTGCGACCCGTCAGGCCGCAGTCGCCGTCCGGCCCGCCGATGACGAATTTGCCGGTCGGATTGACGTGCCAGACGGTCGCATCGGAAATCCAGCCTTCCGGCAGGGTTTCGCGCACATACGGCTCCACGATGGCCTGCACGTCGTGTGATGTCAGCGTGTCGTCCAGATGCTGGGTCGACACGACGATCTGCGTGGCGGCGACCGGCTTGCCGTTCTCGTAACGGACGGTGACCTGGCTCTTGGCGTCCGGGCCCAAGACGCCTGATTCGCCGGATTTGCGCGCCTCGGTCAGGCGCTTGAGGATATTGTGGGCGTAATAGATCGGCGCCGGCATCAGCTCGGGCGTTTCGCGGCAGGCGTAGCCGAACATGATGCCCTGGTCGCCGGCGCCTTCGTCCTTGTTGCCCGCCGCGTCGACGCCAACGGCGATGTCGGCGGACTGGGCGTGCAGCAGCACGTCGATCTGGCTTTTCTCCCAGTGGAAGCCGTCCTGCTCGTAGCCGATGTCGCGGATGGCGAGGCGGGCGAGGTGGGCCAGATATTCCGGCGTCAGCGTCGCGGGACCGCGGGTCTCGCCGGCGATCACCACCTGGTTTGTGGTGGCCAGGGTTTCACAGGCGACGCGCGCCTCGGGATCGGCGGCCAGGAAGGCGTCGACAATGGTGTCGGAAATGCGGTCACACACCTTGTCCGGATGACCTTCTGACACAGATTCACTGGTGAACAGGTAATTCTGACGCGACACCCGAGCCTCCGGACGAATAGATGAATGACAGCCTGCGCTTGCGTAGGTTACCGGCCTGGCGACGTCAAGCGTCGGGACGGGGGCGGAGCGGGCGGGGGCATGGAAGAAATTCAGTCTTCGCTGTCTTTCCCGGCGGGCTGGGCGTTGGCCACGGCCTCAACGAGCGCCACCAGTTTCCGGCGCACGCCGGGGTCCTGGATGCGGACAAACGCCTTGTTGAGGTGAAGCCCCTCAGAGGTGGCCAGAAAATCGGCGACGTGATCCAGCGCCGGCGCTTCAGCGAAGCCCGGCGCGGTCTCGCCCGCCGGGGCCGCGCCATCGTAAAAAAATGAAACCGGCACCCCCAGCACCTGGGCGATCTGGTGCAGGCGGCTGGCGCCAATGCGGTTGGCGCCTTTTTCATACTTCTGGATCTGCTGGAAGGTGACGCCCAGCGCGTCGCCCAGTTTTTCCTGGCTGAGGCCAACAAGCATGCGTCGCATGCGAACCCTGCCGCCTACGTACAGGTCTATGGGGTTGCGGGCCTTGTTCACTGTAAATCTCCGTTGGCGTGATTAACCAACTGCCTGCTCTCTGTGGCGGCATCGGGGCGCCTGCCGGCAAGCGCGCTACACCCAAAGCAGAAAATCAGAAGCAGGACAAAAAACAGCTCGCCGCTTTGGGCGTAAGCCGTTGGCGGAAGAGCTGACGGCAGGGTTGAGTCGGTATAGCCAATTTTTCCCAGTGGAAGAAAAGTATTCGTCCGGCCCCATGAGTCAACTACAACGGATATGCCGGTGTTGGCCACACGTACAAGTGGCAGCCCCTGTTCGATGGCGCGCAGGCGCGCCTGGGCCAGGTGCTGCCAGGGGCCGGGCGTGTGGCCGAACCAGCCGTCGTTCGTGACGTTGAGGATGGCGCCGCGCGCGCCTCTGGCAGGGCCGAAGCCGGGGAAGATCGCCTCATAGCAGATCAGCGGCGTTACCGGCGGAAGCCCCGGGACTTCGAGGCTGCCCCCGGGCGCCCCGGGCGTGAAACCGCCCGGGATATGGACAAATTGCCTGAGACCGAGCGAGTCCAGCAGGCCGGAAAACGGCAGGTATTCTCCGAATGGCACCAGGTGGGATTTGTCGTAGACGGCTGTGATCTTTCCATCATGGTTCACAACCTGCATGGAATTATAAAAGCGTTGGGGGCGCCCGCCGGGCGCCTGGGCCTCGCCACGCGCGGCGCCGGTTATCAATACCGCGCCGGGCGGCAACATGTCGCCGATGGCGGCGAGAGCCTCCGGGTGGTCCGCGAGCAGAAATGGAAACGCTGATTCGGGCCAGATGAGGTGGGTGACGCCCTGTGGCGCAAGCCCGGCGTCGGGGGTCTGACCTTCGCTCAGGCGAATGTACTGGTTGAGTATTTTTTCCCGGTTGTCCCAGTTGAATACGGTCGTGTCCTGGGAGACGCCTGGTTGAACAAGGCGAATTCTTACGCCGGGCTCCTGCGGCCCGGAGCCGGCCGGAATTCTGCCATAGCCGAAAACCGCAAGCCCCGCGAGCGCGGCAAGCGCCGCGCCTGCCGGCGCGAAGCGGGAGAGCCAGCCGTGCGCCGGGGCATCTGGTCTGGCGGGCGAGGCCAGAGTGGCTGGCGCGGCGCAAATCGCCACCGTGAGCACGCTTAACCCGTACATGCCAACGACCGAGGCTATCTGCGCCGTCAGCAGATGTCCGCCGAAGGCCATGCCGAAGGTATTCCAGGGAAATCCGGACAGCAGCACGCCGCGCAGGTATTCGGAGACTCCCAGCGCGCCGGCCAGGGTCAGAACCCTGACGGGACCGCGGCTCCACAAGGCGCCGGCCAGGCCGAAGCCGGCCGCGGTGAAAATCGCCAGGCCAGCGGGCAGGCCCAACACGCCAAGCGGCAGGGCCCATGCGAATTCTTCCGCCTCGACCAGAAAGGCCGCGCCGAGCCACCACAGGCCAGCGACGAAATATCCGAATCCGAACCACCAGCCCAGCGCCGCCGCGGCGCGGGCGCGCCGGCCAGCCTCACGCAGGGAGGGGGGCTGGCCAGGCGCGCCAGTCAGCGCGGCGGCGTCCACAAGCCACACCGCCATGGTCATGGCGATGAACATCGCCGGAAGGAAATCGAACGGCGCCAGCGACAGGGCGCCAACGGCGCCAGCCGCCAGCGCGACCACCCGCCGTCGCCAGCCCCCGCCCGTGAACACGCCGTTGGCGACAGCGAAAAGCCTGCCGCCAGCCGCCGGGGAGCTGTTTGCCCGCTGTCTCATCTGTCGCCGGATTCGCGCGGCGGTGCTGACGCCCTGTCGGCGTCAGCATCCGCGCCGGCGGCGCCCGATGACGAAGGCCGGCAGATGCGAATGCGTTTCAGCCGGCGCGGATCGGCCTCCAGAACCTCGAAAACCAGACCGTGCGGACCCTCGATCCGCTCCCCCGTCGCGGGCACGCGCCCGGCAAGATGCGCCACCAGGCCGCCGATCGTGTCGATCTCGTCGGCCAGCGTGTCGTCGACCAGCGGGGCGCCCAGCGCCTGCGCCACATCCTCCAGGTCGGCGCGGGCGTTGGCGTCAAAAGCGTTGTCGCCGGCCGGCGCGATCATCGGACCGGCGTCGTGATCGTGCTCGTCCTCGATATCGCCGACGATCAGCTCCACAACGTCTTCCATGGAGACGATGCCGTCGGTGCCGCCATATTCATCAATGACCAGGGCCATGTGGGTGCGGCTGGCCTGCATGCGGGCCAGCAGGTCGATGGCCGGCATGGAAGGCGGCACAAACAGCACCGGGCGCAGAATGTCCGCCTCTTTCAGCGACAGTGACAGATCGACGCCGGAAAAACTCGGCATGGAGTTGTTTTCGTCGATGATCACCCGGGGCGTGCAGCCGGCCAGATAGTCGAGGAAATCGCGAATGTGGACCATGCCGCGCGGATCGTCGAGTGATTCGCCATACACCGGCAGGCGGGAGTGCCCCGCCTGCCGGAACAGGTCGAGCACATCGGCGAGCAGGGCGTCCTCGCGAATGGCGACGATGTCGGCGCGCGGCACCATCGCATCCTCGACGCGGCGCTCGTGCAAGGCCAGGACATTGCGGACCAGCGATCGCTCCGTGGCGGAAAATTCTTCCGTTGGGGCGCTGTGTTCCAGAACGTCTTCCAGATCGTGGCGCACGGAGGTTCCATTGCGCGGCCGGGTTAACGCCAGCAGGCGGTCAAACCACCCTGGCGCATCCTGCCTGCCGGTCGACTGGGGCTGGCGCCCCGGGCGCGAACTTCGGTCCTCGCTCATCTCTCCAGCGCTTCCCCCGCCACATCATCAAGGCCAGCCCTTCCCGTCGCATAAGGATCGGCGACGCCGAGGCCGGCCAGAATCTCCGTTTCCAGCGTCTCCATCTCTTCTGCCTCATCGTCGGTTTCATGGTCGTAGCCAAGCAGATGCAACACCCCATGAACCACCAGATGCGTAAAATGGTCGGCGACTGTTTTTTCCTCTTCGGCCGCCTCGCGCGCAAGGGTTTCGTAAGCAACAGCGATGTCACCGCAGTGCGGCGAGCGGGCAAGATCGTCCGGATCCGCTGCGGGCCAGGACAGCACATTGGTCGGCTTGTCCTTGCCGCGCCACGTGCGGTTCAGTTCCCGCACCGCTGCGTCGTCGGCCAGCATCAGCGACAGCTCGGCGCCGTTCATCACGGCGACGTCGCCGGCGGCGACGGCAGCCAGCGCCGCCCGTTCCGCCAGCGCTTCCGCTTCCGGCAGCGCCGTCCACAGCGGGCTTTCAATCACCACGTCAATCTGGGGGAGGGCTTTCATTCCCGGGCTCCGGTGGTCGTGGCGGACCTGGCGGCTGCTCCGCTGGCGGCGTCGCGCCCGGTCAGGGCCCGTGCTTCCGCGTCATAGGCGGCGACAATGCGGCGCACCAGGTCGTGCCGCACCACGTCGCCCTCGGCGAAGCGCACATGGCCGACGCTCTCGACGCCGCGCAGGATTCGCGAGGCCTGGACAAGACCGGATTGCTGGCCTGGCGGCAGGTCGATCTGCGACGGGTCGCCGGTGACAATCATGCGTGAACCCTCGCCGAGGCGGGTCAGGAACATCTTCATCTGCATGGTGGTCGTGTTCTGCGCCTCGTCCAGCAACACGGCGGCGCGCGTCAGCGTGCGGCCGCGCATGAAGGCGAGGGGAGCGATTTCGATCATGCCTGTGGCGAGGCCGCGCTCGACCGTCCGCGCTTCCATGAAATCGTAAAGCGCGTCATAGACCGGGCGCAGATAGGGGTCGATTTTCTCACGCATGTCCCCAGGCAGAAAGCCGAGACGTTCGCCCGCTTCCACCGCCGGCCGCGACAGCACCAGTCGCTCCACCACGCCCTGCTCAAGCAGTGACACGGCGTGGCCGACGGCCAGCCAGGTCTTGCCGGTGCCCGCCGGACCTTCGGCGATCACCAACTCATTGGTCTGCAGGATGCGCAGGTAATCGTCCTGCGCCCTGTTGCGGGCGCGCACGCTGCCGCGCTTGCGGGTGACGATCTGACGGAAATTTCCAGGCGCGACGGAGCTGTCGTCCCCCGGGAACAGGTTGCCCTGCAAGGCGATTTCCTGAATGACGCCGTCGATGTCGCCGGGCGTGATGGCTTCGCCAGCCCGCGCGCGTTCATACAGGGCCAGGATCACCTGGCGGGCCTTGGCGGCCGCCGGCTGTTCGCCGTGAATCACCACCCGGTTGCCGCGCGCCGTCGCCAGCACGTCGAGCCGCCGCTCGATGTGGGCCAGGTGTTGGTCGAACTGGCCGAACACCAGGCTGGCCAGACGGTTGTCGTCCAGGGTCAGCGTCAGTTCGGTCTGCGGCGGCGCGTGGCCGGCCGGTTGTGCGCCGCGGCCGCCGGGTTTTGCCGGTGAGCCGGCGCCGCGGAACTGTTCGGGTGAGAGCTCGCCTTCGTCACGCGGCATTCGCGTTCCTTTGCTGCGGGGAGGGTGGCTGGTCCGCCGGCGCCGGGGCAATCCCGGCGGCCTGGCCAGGGACTGACCCGGCCGGGCCCAGATAACGCCCAAGCAGGCTGCCGGCGTTGGCCTCGATCACTTCCACGGTCGCCATCTGACCCAGGACGTCGTCCGGCGCCTCAAAATGCACGCCTTGCAGATAGGGCGATTTACCAGCCATCTGTCCAGGCTGGCGTCCCCGACGCTCGACCAGCACGTCGATGACGCGGCCGGCCATGGCCTTGTTGAACGCGGCGCGATCGCGCTCCAGCGCCGCCTGCAGCTCCGCCAGCCGGTCGGCTTTTACCTGCTCGGCAATCTGGTCGGCCTGTTCGGCGGCCGGCGTGCCGGGCCGTTGGCTGTACTTGAAGGAAAAGGCGCTGGCGAAGCCGATGTCGTCGACAAGCCGCATGGTCTCGGCGAAGTCGGCGTCGGTTTCGCCAGGGAAGCCAACGATGAAGTCAGACGACAGGGCGATATCCGGCCGGGCGTCGCGAATCCGGTCGATGATCCGTCGGTATTCATCGGCGGTGTGCCGGCGGTTCATGGCGGCGAGGATGCGGTCAGAGCCGGCCTGCACCGGCAGGTGCAGGTAGGGCATCACCTGCGGCAGATCGCGGTGGGCGGCGATCAGTTCATCATCCATGTCGCGCGGGTGGCTGGTGGTGTAGCGCAGGCGCTCCACCCCTTCCATGTCAGCCAGATGACGCAGCAGCCGGCCCAGCGTCCAGGTTTTGCCGTCGGGCCCCTCGCCATGCCAGGCGTTGACGTTCTGGCCGAGCAGCGTGAACTCACGCACGCCGAGGCCGGCGAGGCGGCGCGCCTCCGTCATCAGCGCTTCGACGGAGCGTGAGCTTTCCGCGCCCCGCGTATAGGGCACGACGCAGAAGGTGCAGAACTTGTCGCAGCCTTCCTGGATGGTCAGGAAAGCCGAGACATTGCGCTGCGGCGCGATGCGTCGGGCCGGCAACTGGCGAAACTTGTCCTCGACGGGAAATTCCGTGTCGACGGCCTGGTCGCGGCTTTTCGCGGCGAGCAGTTCCGGCAGGCGATGATAGCTCTGCGGCCCCACCACCACGTCGACCACCGGGGCGCGGCGCATGATCTCGGCGCCTTCCGCCTGGGCGACGCAACCGGCCACCACCACCCGCGTCTCCCTGCCGTCGCGGGCGCGCTCCGCCTTGTTCTCACGCACCCGGCCGAGTTCGGAATAGACCTTCTCGACGGCCTTCTCGCGGATGTGGCAGGTGTTGAGAATCACCAGATCGGCGTCATCGATGCTGGGGGTCTCCACATACCCCTGGGCCGCCAGCACGTCCGTCATGCGCTCGGCGTCGTAGACGTTCATCTGGCAGCCGTATGATTTGACGTGAACCTTTTTCACGTTGGTCTGACACTTTCACTTGGCCGGCGCGCCATGGGGTCCGATGGAACAGGCCGGAGCTCATGGGCGCGCCATCGTCGATACGAAGGCGGCGTTTTCGGGCGGCGAAGAACGCGCGAACATTTACTTTATCGCATTTCGCCGCGGTTGGCACAGGGCTTCGCGCCGCATCTGCAACCAAGCATACCGCTTCGCGTGAAAGAAATACGACGGCGCGATCAGGTCGCCGGCGCCATGTTCATGGCGGCCGCCGTAACCGGCGGATGCGGGCGCGAGCAAAATCCTCGGCCATGCGCGTGGCCACCTTGCGGTTGACATCCCCCGCCACCGGTTCGCCGAACGAAATCACCGCTTCGTACCTGTCGCCACTGCGCAGCAGATCCATGAGATGCGGGGTCAGGTCCATGTCGCCATACCAGGCGATGCGCGGCAGTCCCTCGCGCCCCAGCGGCAGCCCGTTGCGCGCCACGTAGCAGATGCACATGGGTTGCAGCCGCACGGCCTGTTCGCCCGCCGCATCCTTCACGGCCCCCACCAGCGCTGAGCGAAAAGGCAACACCCGCATGCCCTCGCCGGTGGTGCCTTCGGCGAACAGCACCATGGCTTCGTTGCCGGCGAGACGCCGCGCAATGGCGCCGTTGACTTCCGCCGTTGCCGAGCGCCGGGCGCGGTCGACGAACACCGAGCGTTGCAGGCGGGCGAATGTGCCGAACACCGGCCAGCCCGCCACCTCGGATTTGGCGATGAACGACAGGGGCGTCACACTGGCGATGGCGGTGATGTCCGCCCAGGAAACGTGGTTGGAGACCAGCAGCGTTGGCCGGCCGCGCGGTGGTTCACCCTCGACGCGGACGCGCACGCCGATGATCCGGCAGACCAGCCGGTGGAACAGCACCGGCAGGCGCTGGTAGACCGGCCGCGCCCCGACGCGCAACGCCGCCCATTGCACCGGCGCGCCCAGCAGCGTGATGGCGGTCAGGGCGCCGATGCGGCTCCAGGCGCGCAGATTGCCCATGATCAGCCGGTCGCGTCGTCGTCCGGCGTCACGCCGTCCACCGGATCGACGTCGCCGAGCGGCACGCCATACAGCTCCAGCCGGTGGCGCACCAGCCGGTAACCCAGCTTGCGCGCGATCTCGGCCTGCAGGCGCTCGATTTCTTCGGACTGGAATTCAATCACCGCCCCGGTGCGCAGGTCGATCAGATGGTCATGATGCTGGCGTTCGGCCCGTTCGTAGCGGGCGCGACCGTCGCCGAATTCATGCCGGGCCAGGATGCCCTCGTCCTCGAGCAGGCGCACGGTGCGGTAGACCGTGGAAAGCGAAATGCGCGGATCGATCAACGCGGCGCGCCGGTGCAGTTCTTCCACGTCCGGATGGTCGTCCAGGTTGCCCAGGACCTGCGCGATGGTGCGCCGTTGCCCGGTCATGCGCAGGCCGCGCTCCTTGCAGGCGCGCTCGATATCGGAGGTTCGCGCCCGCCGGGACTGGCCTTGCTGCGTCTGCGCCACGTCAACTTCTCCCTGGGCTTCGGGCCAGGCGTTGCATCGCCGTCTGAAGAATACGCATCACCACAAACACCAGAACAAATTCCCGCCAACCGGGACGAATGGCCGAAGACGTCCCGCGACGCTCGCCCGGGGACGGTCAGGATATACGGTAAATGGCCTCCGGGCCTTCATACAGGCGCGCTGGCCTGCCGGCTGACGCCTGTCTGGGGTGCCTCTGGCCGGGTCATCATTGCAGGGTTTACATGCCCTGAGGCGCTGAGGGCAAGCGCCCCCGGAGCCAGCGCGCCGGTCTCCGCCACGCGCGCGACCAGTTCGCAGACGGCGATGCGTTCGCGGGCGCCGCGCACATCCGCCATGCCCACGTCCCGGAACACAAACCCGTCGCCGGCGTTGTCCCGCACCGCCCCCGAGGCCAGGATGGTCGTGCCGAATTCCTTGTTCAGCGCTTCGAGGCGGGAGGCGATATTCACCGTGTGGCCGAGGACCGTGTAACTCAGGCGATCAAACGATCCGACATGGCCAATCACCGCCTCGCCGGTATGGACGCCAAAGCGGGTGTGCAGTTCCGGCAGGCCTTCGCTGCGGAAGGTTGCGTTCAGCGCTTCGAGCCGGCGCGCGGCGTCGAGCACCCCGGCGCAGGCCCGGGCCACGTGATCCGGTTGCGGATCTGGCGCGTTCCAGAACGCCATGACGCTGTCGCCGATGAATTTGTCGATGGTGCCGCCTGAATCCACCAGAGCGCTGCTGATCGCGGCGAAATAGCGCGACACAAGGCCGGTTAACGCCTCAGGCGGCAGCCGTTCGGCGATGCCGGTGAAATTGACGATATCCGAGAAAACCACCGTGGTTTGCTGACGCACGCCGCCCAGGCTCGGCTGGACGCCGTCCCTGACAATGCCGCGTACAATCTGCCTGGGCACGTAGCGCATGAAATTGTTCATCGCCAGTTGCAGGCCGCCAACCGCGCTGGAGAGCGCATCGATTTCGATGATGCGCGACGGTGGCGGACGGGCGCCGTCGCCTTGGAAGGCGACAATGCGGCCGACCGCCCCGGTCAGGGCCTGGAGCGGTCTGGTGATCCTGCGCGCCGCCAGCGCCACGATTGGCAGGGCGATGAGCAGGGCCAGAAAACCCATGGTCATCAGCCGGCGGGCCATGTCGTTCGCCGCGCCCATGATTGCGGACTGGGGAATGGCGATCGCCGTCACCAGGCCTGTGTCTGCGAGACCGGGCTCATATCTGACCAGATAGTCCTCATTGCCGTTGCGAACAATGCGGCTGCCGGCTTTTCCGTCCTCCCGGTAGGCCTGGGCGATGGCGCGCAGCAGCGGCGAGGGCAGCGCTGACATCAGGGGCAGTCCATGGGGACCGGTCGGGGCGCCGCCCTGCCGGTATTTGCGTCCCTCGGGATGGGCGGCGAGCTCGCCGTCGACCGTGAACAGCGCCAGTTCCTGACGCGGATGGGTGCGCATCCGGCCCAGCACGTCGTCGAGGTCGGAAAGCAGGACGTCAATGCCAAAGACAACGCCGGGGTTGACGGCGGAGCGCTGCGCCACCGTGACGCCGATCTCGGGAAAGGTGGCGAAACGATAGGGCGCCGGCGTGACGGGCCGCCGGCTCCCGACGCCCATCTGGTACCAGGAGCGCGTGCGCGCGTCATAGTCCGACAGCACCGGCGGGTTGCGCCGGATGACCTCGCCGCCGACGTTGAGAAACATCGACCGGCGGAGAAAGCAGCCTGACGCGCTGTCGGGGGTGCTGACCACCACCTCATAGGCGGCGCCGGGCGCAACCGAACTGTCCATCAGGCGCTGGCTGAGAACCAGCGAGCCATCGGGCCAGCCAGCCAGAACGCCAAGCACCGAGGGGGTGGTTTCCTGGAGGGTGCGCAGCAGGGTGACCAGCAAACGCCCCATGTCCTCGTCCGGCCTGGTCGGGGTCGCCGTTTCGCCGATGGTTTTCAGGAAAATATGTGCGCTCGCCAGCTGGTCGCGCGCTTCATCCCGGATCTGGCGCGCCAGATCGATGAAGCGCTCCTGCGCCTCGCGATGGGCAAGGTGCGCCATGCTGCGATGGTTGAACCAGGTGAGGCCGCCCAGAATCAGCGCGATAATGGCCACGAACGTCACCGCCACAATGACTTGCAGGCTATATCTGTGGGGGATCGGCTGGGCCATTCCATCCCGCGTCGTTCGCGGCGGTGCGCGACGCCGCCGGGGGTCAGGACTCTGTTGTTCGCGACATCACTTGTATGGCCAGCCGTACGCTTTGGAAACCTGTGAGGCCAGACCGGCGTCTGGTTCTGGATGTGATCCGGCGGCCTGTCGCCGCCTCGCCTGTCAGGTTCTGGATGACGCTGTCATGGAAAAGGGCGCGCCCGCGGCGTCAGGGATCGCGGGAAATTGTCACAGGCGGCGGCGTCTCGCCGTTCTGCAGCACCAGCTTTATCGAAACGCTGCGCGCGTCATGAGGCGCCGGCAGGCTGTTCTGGGCGCCAGGCGGGGGCGGGGCGTTGTCGGCGCACCCTTCCGTCGGCAGCGGCAGGGCGATGTCCGGGGGCGCGCCGTCAAACCCCACGTGGGCGCTGCGGATGGCGCAGCGATAGGTCAGAAGATAGGGGAAATAAATCTCGTCCCGGTCTGTCGCCCATGTCAGCCACGAGCCCGACGTGGTCATCAGGATGCTGCGCTGCCGCTCGCTGGTGATCTCGTAAGCGTCGAAGTGATAGACGAACGGGCCGGCCGTCAGACCCGCCGTATCCACATAACTGACGTAGATCTTGGTTTTGCCCGCCCGCGCCGGCATGGTGAACGTAGCGGCGCGGGTCGTCTTTCCATCGCCTGACAGGTTGAGGTCGGCGCGCGAGAAACCGCCGCGATCGCCCAGACGGTATTGCACGGCGATCGCGTCCTCGGGTAGCCCGATGCTGACTGTCCAGTGGCTTGGGCTGGCCTGATAGGACAGGGTCGGCCGCGTCTCCCGGTTGGCGAATGCGGCGTCGATCTCGGCGACGCGCCGCCGGGCGCGCTCCACCCATTCCTTAGGTATCGCCGGATCGATGAAGAACCGCTCCAGCGCCCCTGTCTGGCTCGCCGTGAGAAACTGGTCGAGAGCGGCGTGTTCGGTCCGCAGGCGGGTCAATGTTTCATGGCCGGCGCGGGAATCGTTGAGGGCGAGGGCAAGCGCGTACCATGCCGGAGCAAAGGCGGGCGTTGCGTCGAGCAGACGCCGGAGGCGCGTGGTCTGTTCCGTCAGTCCCAGTTGCTGGGCGTAAACCATCTGGATGGCCGGATCCGGCGACACGGCCGCCAGATCCGCGAACAGGCGGCGGGCGGCGGCCGGGCCGTCCTGCAACCGCACCAGCGTCGCCAGGCGCAGCAGCGGATCGATGAAGCCCGCGCCGGCCCGCGCGGTTTCCACATAAGCGGTGCGCGCGCCAGCCACGTCTCCACCCGCCTCCAGGGCGCGCCCCTTCTGGTACAGCTCGCGCGCGCCGGCCGCCACGTCGGACGGACCGGCCCCTGACGGAATGCCAGCGGCGCGCTGGGGCGGCGGCGTGTTCGCCGCCTGTTCTTTTGGCGGAGTGGGCAGCTTCAGGCCCAGTTGCGTCTCCAGCAGACGCTTGGCGTGCCGCACGGTCGGAACCACGACCGTGAAGGCCAGAACGATGAAGATGATCCGCGCCCAGCGCCTGCGGCGGCGGGCAGCGCGCTCCGGGTCGCGGCGCCCGCCCCGCCTGACGCGGCGCGCCGTTTCCGCCGGTTCCCCGGGAGCGTCAGCCATGGTGGAGAAAGCTACGGTGAACGCTTCGACCGGCGCGGGAATGTTCTTCAGCGTCTGGGGGCCAATGTTGCGGAATGACGCCGACACCTTGCCGGCCACGGCGTCATGGACGCTTCGCGATACGCACACGCCGCCAGGCGGCGCGACGGATTCCAGACGCGCGGCGATATTCACGCCATCGCCAAGCAGATCGCCATCCCGTTCGATGACGTCGCCGACAGTGACGCCGATGCGGAAACGCACGCGCCGGTCCGCCGGCCAGGGCTGGTTCACAGCCTCCAGCGCATGCTGGATGGCGATGGCCGCGCGCACCGCTTCCACTGCCGAGGCGAATTCGGACATGACCGAATCGCCGGCTGTATTGAAAATCCGCCCGCCGTAACGCGCCACCTCCGCGTCGAAAACGTTGCGACATTGGTGAAACAGTTGCAGGGCGTCTTCCTCGCCGGTCGCGAGCAGGCGCGAATAGCCGGCGACGTCGGCGGCCATGATCACGGCCATGCGCCGGCGAAACATGCTGGGGCCATCGGGCTCGTCGCGGCTTGCGCTGTTTGCTTCAGTCATGCCCGTTGTCCGTCGCGACCGCACGGGGCCGCGTCCCCGTCGCCGGCCCCAGCCAGGAAGTCAAACCCGGAAATCATCATCAAGCCCTGTTCACGTGCAACTCTGTTCACCTGGCGTCTGCCGTCAGGCTGGCGTCGCCCCTGAATATCTGGGCATCGGGACATCGATGCGCCAAATTGGGCGATACAAAGTCATGTCAACGGGCCGCCCGCCCCTGCAGGTCTGGCTGTCAGGGTGGGGCCGGGTCCCGGAGCGTGCAAAATGCAGGCGCTGCAGTCCATGCAATATCCGGGCCTCCTTGGTGCAATTGCCCCCGGGAGGGGCTGATCCGGCAAACAGGCGAGGGAGTTCAAGCCATGTCCATGCAGGACAAAACCTATCCCGTCCAGCACACCGACGCGGAATGGCGTCGCCGGCTGACCCCCGAACAGTACGCCGTGCTGCGCGGTCATGGCACGGAGCGACCGGGCAGTTGCGCCCTGCTTCATGAGACGCGAGACGGCGCATTTGTCTGCGCCGGATGCGGCCAAAAATTGTTCTCATCGGCAAAAAAGTTTGACAGCGGCACGGGATGGCCAAGTTTTGACAGTCCCGAGCCGGATTCTATTGAACTCAGCCGGGACGAAAGCTATGGTATGGTGCGTACAGAAGTCCATTGCAGCAGTTGTGGCGGCCACCTCGGGCACGTTTTTCCTGATGGTCCGCCGCCAACGGGCCTGAGGTACTGTATAAATGGCGTCGCCACCGTCTTCGTTCCGGATTGAGGCCCAGGTGGTCCGCCGCAACAACCCACGCGGATAAAAAGCGCGCCGTTTCTCCCGAACGGCGCCTTCCGCCCGGATGCCGGCCAGCCTGCGTGTCCGGCAAGCATCCATCGGGTCGCGTCCGCGGGAGGCGCATCGCCCAGGCTATTTCAGGCCGTTTTACCGGCCAGCCGATTCCGCGCCGCAAAAACGTCGTGAACTTTTCCGGTTCCTGCGCGTTTGACCGGGAGGCGGTACGCCGGTCCAGCTTTTTGCCGGTTGCGTCTGCACGCCATCCCGGGGGGTGAATCATTGAGCAATTTTGACATGCGCATTCCTGTGCGCGAGCTGAAAGTGTTGCGGTGGCAGGATGGGCGCGTCGTGCTGGAGTTGCGTCCAGCGTTTGCATCGGTTGATCCGGTCATTGTTGAGGTACCCGAAGCTGCGATGTCCAGCTTCCATCAGGAACTGGCCGCCTTCCTGCCAGCGCCAGACAGCGCCTCTCCAGCGCCTCTCTCGCAGGCGCTCCCTGACCGGATGACCAAGGACGATGACAATCTGGCCGGTGGGGATTCCGCGCATCAACTCCCGTTAGGCGACAGCCGGTTTACCGGGACGCTCGCCACGGCCCCGACAGGCGCGCTGGAGGAGGATGATCTCACCGAGGAAGAGCTGAGCTGGCTGGCGCGCTCGGCGGGTTGAGCCGGCGGGGCCACGATGGGCCCGTGATGATCCAGGCTCGTGTGCCTGGATCCTTGCGCACAGGTTCGAGGTCCTGCTTCGAAAAGCCTGTCGGCGTCCGGCTTTGGGAAACCGGTTGAGGCGCGCGCCGCGTCCTCAGGTGTCAGGCTTCCCGGATGGCTCGCGGGCGAAATGGCGCATGAAACCGTAACGCCGGCGTCATGCGCCTGAAGGAGCAGGGATTACTCGTCCATCTTGAGGGCGGCGATGAAGGCTTCCTGTGGAATCTCCACCTTGCCGAACTGGCGCATGCGCTTTTTGCCTTCTTTCTGCTTGTCGAGCAGCTTGCGCTTGCGCGAGGCGTCGCCGCCATAGCATTTCGCCGTCACGTCCTTGCGCAGGGCGCGGATGGTTTCACGGGCGATGATCTTGCCGCCGATCGCCGCCTGGATCGGAATCTGGAACAGGTGCTGCGGGATCAGCTCGCGCAGCTTCTCGCACATGGCGCGACCGCGCATTTCCGCCCGGGTGCGATGCACCAGCATGGCCAGGGCGTCCACCGGCTCGGCGTTGACCAGCAGCGACATCTTTACCAGATCGCCCTGACGGTAGCCGGAAATGGCGTAGTCGAACGAGGCGTAGCCCTTCGACACCGATTTCAGACGGTCGTAGAAATCGAACACCACCTCATTCAGCGGCAGATCGTAAACCACCATGGCGCGCTTGCCGACGTAGTTCAGGTCCACCTGCTCGCCGCGCCGGTCCTGGCACAGCTTGATAATGGCGCCGAGATAATCGTCCGGCGTCATGATGGTGGCGCGGATCCACGGCTCCTCGATCGACGAGATTTTCATCACGTCGGGCATGTCGGCCGGGTTGTGCAGCTCGATCTGCGTCCCGTCCGCCATGTTGAGCTTGTAGACCACCGACGGCGCCGTCGAGATCAGGTCGAGATTGAACTCGCGCTCCAGCCGTTCCTGAATGATTTCCAGGTGCAGCAGTCCAAGGAACCCGCAGCGGAAGCCGAAGCCCAGCGCCGCCGACGTTTCCATTTCATAGGAGAAGCTGGCGTCGTTGAGGCGCAGCTTGCCCATGGCGGCGCGCAGGTTCTCAAAATCGGCCGCGTCCACCGGGAACAGGCCACAGAACACCACCGGCTGGGCCGGTTTGAAGCCGGGCAGCGCCTCCGCCGTCAGGCGACGCTCTTCGGTGATGGTGTCGCCGACGCGGGTGTCGGCCACTTCCTTGATCGAGCCGGTGAAGAAGCCGACCTCGCCGGGACCGAGCTGGGCCACGTCGGTCATCTTCGGGCGGAACACGCCGACCTTGTCGACGCCGTAGTTGGCGCCCGAGCCCATCATGCGGATGGTCATGCCCTTCTTCAGCACGCCGTCGATGATCCGCACCAGCACGACCACGCCGAGATAGGAATCATACCAGCTGTCAACCAGCATGGCTTTCAGCGGCGCGGTCTCGTCGCCTTTCGGCGGCGGCAGTCTTTTGACGATGGCTTCCAGCACGTCGGGAATGCCAAGGCCCGTCTTGGCCGACACCGGAATCGCTTCCGAAGCGTCGATGCCGATCACGTCCTCGATCTGCTCCTTGACGCGCTCGGGCTCAGCGGCGGGCAGATCGATCTTGTTCAGGACCGGAACGATCTCGTGGTTGGCGTCGAGCGCCTGGTAAACGTTGGCCAGCGTCTGCGCCTCGACCCCCTGGGAGGCGTCGACCACCAGGATGGAGCCCTCGCAGGCGGCCAGGGAGCGCGACACTTCGTAGGCGAAGTCCACGTGGCCGGGAGTGTCCATCAGGTTAAGGATGTAATCGCGGCCATCCTGCGCCCGGTACTCCAGCCGCACCGTCTGGGCCTTGATGGTGATGCCGCGCTCTTTCTCGATATCCATCGAGTCGAGCATCTGCTCGCCCATGTCGCGCGCCGCCACAGCGCCGGTTTCCTGGATCAACCGGTCCGCCAGCGTGGATTTGCCATGGTCGATATGCGCAACGATCGAGAAGTTGCGAATGTTGTCAAAGGGATGCGTCGCCATGCTCTCTCTGGGGGCGGCTGTCCCGGCGGCAAACGCGCCGGCCGGCAATGCGGGGGCTCGATGGCCTTTGCATGGGCAATACCAGCCTTGGGCTGCTTCGCCAAGGGCTGCTTCGCCGCCTGCGCGGCGCGCCTGCGAAAGATGTAACGGCAAATGGTTACGGGAGTTCCGGTCAGCGGACCATCGTTATCCGCCAGCGCGCGATCCGGCCAAACCGGAGCCGTCGCGGGCTGCCTTCTGACCGGCGCGCCGTTGCCGGAAGCGCCTCAGCCGTCCTCGGACCAGCTCTCGCCCTCAAAACCGGGCCTGGCGGAGGCGACGCCGCCGTCAACGGTCAGCGTCGCGCCCACCACATAGTCGCCGGCGCGCGACGCCAGGTAAATGGCGGCGCCGGCCATGTCGTCATCATTGCCAATGCGGCCGGCGGGCACGCGCCTGGCCACGCCCTCGGCGCTGTCGCGGGCGGCGGTGTTCATGTTGGAGCTGAACGGGCCGGGCGCGATGGCCGTGACGACGATGTGGTCGGCGATGAGCTGCGCCGCCATGCGCCGGGTCAGATGGATCAGGCCGGCCTTCGAGGCGGCGTAAGGGTAGGTCTCCAGCGGATTGACAAAAATGCCGTCGATGGAGGCGATGTTGATCACCTTCGCCGGCTGTTCGGCGCTGGCGGCCTTGCGCAGCAACGGGGCCAGCGCCTGGGTCAGGAAGAACGGCGTTTTCAGGTTGAGGTCGACCACCTTGTCCCAGCCGCTCTCTGGAAACGTGTCGAACGCCGCTGCCCATGCGGCGCCCGCGTTGTTCACCAGAATGTCGAGCCTGTCTTCACGTTCGGCGATCTGCTGCGCCAGCGCCCGGGCGCCCTCCACGGTGGAGATGTCGCCAGGCAGCGAGATGCACTGGCCGCCGTTCTGCGACAGCTCGGCCGCCGTGGCGTCGCAGGCGGCGGCCTTGCGGGCGGTGATGTAAACTTTCGCGCCGCTGTCGATATAGCCGCGCGCGATCATCTTGCCGATGCCGCGCGAGCCGCCGGTAACCAGCGCGATGCGACCTTTGAGTGAAAACAGTCCGCTCATGTATCCTCCCGCCCGGGAGTCCCGGGGTTTTTGCGCCGGAGCGACGGGCCGTCTGTGTCGGCCATCGGTTGGCGGGGGCAATGTTCGCTGCTCGACGGGCAGGGTTCAAGCCCGTCTGCGTTGCTGATGCGCGGCGGCAGCGTTTCTTGCAGAACGGCTCTTGCAGAATGGCGCAGGGCGGAGACAGATGGCCGGCGCGATGGTGGAGGGAGCGGGCGATGACGGACGATCCGGCGGCAAAAGATACGGCGGGAATGCCGGAAGCGCCGCGGGTGCGGCCTGCCGTCATGGCGGACGCGCCTGCGATTCTTGACATCTACAACTACGCGGTGTGCGAAACCACCGCCGTATGGACAGAGACGCCGGCGTCCCTCGACAACCGGCTGGCGTTGATGACGGAGCGCGCGGCGCGCGGCTATCCGTTTCTGGTGGCCGAACTGGGCGGCGTTGTCGCCGGCTACGCCACATTTGGCGATTTCCGTCACTTCGACGGCTACGCCGCCACTGTCGAGCACTCCGTCTATGTCGGGCCGCAGTTTCACCGGCACGGCGTCGCCCGGGCGCTGATGCCGCCGCTCATCGACGCGGCCCGCGGCTGCGGCAAGCACGTCATGGTCGGCGCCATTGCCGCCGACAACGAGGCCTCGATCCGCCTGCACGCCGCTTTCGGCTTTGAGAAAACCGGCCTGATGCCGCAGGTCGGCCGCAAGTTCGGCCGCTGGCTCGACCTGCTGTGGATGCAGAAAATTCTGTCGGGGGACTGATCCGCTCGGCCCCGCGTTACCGCCGCCGGTAAAGCTGCGACACCACTCGCGCCGTGTAATCGACCATGGGAATGATGCGCGAGTAGTTCAGCCGCGTCGGGCCGATGACGCCGATGACGCCGACGATGCGCTCCTCCGCGTCGCGAAATGGCGCGGCGATGGTGGAGGAGCCAGAAAGCGAGAACAGCTGGTTCTCTGACCCGATATAAATGCGGACGCCTTCGCCGTCCTCGGCGCGGGACAGCAGGTCGATCACGTCTTTTTGCGTCTCCAGATCGGCGAACAATAGCCGCATGCGCTCCAGATCGGCGCCGACGCTCACGTCCTCCAGCAAATTGGCCTGGCCGCGCACGATGAGCTGGCGTGTATCGGACGAGCCGCCGATGGCGGTGGCCAGTCCCGCTTCCACCAGCCGCGCCGTCAGCGTGTCCAGTTCGCGCTCCATGGCCGCGCGCTGGGCGGCGACGTCCTGGCGCAACTCATCCAGGGTGCGGCCGCTGATGCGGGCGTTGAGAAAGTTGGCCGCTTCCACCAGCGCTGACGAAGGCAGGCCGGCCGGCAGGTCGAGCAGCCGGTTCTCCACATTGCCGTCGTCGCTCACCAGCACCACAAGGCCGCGTTGGGGGTCAAGCCGCACGAATTCGATCTGCCGCAACCGGGCGTTGGTCTTGGTGGTCAACACCACGCCGGCGCCGCGCGACAGGCCCGACAGCAGTTGCGTCGCCTGGGCGAGGGCGGCGTCGAGCGGGTTGTCAGCGGCGGCGGCGCGCATTTCCGTCGCGATGCGCCGGCGCTCATCATCGGCCAGGCTTCCCGTTTCCAGCATGGCGTCGACGAAAAACCGCAAGCCGGTTTCGGTTGGCAGGCGGCCGGCCGAGGTGTGCGGCGCGTAAATCAGGCCGGCGTGCTCCAGATCGGACATGACGTTGCGCACGGAAGCTGGCGACAGGTGCATCGGGATAATGCGCGACAGATTGCGCGAGCCGACAGGCTCGCCCGTGGCCAGATAGCTCTCGACGATCTGGCGGAAAATCTCGCGAGACCGTTCGTTCAGGGCCGTCTGCGCGCCCCTTTCCTGAAATGGCCCCAATGCCGTCGCGCTCCTGTCCATGCGGACCCCTGTCCTCACCCATATAATGTAGCTGGCCGCCGTTCGCCTTGCCAGAGGCAGCCCCGGGGCCGTCGCCCGCGCGCGACATGGCCGCCGGTGAAGCCGGTTCAGGGGCTTACCGCCTCGCCTCCAGGCCGCTATAGCTCTGTGCGACGTCTCAAACTGACATTTGAACCCACACAACCCAGGACGGACAGATGCGCCCTTCAAAACGCGCCCCTGATGAAATGCGCAAGGTCACGCTGGAGCGCGGCGTGGCGCGCTACGCGGAAGGCTCCTGCCTCGTGCGTTTCGGCGAAACCCATGTGTTCTGCACCGCTTCGCTTGAGGATCGCGCCCCCGGCTGGCTGCGCGGCCAGGGCCGGGGCTGGGTCACGGCGGAATATTCCATGCTGCCGCGCGCCACCGCCGAGCGCACCCGCCGCGAGGTCAACGCCGGCAAGCCGTCCGGCCGCACCCAGGAGATCCAGCGCCTGATTGGCCGCTCCCTGCGCGCCGTGGTCGATCTGCCGGCGCTCGGCGAACGGCAGATTTCCATTGATTGCGACGTGCTCCAGGCGGACGGCGGCACCCGCACCGCCGCCATCACCGGCGCCTGGGTCGCCCTGCATGACTGCATCGCCTGGATGCGCGCCCGCTCGATCATCAACACCCATCCGCTGAAGGATCACGTCGCCGCCGTGTCGTGCGGCGTCGTACAGGGCGCGCCGGTGCTTGATCTCGACTATGCGGAAGATTCCACCGCCGAAACCGACGCCAACTTCGTTCTGACCGGTTCCGGCGGCATCGTCGAGGTGCAGGGCACGGCGGAAGGCAAGCCGTTCAGTGACGAGGAGTTGCTGGAATTGCTGCGCCTCGCCCGCGTCGGCGCCACGAATCTTGTGGGGCTGCAAAAGCAGGCGGTCGGCCAGTGAGCGCCCCGGCCAATACATCGCGTCGCCTGTCGGGCAAGGTGGTGATCGCCACCCACAACCCCGGCAAGCTGGTGGAAATGCGCGAACTGTTGGCGCCGTTTGGCGTCGTGGCGGTGTCGGCGGGCGAGCTTGGTCTGGCGGAGCCGGATGAGACCGGAACCACTTTCGCCGAGAACGCGGCGATCAAGGCCCATGCAGCGGCCAAGGCCTCCGGCCTGCCGGCGCTGGCTGATGATTCGGGCATCTGCGTCGCAGCGCTGGACGGCGCGCCCGGGATTTTTTCGGCGCGCTGGGGTGGACCTTCCAAGGATTTTCCCGGCGCCATGGCGCGGATCAACGACGAGCTGAACCTGCGCGGCGTTGGCTCCGACGACCGCCGGCGCGGCCATTTTGTTTCCGCCCTTGTGGTGGCCTGGCCGGACGGAGCCGAGGCGCTGTTTGAAGGGCGCGTCTTCGGCGACCTGGTCTGGCCGCCGCGCGGCGATCGCGGCTTTGGCTACGACCCGATCTTCCGGCCCGACGGTCATGAACTGACGTTCGGCGAAATGGACTCCGACGCCAAGCACGGCGTCGACTGGGCGGCGGCGGCGCAGGGCGGCGCCGGCGGCCTGTCGCACCGCGCCCGCGCCTTCGTCACCCTGGCGAAAGCGCTGCTGCAGAAAGCCTGACGGCTCGGGATCAACGAAAAAGCCCGGGCGCGCGCTCGGGCTTTTATGTGCTGTTTCAGGCAATGGCGCGCGCGTCAGGCCTCGGTCGTCGGGCTCATGGCGCGGCGTTTGCGCATGTAGGCGTCAAATTCCTCGCGGTCCTTGGCGCGCTTCAGCTCTTCAACGAACTCCCCGAATTCCCGGACTTCCTCATCCAGGCGGCGACGCTCCGCCTCCAGGCGTTCGATCTCGGCGCGGCGATAGTCATCGAAGTGACTGTTGCCGGTGGGGCCGCTGGCCGGTCGCGGCTGGGCGCCGCGATTGCTGTTGCCGAACGGGAAATCGCCGAGATGCGTGAAGTTGCGTTCCATGAACGCGCGGAACTCGTTCGGCACGGGATACCCCATCAGTTTCCAGGCAATGTAGGCGAGGGCGAGCGGCCAGAACCAGATAAAGGCAAAGACAATGCCGACGATTTCCAGCGCGCGCCTGGGGCCGCGGCCGCATTTGCCGCCGGTCCGCGCGCCGTCCCACGGGGGAGAGGTGGTGGAGGTCGAGGCGGTGTTGGACATCTTCATCTCCAGGGCAGAATCCAGGGACAAAACCAGCGCCGCGGCGCACCGTTTATCCTGCTGGACACCGGCGCCATCGGCATCGGATCGCTCCGGAAAGCGGGTGCTCCCCGGTCCGTTCCACTTAACATCGAAACGGCATGAGGCCGTTTCAAGGCATTGATTTCAAGAAACATTGCCAGCTGGCTGACGTAGGGGCAGGAGCAGCCCGGGCATGTGTCCTGGCGCACGGGGACGCTGGCGACGCCGTAAACCGCGTCTGGCCCAGCGTTTCCGCCGCGGCGAAGCCCACCGGCGCGTCCCGCCCTGTGCGGACGGACGTTTTGGCGTTATAAGGCGGGGATCCGCAGCAGCCCGGCTGCCCGCTATTCCGGGGCGGCCATTCAGGATAATGCAGTGACCATCGCCCCGTCGCCGACCTCTCCATCAGATTGCCCGGCCGCCCGCATGGCGCCGCAGGACATCGATATCGCCGGCCCCGCGCCGCGCCGGCCCACCGTTGGCGTCATGGTCGGCGACGTTCAGGTCGGGGGCGGCGCGCCCATCGTTGTCCAGTCGATGACGAATACGGATACTGCGGATATTGACGCCACCGTTCGCCAGGTGGCGGCGCTCGCCAACGCCGGCTCGGAACTGGTGCGCATCACCGTTGATCGCGACGAGGCGGCGGCCGCCGTCCCGCGCATCCGCGACCGGCTGGCGCGTATTGGCGTCAACGTGCCGCTGGTCGGGGATTTCCATTACATCGGCCACAAATTGCTGGCGGACCATCCCGCTTGCGCCGAGGCGCTGGCCAAGTATCGCATTAACCCCGGCAATGTCGGCTTCCGGGACAAGCGCGACCGGCAGTTCGGAGCCATCATCGAGATGGCCATGCGTTTCGACAAGCCCGTGCGCATCGGCGCCAACTGGGGCTCGCTGGACCAGGAGTTGCTGACGGCGCTGATGGACGAGAACGCCGTGTCGGCCACGCCGCGCGACGCGCGGGCCATCACTCGCGAGGCAATGATCCAGTCCGCCCTGCGCTCCGCCGAACGGGCGGAGGAGATGGGCCTGGGTCGCGACCGCATCATCCTGTCGGCCAAGGTTTCGGCGGTGCAGGAGCTGGTCGCCGTTTACCGCGAGCTGTCGCGACGGGCGGATTATGCGATCCACCTTGGCCTCACCGAGGCAGGCATGGGCAGCAAGGGCATCGTCGCCTCATCCGCCGCCATTGGCGCCCTGCTGCAGGAAGGCATCGGCGACACCATCCGTTTCTCGCTGACGCCGGAGCCGGGCGGCGACCGCACTGTTGAGGTGCGCGCCGCCCAGGAACTGCTCCAGACCATGGGCTTCCGCACTTTCGTGCCCTTGGTGGCCGCCTGTCCCGGCTGCGGGCGCACCACCTCCACCGTCTTCCAGGAACTGGCCCGCGACATCCAGGACTGGATCGTCACGTCCATGCCGGCGTGGAAGCAGCGTTATCCGGGGGTCGAGAATCTCAATGTGGCGGTGATGGGCTGCATCGTGAACGGCCCTGGCGAATCCAAGCACGCCGACATCGGCATTTCCCTGCCAGGCACCGGCGAAAGCCCGGCGGCGCCCGTGTTCATTGACGGCGCCAAGGCGACCACCCTGCGCGGCCCGGGCATTGCCACGGATTTCCGCGTGATGGTCGAGAATTATATCGAGCAGCGGTTCGGCGCCGGCTCGGCCTCCCGGGCCCATTCGGGCTGAGCGGCTGACCCATTGAGATGGCGCCGGTGCTATCCGTGATGTTTTTGCCAGGGCAGACGAGGCAATGAAAAAGCCCGGAGCAAGCGCTCCGGGCCAGAATGCCTGTTCGTGATGCGGGGCGCTCCTGCGCCTGACCCCTCAGGCGTTGCCGGTCTGCGGCGCCTCGGCGCCAGCTTTCGGTCCGCCTTTGGACACGCCCACCAGCGCTGGGCGCAGCACCCGGTCGGCGATGGTGAAGCCCACCTGCAGCACCTGCACCACCGTGCCGTTCGGCACTGACGGATCGGGCGCCTCGAACATCGCCTGATGCAGATTGGGATCGAAGCGCTCGCCCAGCGGCGAGATCATTTTTACGCCGTGCCGCTCCAGGGTCTTCAGCATGTCGCGCTGGGTCAGCTCGATGCCCTCCACCAGGCCGCGCGTCCGCTCGTCCAGGGCGGCGCGATCGGCTTCCGGCACGGCTTCCAGCGCCCGGCTGATATTGTCGACGACGGTCAGCATGTCGCGGGCGAAGTTGGTCGCGCCATAGGCGCGGGCGTCAGCCACCTCCTTCTGGGTGCGGCGGCGCATGTTCTCCACGTCGGCCAGCGCGCGCAGCGACCTGTCCTTCAGCTCGGCGTTCTCGGCGGCGAGCGCGGCGATCACCTCGCCCGGGTCACGTTGCGCCCCGGCGGCGCCAGTTTCCTGGGAAGCAGGGGTTTCCTGATCTGGCGTTGCGACCGGGTCGTCCCGGTCTTCATTCGGCTTCTGGTTCATGTCACCCGGCTGGTTGAAAAGGGAAAAGGAATTGACAGCCATATCAGATGACCTGCCCGCAAAATCAAGGCGCGGCTGTGCGGACGCCCGTTTTGCGCTGGCCCTGGCCCCCTGCCGCGGACGGCGGCTTCAGCACCTCCAGAAGCCGCCGGCGGATGGCCGCCTGACGTGACGGCGCAACGATTTTGGCGTTGGTCAGGTCGGTGACGTAAAAGGTGTCGACCGCATGCTCGCCGAAGGTGACGATATGGGCCGATGAAATGTTCAGGTTGAGGCCGCCAATCGCCGTGGTCAGGTCGTAGAGCAGGCCGGTGCGGTCGAGGCAGGAGATCTCCAGCACCGTCTCACGGTTCGACAGGCTGTTGTCGATGATGACTTCCGGTTCGATCCGGAACGGCCGCGTCCGGGTTTTCGAGCCGCGCGCCGCCACCAGATCGGCAATCTTCACCTCGCCCTTCAGCGCCCGCACCATGGCCTCGCCGATACGTTCGCCGCGCCGCAACTCGTCGGCGTCCTCATCAAAGGCGCGCGAGATGAAAATCGTGTCGAGGGCGATGCCGTCAGCGGTGGTGAAAATCTGCGCGTCGACGATATTGCCGCCCGCCGCCGCGCAGGCGCCGGTAATGATCGCCAGCAGGCGCGGGTGGTCCGGGGCCATGACCGTGAGTTCGGTGACGCCGCGGAACTGGTCGGTGACCACGGCGGTAGCGGTGGTGTGCCCGTCCGCCGCTGTCCTGCGGAACAGCTCCGCCTGCCGCGCCTTGCGCTCCGGGTTCACCTTCAGCCAGTAGGCGGGATAGTGCCGGGCGGCGTAGGCCTCGAACGTGGCGTCATCCCACGACGGCAACAGCGCCCGCAGCGCCTCCTGGGCGTTGCGGATGCGCTCGCTGCGCGCCGTGTCGCCATGACCGCCGGTGATGTAGCTCTCGGTCTCGAAATACAGCGTCCGCAGCAGCTCGCCCTTCCAGCCGTTCCAGACGCCAGGCCCCACCGCCTTGATGTCAGCGACGGTGAGGATCATCAGCAGCTTCAGGCGCTCCACGGTCTGGACGACCTGGCCGAAGGTGTCGATGGTCACCGGATCGGCGAGGTCGCGGCTCTGGGCGGTCATCGACATCAACAGATGGTGCTCGATCAGCCACGCGACCAGTTCGGTTTCCGTACGCGTCAGGCCAAGGCGCGGGCACAACCGCCGGGCGACGCGCGCGCCGGCGACCGAATGATCCTCCGGCCGGCCCTTGGCGATGTCGTGCAGGAACACCGCCACATACAGGGCGCGCCGGTGCTGCAGCGTGCCGATGATGCGGTTTGACACCGGATGCTCGTCCTGCATGCGTCCCGCGTCGATCTCGGCCAGCACGCCAACCGCCCGCAGCAGATGCTCGTCCACCGTGTAATGGTGATACATGTTGAACTGCATCATCGCCACGACCCGGCCAAATTCCGGGATGAACCGGCCGAGCACGCCGGTCTCGTTCATCGCGCGCAGCACCGCTTCGGGCGAATTTTTCGAGGTCAGGATGCCCAGGAACAGCCGGTTGGCCTCCTTGTCCTCCCGGATCGCCCTTGTGATCAGCTTCAGCGAGCGGGTGACGAGGCGGCTGGCGTGGGGGTGCAGCGCCAGATTGTGTTGCTGCGCCAGTGAGAACAGCCGCACCAGATTGACCGGATCATTGCGGAACACATCCTCGGAGCGGACGGTGAGGCGATCGCCTTCCAGCAGGAAATCAGCGGATTTCAGCCGCGCCGCCGGCTTCAGCCGCTTCATGAAACGGTCGAGCATCGGCCGCTTCTTGGCGTGCTGCGCCTCCATGGCGGCGCAGACGATGGCGGTGAGATCGCCGACGTCCTTGGCGATGAGGAAGTAGCGCTTCATGAAGCGCTCGACGCCGGAGAGCGCGCCATGACCGGTGTAGCCGAGCTCCGCCGCCACCTGGGGCTGCAGGTCGAAGGATAACCGCTCCTCGGCGCGGCCGGTGATGAAATGCATGTGGCAGCGCACCAGCCACAGGAACTCTTCGCACTCGTTGAAGCGCGCATACTCCTGACGCAGGAACAACCCCGCCCGCACCAGCTCGCGCGCGTCGCGGACGCGGTAAACATATTTGCCGATCCAGAACAGCGTGTTCAGGTCGCGCAAGCCGCCCTTGCCCTCCTTGACGTTGGGCTCGACCACATAGCGCGACACCGCGCCCAGCTGCCGCAGGCGGGCGTCGCGTTCGCCCAGCTTGCCCTCGACGAATTCCGCCGCCGTGCCTTCCACCACTTCGGCGTCAAACCGCTGCGCCATCTCTTCGAACAGCGCCGCGTCGCCCGCCACCAGCCGCGCCTCCAGCACCGAGGTGCGGATGGTCAGGTCGCCGCGGCTTTCGCGGATGCACTCGTCGATGGAGCGGGTGGCGTGGCCAACCTTCAGCTTCAGATCCCACAACAGGTAGAGCACGGCCTCGACGATGCTCTCGCTCCATGGCGTCGGTTTCCATGGCGTCAGGAACAGCAGGTCGACGTCGGAGCCGGGCGCCATCGCGCCCCGGCCGTAGCCGCCGGTAGCGACGATCGCCAGCCGCTCGCTGGTGGATGGGTTGCTGACCGGGAAGAACCGCCGGGTGAACACCGCGTGCAGCGCCTGCACGACAGAATCCATCAGCCACGACAGGCGGCGGGCGCATCGCAGGCCGTCGCGCTCCTCCAGCAGCATGGCCCGCGCCGCCGCGCGCCCGTCCGTCAGCGTCTGCTTCAGCAGGGCCAGCAGGGCGCGGCGCAGGCCGTCCAGGTCCTCGTCATGGGCGTCGGCAAGCGCCATCACGGCGTCGGTCAGCGCCCCCCCGTGCCCCGGCGCATCGGGCAGGGCGGGAATGGCGATGGTTTCAGCGGCCTGGCTCAAGCGAAAGCTCCATGAGGTCGCGGCGCGGAACGGCCCGCGCCAGACCATGCATTTCTGGCGGACCAGGCCTGGTCGTCAGGCCCGGCGCGCCTCGATGGCGTCCCACATGGCCGAAGCAAGATCCGGGCCGCCGATGCGCCGGATCGCCCGGATGCCGGTGGGCGAGGTGACGTTGATTTCGGTGAGATTGCCGTCAATCACGTCGATGCCGACAAAGACCAGGCCGCGCCGGGCCAGCTCCGGCCCGATGGTCTCGCAGATCTCGCGCTCCCGTTCGGTCAGTTCAGTGGCGTTGGCCGCGCCGCCGCGCACCATGTTGGAGCGGATGTCATTGGCGGCCGGCACCCGGTTGACCGCGCCCAGCGCCTTGCCTTCGACCAGGATAATGCGCTTGTCGCCCTGGGTGACCTCCGGCAGGAAGCGCTGGATCACCCACGGCTCACGGAACGTCACCGAGAACAGGTCGAACATCGAGCCAAAATTCGGATCCTCCGGCAGCACCCGCAGCACCGCTGCGCCGCCATGGCCGTGCAGCGGCTTCATGACGATGGCTCCGTACTCACGGCGGAACGCCTCGATCTCCGCCCTGTCGCGGCTGATGAGGGTCGGCGGCATCAGCTGCGGGAAATGGGTGACGAAGATTTTCTCCGGCGCGTTGCGCACCTCGGCCGGATCGTTGACCACCAGCACTTTGGGGTGAACGCGCTCCAGCAGATGCGTCGCGGTGATGTAGGCCAGGTCGAACGGCGGGTCCTGGCGCATCAGCACCACGTCCAGTTGCGCCAGCGGCGTGCGCTCCGCGTCGCCGACGGTGAAATGGTCGCCAGCCACGTCGCGCACCTGCAGCGTGCGCATCGGCGCGCTGACTTCGCCATTGCGCATCGAGAGCTGGTCCGGCGTGTAATAGAACAGCCGGTGTCCCCGGGTCTGCGCTTCCAGCAGCATGGCGAAGGTGGAGTCGCCGGTGATGTTGATGCGCTCGATCGGGTCCATCTGGACCGCAACATTCAGGACCATGGGGGCCTCGTCTCAGGGCGCTTCCGGGCGCGGCGAGCCTCGCTTCGCCGGAAACGCGACAAATCAGGATGCCGGAGGCCTGGCGCGTCCGTCTGCTGCGGACCACTCCGGCGGCGCGGGAAACGGCTCCGGTCAACGGGCCAGAGACGGTTACTCCTCATGCCGGAGGCTGGCGTCCGCCAGATCCGGCGTCAGTCAATCTATGGCGGCGAAGCCTCCAGGCGCAACGGCGCGTATCGGTGTTCTGCAATGCGTCCTATAGCGCCAGTGGGGCGAGGTCGCTGAGATGCCGCGGCCAGGCTGATGCGTCGCGCAGCCCGCCCCACGACAGTTCGCCAATGAACACCGCGTCCAGCCGCAGGATGCGATCCGCGCATGCCGGATGGCGCGCCAGCCAGATGCGGGCGGCGCTGGCGATGCGCCGCTGCTTGTCCGCCGTGATGGCGATCGCCGCGTCGTCCCGGCGCCGGCGCGCCTTCACTTCCACAAAGGCGATGACGTCGCCGCGCGCCGCGATCAGGTCGATCTCGCCGGCCCCGGCGCGAAACCGCCGCGCCAGGATGCGGTAGCCCTTCAGGCGCAATAGCCACGCCGCCACGGTCTCGGCGCGATTGCCCCGCGCGCCGCTGGCCAGATGACGGTTGTATTCGGGGCGCTGTCGACCGTGCATTGGCTGGAACTGGCCGGTTCAGTGGTCGCCGTCGGGGCGGTCCAGCAGCAGGGCGCGGGCGTAAACCTCCTTGCGCGGCAGACCGGTCTGCGCCGTTACCAGCGCCACCGCTTCTTTCATGGAATGGGCCGGCAGCAGGGCGCGCAGGCGCCCGTCAACCGTGGCGCCGGCGTCGGCCGCGGCCTGGGCCTGGTCCGGCCCGCCAATCATCACCACGATCTCGCCGCGCGGCGGGCCTTCCTGGGCGTATTGGGCCGCCAGCTCGCTGAGCCGGCCGCGTCGCACGTTCTCGAACATCTTGGTCAGTTCACGGGCCACGGCCGCGGGCCGGTCGCCGAGCACCGCGGCGGCGTCCGCCAGCATGTCGCCGACCCGCTGCGGCGATTCAAAGAACGCCAGGGTGCCGGGCACATGCGCGAGTTCAAGCAGGCGATGTTTGCGCGCCGCCTGTTTTGTGGGCAGGAAGCCGCCGAAAAAGAAGGCGTCCATCGGCAGGCCGGAGAGCACAAGGCCGGTGAGCACCGCCGAAGGCCCCGGGGCGGTGGTGACGGCGTGGCCGTGCGCCAGCGCCTCCTCCACCAGCTTGTGGCCCGGATCCGACACCAGCGGCGTGCCGGCGTCGGACACCAGCGCCAGCGCCTGCCCTTCCGCCAGCCGCGCCATGATCTTCGGGCGCATCTGGGCGGCGTTGTGCTCGTGATAGTTCAGCAGCGGCGTGGTCACGCCATAATGCGCCAGCAGCACGCGGGTGACGCGGGTGTCCTCGGCGAGGATGGCGTCGGCGGCGGCCAGCGTCGACAGGGCGCGGAAAGAGATGTCTTTCAGGTTGCCAATCGGCGTCGCCACCAGATGCAGCCCCGGCGCGATGGGCTCGACCTCCGCCGCCATGCCAAAAGCCGTGAAGCGGGACGGCGGCGCCTCACGCCGCGAAGCGCCGCCATGGGCGCCCTGCCGTCGCTGCGCCTGATCCGGCCGCTGGTGTTTGAGCATGTCAGCCATCGTCCAGCTCCCCGCCGCGTCGGGCTTCAAAACAGTTTCAGGCGAAGTCGACACTGCTTCGCCTGAAGAAAAACATATCGAACCAACCTGCGCTGCTTTCACCCCTGAGGCGAAAACACCGTCGCCATCATAGCACGTCGCCCTGAAAACGCCGTCTCATTGGCGGCCCGGGCGGCGATCGTCTCCAGCTGGCAAACGCCAGCTGTAAAACCGGCAAGATAAGGCCCGGAGGAAACGCCGGGAAGAACGACCGGCAAACCTTAAGCGGCCAGCTGGCTGATCACCGCGTTGAGCACCGGAAAACCGGCGGGGGTGATGGCCAGCCGCCCGCCGTCCGCGCGGATCAGGCCGTGCTCCGTCAGGTCGCGAATGCGGCCGGCGTCGAGGGGCCGGCCGGCGAGGGCCGCATAGCGCGCGGGGACGATGCCCTCGGCAAGACGCAGGCCCATCACCAGATATTCGTCGCCCTGGGCTTCGGGCGTCAGCCGCTCGGTCTCGGTCAGGCCATGCCCCTGGCGCTCCACCTGCTCCAGCCATTTTTCCGGCGTCAGTTCGGTGGCCATGGCCAGGCGCCCGTCGGCGCCCACCAGTCGGCCATGGGCTCCTGGACCAACGCCGGCGTACTCGCCATAGCGCCAGTAAACCATGTTGTGCCGGCTTTCCGCGCCCGGTCGGGCGTGGTTCGACACCTCATAGGCCGGCATGCCATGGCGGTCGCATACCTCCTGGGTCACGTCCCACAGCGCTCGCGCCAGATCCTCGTCCGGCGTCGTCAGCTTGCCGGCGCGATACAACCGGTCGAACCAGGTGCCAGGCTCGATGGTCAGCTGGTACAGCGACAGGTGCTCGACGGCATGCGAAATCGCCTGCTCCAGCTCGGCCCGCCAGGCCCCGGCGGTCTGATGCGGGCGGGCGTAGATCAGATCGAACGAGTAGCGCTCGAAAATCTCCCCGGCCACGCGCACCGCCGCCAGCGCTTCTTCCGCGCTGTGCAGGCGGCCGAGCCGTTTCAGGTCAGGGTCGTTGAGCGCCTGGACGCCGAGCGACACGCGGTTGACGCCAGCGGCGCGGTAGTCGCGGAACCGGCCAGCTTCGACGCTGGTGGGGTTGGCCTCCAGGGTGACTTCCGCGTCCGGCGCCACCGGCCACAGGGCGGCGATGGCGTCAAGGATGGCGCCGACGGTCGCGCCCTGCATCAGGGACGGGGTGCCGCCGCCAAAGAAGATGCTGGTCACCGTGCGATCCGGGGCGATGGCGGCGCGATGCGCCAGTTCTGTCCTGAACGCCGCCACATAACGCGCCTCGTCCATGGGCGCCCGGCGCACATGGCTGTTGAAGTCGCAATAGGGGCATTTGGAGGCGCAGAACGGCCAGTGCACGTAAACGCCGAAGCCGGCGTCAAAGGGCGCGCGCGCCGGGAGGGCGGAAGCCTGGATGGCGGAGGACTGGTACATGATGGGTGTGGAACCTGAATGCGTTATGCCGCGCCGCCCGGCGCGCCGGACGATCCGTGGCAATGGGCGCAAACGCCGTCGATCTCGACGATCTTCGCCGCAGGCGTGAATTGCGATGTCGCCAGCAGGTCGCCGATCGCGGCGTTGATCGCCGGCGACTCCAACTCGTCAACCCCGCCGCAGCGGGCGCAGATCAGGAACACGGTGACGTCGCCGGCGTCGTGCTGGTGTGGGCAGGCGATGAAGGCGTTGCGCGTCACCAGCCGGTGGACGAAACCCTGTCCGGTCAGGAACTCCAGCACCCGGTAGACGGTGACCGGGGCGATCCGCTTGCCGGACTGGCTGGCCAGGATTTCGGCCAGATCATAGGCGCCCAGGGGCCGGTGGGTTTCATAGAGCGCCGCCAGCACCGAACGGCGCAGCTCGGTCAGCCGCACGCCGCGCTCGCGGCACAGGCGATCAGCCTCAGCCATGGCGAGGGGCGCCTGCCTGCGGCGCGCGTCGGCATGGGCGCAATGGGCGTGATCATGCTGCCCGCGCGCATGTTGGCCGTGGTCATGCTGGCCATGGTCGCCGTGCTGGTGGGCGCCCTGTTGCGCGTGCCTGATGGTCATGATCCTGATCCTGGCGAACCCTCCGTCGCCGCGTCGTTCATATTGTGGGCGCCGGCGCCCCGTGGCGCAACCCGCAGGCGGTTACGGCGGACCTGTCCCAGCGCCTCTGCGCGTGGGCAGCCTGTTCGCGGTCCCTGCCTGGCGAATAGATTCAGCCCTGGCGCAGCCGCCAGACGCAGGTGCGCTTCACTTCGCTGTCCTCCAGCTCCCGCGTCACCGGCACTTCATACACGGCGACCTGCGCAAGGCGCGCCTTTGGCAGGTAGCTGCGGCCTGGATCGCCAATCACCACGCTGGCGCCGCGTCCGGCCAGCGCCTCCAGCCAGCTGATCACCCGCGCCGCCAGATCGCGCTCATAGCAGATATCGCCGGCGAGTACGACGTCCCAGCCATCGTCGCGCCAATCCCGGGCGGGCCAGACGCCGTCCCGCTGCTCACCGAGCAGATTGTCGGTCCGCACCGTGACCGGAACCTGGTTCAGCCCGGCGTTGATGGCGATGGCGCTGGCGGAAAATGGGTCGATGTCCACCGCCTCCACATGGGCCGCGCCGGCGCGGGCGGCGGCGATCGCCACCAGGCCGGAGCCGGAGGCGAAATCCAGCACCCGTTTGCCGGCTACTGTCTCAGGGTGGTCGAGAATATGGCGCGCCAGCGCCTGCCCGCCGGCCCAGGCGAACGCCCAGAAAGGCGGCGGAAGGCCGATCGCGCCAAGCTCTTCCTCGGTTTTCTTCCACAGCTCCGTCGCCTCGGTGGCGAGATGCAGCGAAATTTCCGGTGCGTGCGGCGTCGGCGTAATGGCGGTGTGGGCGCGAATGAACGCGTCGTGGTCGTCGATCATGGCCGGGCGTCCAGCAGCTCAGCGTACATGCCTTTGACGCGCTCCATCACATGCCGTTCGGTAAAGCCGGAAAGCAGCCGCTCCCGCGCCGCCACGCCACAGGCCAGCACGTGGTCGCGGTCGCCGGCAAGGCGCACGAGAATATCCGCCAGCGCCGCCGCATCGTCCGGCGGGGCGACGAAACCGTCGACGCCGTCGCGGACGAAAAGGCGACAGCCCGGCACGTCGGTGGTGACGATGGCGCGGCCGCAGGCCGCCGCCTCCAGCAGGGTGCGCGGCAGACCCTCGCCGCCGCGCGATGGCAGCAGCGCCACATGATGATCGCGCCAGACGCTGGCAATATCGCTGGTGCGGCCATGCCAGGTCACGCCCGGACGCGCGTTCCACTCACGCAGCGTCTGCTCAGGAATGGCGCGCGGGTTGGAGGGGTCGGGGGCGCCGTAGAGCGACAGGGCGACGTCGGCGCCACGCGCCTGGGCGAGGCGCACCGCTTCCACCGCCAGATCGACGCCCTTCGACCACAACATCCGCGCCACCACGGCGACGCGCAGCGTCGAGCCTCCCGGCTGAAGCGCGGGCATGAACTGTTCCGGATCGACGCCGGCGCCGCCGACGATCACCACGCGCGGTTCGTCCGGCGCCAGATCAAGGCCGGCGGCGTCGTCCGGGTTCTCGAACAGGTAACGGGTTGTAGCGTTCTCCAGCGGACCGCGCACCAGGGCGCGGATCACCCGCGCCGCATGGGCCCCCAGCGCATCCTTGCGGGCGCCGAGAAAACCGAGGCCGGTCAGGGCGAACACCCTGCGGGCCACGCCGGCGCGCCGCGCCGCAGCGCCGCCGACCAGAATCGACCGTAGCGCCACCATGTGCAGGATGTCGGGCTTCTCACGTTTCAGGATGGCGGTGAGGCGCGCCACATTGGCCAGCACCGCGAGCGGGTTCAGGCTCCTGCGCTCGGCCTCCAGGGCGATGACGCGCGCGCCGGTCGCTTCCAGCACGGCGCGGTGGTCGCGCACGCGCGTGATGATGACCACGTCGAGGCCCATCTCCCGCGCCGCCCGCGCCATCGGCAGGAAATGCGAGGCGAAGAACCAGTCCTCGGTGATCAGGAAGGCGAGCAACGGCGCGCGCCCGGCGGGCGCGCCGTCTGTCCGGGAGACGTCGGCGGTCATGGGCATCGCGGGTGGATGGGGCGCTGCTCCCCGGGTTGTGGCGATGTCAGAACGCCTTGAAGGTGATGAGCGTGCGCGTGTCGGCGATGCCGGGAATCGGCTGCACCTGTTCAGCGACGAAATGGCCGATGTCCACGTCCCGGTCCACGTGGAACTTGGCGATGATGTCGAAATCGCCGGCGATCGAATAGATCTCGGAGGCGATCTCGCGGTCGGCGAGGGCGCTGGCCACGGCGTAGGTCTGGCCGAGCTTGCATTTGATCTGGACGAAGAAGGTCTGCATGGGCGCCGCTCACGCTGGAGCATTTTCGGGAAAAGCGGCTGCCCGCTTCTCGTAAAGAAAATGCGTCAATACAAAGGGTTGGCGCATCATCCGTGAAGCAGTTTTCACAAGAGGACGCGCCAGAACGTTGTCCGGTGAAGCGGGTTCCGCTTCGCCTGGAAAACGCGTCAAATCAAACGACCGGGCTGTCCGGCCCACGGGGCGTGGAGAGGCTCCCGACCGTTCCGCTTGTTAGAGCATTTTCGGGAAAAGTGGAATCCACCTTTCATGAAGAAAATGCGTCAGAACAAACAGATAGATCATGCCCGCCAATCGGGCCTGGCGCCATGACCGGATCAGGGCGCCAGGCCGGGGCCCAGATCCCGGGCGGGGCAAAATTCAGGTTCTGTCGAGCGCGTCGGTGAGATCGGCGATCAGATCGTCCGCGTGCTCGAGGCCGACCGAAAGCCGTAGCAGGCCATCGGAAACGCCCATGGCGGCCCGCGCCGCATCATCGAAGCGCTGGTGCGTGGTGGTGGCGGGGTGGGTGATCAGGCTCTTGGCGTCGCCAAGATTGTTGGAAATCTTCACCAGCGACAGGGCGTTCATGAAGCGGAACGCCGCTTCCTTGCCGCCCTTCACCTCCAGCGCCACCAACGTCGAGCCGGCCCGCATCTGCCGGGCGATCAGCTCCGCCTGGGGGTGGTCTGCCCGGCCAGGGTAGATCAGTTTTGACACCTTGGGGTGGCGCGCCAGGGCGTCGGCCACGGCGCCGGCGTTGGCGGTCTGCTGGCGCACGCGCACGGCGAGCGTCTCAAGCCCCTTCAGCATTACCCAGGCGTTGAATGGCGACATCGCCGGGCCGGTCTGGCGCAGGAAATTGAAAATGTGCGCCTGAATGAAAGCCTGACTGCCGAGAATGACGCCGCCAAGACAGCGGCCCTGCCCGTCAATGTGTTTGGTGGTCGAATACACCACGCAATCGGCGCCCAGTTCCAGCGGGCTCTGCCACAACGGCGTGGCGAACACATTGTCCACCACCAGCGAAGCGCCGACGGAATGCACGATCTCCGCCACGCCGGCGATATCGACGATGCTCAGGGTGGGATTGGCGGGGCTCTCGATCAGCGCCGTTTTCGTGGTCGGTCGCACGGCCGCCCGCCACTGGTCGAGGTCCTCGCCGTCGACCAGGGTCGTTTCCACGCCATAGCGCGGCAGCAGTTCGTCGGTGAGCCAGCGCGAGGAGCCGAACAGCGCCTTCGCCGCCACCACATGGTCGCCAGCGCTGACCTGGGCGAGAATGGCGGCGGTGACCGCGGCCATGCCGGAGGCGGTGGCGCGGGCGGCCTCCGCGCCTTCCAGCGCCGCCATGCGCTGCTCGAACATTTCGACGGTCGGGTTGGAGAACCGGGCGTAGAGATAGCCCTGCGATTCGCCCTTGAAGCGGGCCTCGCACTCTTCGGCGCTTTCGTAGACGTGCCCCTGGGTCAGGAACATGGCTTCCGAGGTCTCGCCGAACTGCGAGCGCAGCGATCCGGCGTGAACCAGACGCGATTCTGGATGAAGAGGGCGGTTGATGGCCACGATCGTCTCCCCGACAACAGCGCCGCGCGCGGCGCATCATGCTCCACGCCGGCGATGCGGGCGGACATGAAAAAACCCGGCCAGAAAGCCGGGTCGCTCAAAAAACGTCCGCGGCCCTTTAGCGAATTGTTTAACGTGGCTGCAAGCCGGCCGGCCAAATCACCACGGATGTGAAAGGCTTACGCCTGCCATGTCTGCCCGTCAAGGCGCCGTTGCCGGGCACGTGGCGCCAGCCATTCGCTCCATGAATGCGCCCTGAAGGTTTCCATGAATGCTGGTGGAACCAGGCGGCGGAGCCAGGGCCGGCGATCGCGGCCCTGGCGGCGGCGTTCAGTAAACCGGCGCGGAAATCACGCCGCGGTCGGTGGTGACGACCCAGCGTCCGCCGCGCCGTTCGATCCCGGCGATGCGGCCGAGCCCGGGCACGCTCTGGCCGCGCCGCACCTCGACGATGCCAGCGGTGCGGCCCTCGAGCACCGCGACGCCGCCATAGACATTGTGCAGCACCCAGCCGCGCACCGGGCCCGTGGGCCGCGGCGGTTGCGCCGGCTCCGGAACGAAGCCCGGCGGACGCAGGCCCTCCTGGGGTTCCCCGTTCGGCGCATAGGCCTGCTGCGCTGGCTCCTGCCGCGGCGGCGCCTCACGCGGCCCCCGTTCCGCCGGCGCCGGCGAACCCACGGTTGGATCGACCTGACCCCGCTCCCCGCCATTGGCGGCGAGGCGCTGTTCGAGGCTGGCGATTCGCCGGTCCAGGCCGGCGATCGCCGCATCCTCCCGCGTGGTCGCGCCGCCCTGACCACGCCCAGCCGGCGCCGCGCCTTCCAGAGCGGTGATTTTCTGCTCCAGCGTCTTGAGGCGGCTCTCGGCGGCGTCCGGCAGAACGGCGGCGGCGCCAGCCTTCTGTTCCAGGGCGTCCAGCCGCGCGCTCAATCCCGCCGTGGTTTTTTCCACTGTTTCAACAGCTGAATTGCGGGCGGCGGCGCGTTCCTTCTCCAGCTCTTCCATCGCCGTGGCGATCTTGCCGCTGTCGGCCTGGGTCTCCGTGGCGCCTGTCCTGGCTCCGGTTCCGGCTATGGCGACCACCAGCGCCGCGGCGAGCGCGCCGCCGGCCGCGCCCAGCAGCAGCGTCCGCAGGGCGGAGGGCTTGACCGGCGTTGCAGCGCCATCGGGCCGCCAGTCCGACGTCGGCTGGCGGGGCTTGTATGACGATGTGGCGGCCGCGGCTCCGGCGGCGACGGATCCCGGCGTTGTCGAGCCCGCGGTCGCCGTGGCGGCGGGGTTGGCGGCGGGGCTGGCGGCCTTTCCATTCCCCTTCGCCGCTGTTGCGCCGACCCGGTCGGATGGCGAGGCGACTGGCGTGGGCGCGCCTTTGGCCGCCGCGCCAGATGCGGGCGCGCCAGCGTTGTCCGGCTTCCCGGCGACGGGATCCGTCGCCGCCGACGTCGTAGCGGCGGATGCTGCGCTGGTCGTGGCCGCTGGCGCTGCGTCCGCCTTCACCGGCGCCCCGCCGGCGTTCGCCGTCACAGCACCGGTCGCCCCGCCGGCGCTGCCTGCAACTGGCGCAGGCGGCGCGGATCCGGCGGCTTCTGGCGCGGCGGCGCCCGGAGCAGGACTGGTTTTCGGCGACGCTTTCGCGTCGGAAGGCGTCGGTTTTTCCTGGCCTGCGTCGGTCTTGCCGGTTTTGGACGCATCTGCATCCGGCGTGGCGGCGTCTGCCATGTCGCAATCCTTTCGAGACTGGTCGAGCCTTCAATCTGGAACGCAGTTAGCGACGCATCATGATGATGACGTGGCGGCGCTGTGACCAGGCCCGGGCAAAAAATGCAACCCGTCAGAATGTCGAATTGTGGCAAGTATCAGAAAATACCAGGGCATTGATGCTTTGCGGGCCGGCAGCCCCTGATTCGCGCGAATCGCCTTGACAAGTCGCTGTAGGGCAAGGTCATTAGCGGCCGGAGTGAAAAATTGACCTATGCACTGGAAGCATCGCAGGGCAGACTGCAGCGATGAACACAGTGTGTTCAGGAGGCGAAATATGGCTGGAATTGTGACCATCCGCGCCCGAATCAGGCGTATCGCCCTGGCCGCTGCGGCGGTTTCGGCGCTTGCCGCCCACGGCGCTCACGCACAGGAAAAGCCGGGCCCCGCCGCGGGCAAGATTTCGGATGGCGTCGTCCGCATTGGCGTCCTCAACGACCAGTCGGGCGTTTACGCCGATTTTGGCGGCAAGGGATCGGTCGCGGCCGCCCGTCTCGCCATTGAGGATTTCGGCGGCAAGGTTCTGGGCGCGCCGGTGGAGCTGATTGACGCCGACCACCAGAACAAGGCCGATATCGCCGCCGGCATCGCCCGCCGCTGGTATGACGCCGACAAGGTCGACGCCATTGTCGAACTCACCTCCTCCTCCGCCGCTCTCGCCGTCCAGCAGCTCACGCGTGAGAAAAAGCGCATCAACATCGTCACCGGCGCCGCGACCTCGGAGCTGACCGGCAAGCAGTGCTCGCCCTATGGCTTCCACTGGGCGTTCGACACCCACGCCATGGCCAAGGCCGTCGGCGGCGCGCTGGTGGAGCAGGGCGGCAAGGACTGGTTTTTCCTGACCGCCGACTACGCCTTTGGCCATTCGCTGGAGGAGCAGACCGCAAAGTTCGTCAAGTCGAAGGGCGGTAATGTCGTTGGTCAGGTGCGGCATCCGCTGAACGCTTCCGATTTCTCTTCCTTCCTGCTCCAGGCGCAGAATTCCGGCGCCAAGGTCATTGGCCTGGCCAACGCCGGCATGGACACCTCCAACGCCATCAAGCAGGCGGCTGAATTCGGCATCGTCCAGGGCGGCCAGCGCCTGGCGTCGCTGCTGGTCACCCTGTCCGAAGTGCATGGCCTCGGCCTGCCCGCCGCCAACGGTCTGGTGCTGAGCGAGGGCTTCTACTGGGATCTGGACGACAAGGCCCGCGCCTTTGGCCAGCGCTATCAGAAAATCACCGGCCGCATGCCCAACATGATCCAGGCCGGCACCTATTCCGCCGTGCTGCAGTACCTGAAGGCCATCGAGGCGGCGGGTACGGATGACGCCGACGCGGTGGCGGCGAAGCTGCGCGCCATGCCGGTCGAGGACGCCTTCAGCCGCAACGGCAAGGTGCTCGCCAACGGGCGCATGATCCACGACATGTACCTGTTTGAAGTCAAGAAGCCTTCGGAGAGCAAGCAAGCGTTTGATTATTATAAACTCCTGGCCACCATCCCCGGAAGCCAGGCCTTCATGACCGTAGAGGAAAGCGGTTGCCCGCTGGCGAAGTGAAAATGACAATGCCAACAAACCAGAATACCGGCGCCCCGGTCCCCGGCGGCGCCGCCGGAGGGAACGTCGTCCTGTCCGCAAAGGGGCTGACCAAGGAGTTCAAGGGCTTCGTGGCGGTCAAGGATGTCGATCTGTCGGTCCGTGAAGGTTCGATCCACGCCCTGATCGGACCAAACGGCGCCGGCAAGACCACCTGCTTCAACCTGCTGACAAAATTTCTGCAGCCAACGCGCGGCGTGATCACCTATCGCGGCAAGGACATCACCGGTCTGGCCCCGGCGGAGATCGCCCGTCTTGGCGTGGTGCGTTCGTTCCAGATTTCGGCGGTGTTTCCGAGCCTGTCAGTCCTGGAGAACGTGCGCATCGCCCTGCAGCGTCCCCGGCATCTGGCGACGCAGTTCTGGAAACCGGAAACCGCCCTTTCCGTGCTGGACGACCGCGCCGCTGACCTGATCCGCTCGGTGGGTCTCGACGCGTTCATCAATCACACGGCCGGCGAGCTGCCCTATGGCCGCAAGCGCGCCCTGGAGCTGGCCGCCACCCTGGCGCTGGAGCCGGACGTGATGCTGCTCGATGAGCCCATGGCCGGCATGGCCCATGAGGACATCGGCCACATCGCCGACCTGATTCGCCAGGCTGCCGAGGGCCGCACCGTCATCATGGTCGAGCACAATCTCCATGTGGTGGAAGATCTGTGCGATGCGGTGACCGTGCTGCAACGCGGTGAAATTCTCGCCGAGGGCGATTACCAGACTGTCAGCCAGGACCCGCGCGTCCGCGAAGCATACATGGGGTCCGAACATGACTGAGCCATTGCTGCAGGTGAAGGGCCTCCAGGCCTGGTACGGCGAAAGCCATGTGCTGCATGGCGTCGATCTCCAGGTCCACCGGGGCGAGACGGTGACGCTGCTCGGCCGCAACGGCGCCGGCAAGACCACTACCCTCAAGTCGATCATGGGCGTGCTGCGCAAGCGCCAGGGCGAGATCCGCCTCAATGGCAAGGATCTGATGGGCCTGCCCCTGCACCACATCGCTTACGCTGGCCTCGGCTTCGTGCCGGAGGAGCGCGGCATCTTCTCCGGGTTGAGCGTCCACGAGAACCTGATGCTGCCGCCCAAGGTCGCCGACGGCGGCTTTACCCTGGACGAGATCTACCACCTGTTCCCCAACCTGGCGGAGCGGCGCAACAGCCAGGGCACCAAACTTTCCGGCGGCGAGCAGCAGATGCTGGCCATCGCGCGCATCCTGCGCACCGGCGCCAATATCCTGCTGCTGGACGAGCCGACAGAAGGGCTCGCGCCGGTCATCGTGCAGCGCATTGGCGACGTCATTCGCGCCCTCAAGGCGAAGGGCATGACCATCCTCCTCGTTGAGCAGAATTTCCGTTTTGCCCGCAAGGTGGCTGACCGCTTCTACGTGATGGAAGACGGCCACATGATCGATACGTTCAGCGCGGACGAACTCGAGGGCCGGATGGACAGCCTCAACGAAACTCTCGGTCTGTAAGGCGCTTCCGCATGGTCACCGTCTTTGGAATCTCATTGCCGGCCCTGATGGGGCAGCTCCTCATCGGGCTTATCAACGGCTCCTTCTACGCCATGCTGAGCCTTGGCCTCGCGGTCATTTTCGGCATGCTGCGCGTCATCAACTTCGCGCATGGCGCGCAATACATGCTGGGCGCGTTCTTCGCCTGGTTCCTGCTGCGCTACGCCGGCATCGGCTTCTGGCCGGCGCTGGTGCTGGCGCCGCTTGGCGTCGCCCTTGTCGGCGTGGTCATCGAGAAGGTGCTGCTGTCGCGCATCTACAATCTTGACCACCTCTATGGCCTGCTGCTCACCTTCGGCCTCGCCCTGGTGATCGAGGGACTGTTCCGCCACTGGTACGGCACCTCCGGTCAGCCCTATTCGATCCCCTCGACTTTCCAGGGCGCGTTCAACCTCGGCTTCATGATCCTGCCGAAGTACCGCGCTTTCGTGATCGTCGCCTCGGTTGTCGTCTGCCTGGCGACCTGGCTGCTGATCGAGAAGACCAAGTTCGGCGCCTATCTGCGCGCCGCCACGGAAAACCCGACCCTGGTCCAGGCGTTTGGCGTCAACGTGCCGCGGCTGCTGACCCTGACCTACGCCATCGGCGCGGGGCTCGCCGGCCTTGCCGGCGTGCTCGCCGCTCCGGTTTACCAGGTCAGTCCGCTGATGGGGCAGAACATCGTCATCATCGTCTTCGCGGTGGTGGTGATCGGCGGCATGGGCTCGATCATGGGCGCGGTCGTCACCGGTTATGTGCTGGGCCTTGTCGAGGGTCTGACCAAGGTTTTCTATCCGGAAGCATCGAGCACGGTCATCTTCGTCATCATGGTGCTGGTGCTGCTCGTGCGCCCGGCCGGCCTGTTCGGGAAGGAATGAATCATGGCTACAAAAGCCGCCTCGCCGAACGTCGCTGACGTGACCGCCGGCCACAAGACGTCGTCGCGCACCATCGCGCTGATGATCATCGGCCTCGCGCTGATTCTCGTCGCGCCGTTCCTGATCTACCCCGTCTTCGTCATGAAGGTGTTGTGCTTCGCGCTGTTCGCAGCGGCGTTCAACCTGCTTCTTGGCTATGTGGGGCTGCTGTCCTTCGGTCACGCCGCCTTCTTCGGCGGCGCGGCCTACATCACCGCCCACGCCATCAAGCAGTGGGGCTATCCGCCGGAGATGGCGATCCTGCTCGGCACCGGCTTCGCCGCGATTATGGGCGTGGTCTTTGGCTATGTGGCCATCAAGCGGCAGGGCATCTATTTCGCCATGATCACCATGGCGCTGGCCCAGATGTTCTACTTCTTCTGCCTGCAGGCTCCATTCACCGGCGGTGAGGACGGCATCCAGGGCGTGCCGCGCGGCAAGCTGTTCGGCTTCATCGACCTGTCGAACTCGCTGAACATGTATTACTTCGTGGCGGCGGTGTTCATCATTGGCTTCCTGTTCATCTGGCGGGTGGTGCATTCGCCCTTCGGTTCAATCCTGAAGGCGATCCGCGAGAACGAGCAGCGCGCCATTTCGCTGGGCTACCGGGTTTCGCGTTACAAGCTGGGCGCCTTCGTGATTTCGGCGGCGCTGGCGGGCCTCGCCGGCTCGGTGAAGGCCATCGTCTTCCAGCTTGCCTCGCTGACCGACGTGGGCTTCCAGATGTCCGGCGAAGTCGTGCTGATGACCCTGCTTGGCGGCATCGGCACCCTGATGGGCCCGGTGGTCGGCGCCGTGCTGGTGGTCAGCCTGGAGAACTATCTGGCGACCTCCTCGCTGCCGGTTCCCGTGGTCATCGGCTCGATCTTCGTGATCTGCGTGCTGCTGTTCCGTCGCGGCATCGTTGGCGAGTTCAACGCCTGGATGGACCGCAAGCGCGGCTGACAACGCCAGACTGGTCGAGAATGAAAGAAGCCCGGCGCGACGCCGGGCTTTTTCTGTCTCGCGGCGCCCACGCCAGGCGCACCCGCGTCGCTGGTCCAGACGCACACGCGCATTTGCACGGCCGCAAGATCCATCTCCTTTCATCCCGGCGTAGGCATGCGCATATGCCGGCCAGACCATATGCGACCGGCGCGCCGGTTCGCATGACGGCGGGACACCGGCCTGGCCCGGGCCGCCCGACAGGAGATGCGCCATGACCTTCAACGGCATTCACCATGTCACCGCGATTGCCGGCGACGCCGCCCGCAATCGCAGTTTTTACGTCGATGTCCTGGGCCTGCGGCTGGTGAAGCGGACGGTCAATTTCGACGACCCAGGGACCTGGCATCTGTATTTCGGCGACAGCGCCGGCGCGCCTGGCTCGCTGATCACCTTTTTCCCCTGGCCCCACGCAACCAGGGGGCGGGCCGGCGTCGGCGATGTCCTGCGCACGACCTTTCGGGTTCCCGCCGGGTCGATCGGATTCTGGGCTCATCGCTTTGTCGAGAAGGGCGTGCGCCATCACGGGGTGACGCGCAGGTTCGGCGACAGCGTTATCGATTTCGAGGACCCGGACGGGACCCTGCTATCGCTCGTCCCGTTCGGCGATGCGCCGGCCCCTGCTGGTGAAGCCGGCGCGACAGGCGACGGCATTCCGCCGGCCCACGCCATCACCGGGATCGACGGCGTGACCTTGTTGCTGCGCGAAGCCGGTCCCACGGCCGCCATCCTGACGTCGGTATTCGGCTTCCAGGAAAGCAGCCGCGAGGGCGCCGTCACCCGGCTTGCGCTGGGCGACGGGGCCGGCCGTTCGGTGGTTGATCTGCATGTCGCCGGCAATTTTCCGGGCGGGCGCCTGGGGCGCGGCAGCGTCCATCACGTGGCCTTCCGCGCGGCGGATGACGCCGGACAGGTGGAGCTGGCGGCCCGGCTGGTCCGGGATCACGGTCTGAGGCCAACCGAACAGCGCGACCGGCAGTACTTCCGCTCAATCTACTTCCGCGAGCCGGGAGGCGTGCTGTTCGAGATCGCCACCGACGGGCCCGGTTTCGCCATCGATGAGCCGCTGGCGCATCTGGGCGAGCAACTGAAGTTGCCGCCGCAGTATGAGGCGCATCGCGCGCAGATCGCAGCGGCGCTGCCGTCGCTGGAAGACTGAACGCAGCCAGAACATGCTGTCGCTGCCCACTGGAGCAGCGACAGCGGAAGGGAGACAGGCCATGACTGGCGCTTCCACCGCAGATTTCGTTCACCGCTTCGAACCCGGCGCGCCCCAGGCCGGGCGGCCGCTGCTGTTGCTGCATGGCACGGGCGGCGACGAAAACGACCTTGTGCCGCTTGGCCGCATGCTGGCGCCCGACGCGCCATTGCTGTCGGTGCGCGGCAAGGTGCTGGAAGGCGGCGCGCGCCGCTTCTTCCGCCGCTTCGCCGAGGGGGTGCTGGACGAGGACGACCTGCGTTTCCGGGCTGACGAACTGGCGGATTTCATCACGGCGGCGCGGGATCGCCATGGTCTGGCTGCTCCCGTGGCGCTGGGGTTCTCCAATGGCGCCAACATCGCGGCGGCCATGCTGCTGCGCCGGCCCGGCGTCCTCGCCGGCGCGGCGCTGTTCCGCGCCATGGCGCCGTTCACGGACCCGGCCTCGGCGCGCGCCGGCCCGGCCCGGACGCCGGCGCCGCAGGGCCCTCCGGTCCGGGCCCTGGTGGTGTCCGGGGTCATGGACCCCATGGTCACGGCCGACAACCGCCTGCGGCTGTTGCGTGATCTGCGGGGCGCTGGCGTGGACGTGCGGGATGAAACGGTGCTGGCCGGCCATGGTCTCGTCAAGGCCGACCTCGACATCGCCGGGCCATGGCTGGCGCAAACGCTGAAAGCCTGATGCTCAGGCGGGCCCTGGCGGCAGGCGCGCCACGCCGCCCCGGCGGAAGGCCATCGGCGTTTGCGCCCATGGAATGATTCCGTCCGGCGTTCGGGCATAGAGCAGGGCGGCGTCGACAATGGCGTCGACGTCGTCCGCCAGCATCAGATTGCCGATGATCTGGCTCCATTTTCCTGGCGCCTGCAAGGCAATGGTGCAGGGGCGGTTGCAGACCGCGAAGCACTGGACGCCGCGCACGGCGACGCTGCTGCCGGCCAGGCGCTGCGCCAGCGCCGCCAGCAGGGCCCGGCCCGGCTCGATATAGCCAGGGGCTTCATGGGTGCGCTGCCGGCAGGTGACGCAGACGGCAAGGCTTGCGCCGCCAGCCGGCGCGGAAGACTGCGACGGAATCATGCGCCCGGTTTGCGTCAGCCGCCGCCGCGGCGCAAGGGCCGGCGTGCTGCGTCGCGGCTGGATCGTTGCAGGGCGGGCGCCTGGGGCGCGGCAGCGTCCTGAAATTCCCGGAAATTGGTTAGTTTCGTAAGTAACTTTAAGTTGCCGCGTTGCAACAGGCGGGCGCTGTCTGTCTGGTTGCTGATATTCGCTATAATTTTCAATATTTTCATACAATGAACGGAAAAAATAAATTGTATGAATAAGGCGCGATTTCTGCCAACACATTGCCCTAATGATGCGACGGGTTTGTGACGCGCGCCTGATCAGACGTTGATGGAGATAACTCGACGTCAGGCAGGGCATTGATGTGGCCTGCTTTACGCAGGCGTGCGCCCCGACGCACAACAGTCAGGGTCCAGAAGTATGACGATGATGGTTTGCAGGGCGCTTTTGCTTGGCGGCGCCGCCGGGTTTTTCGCTGTCGCTGGCGCGCAGGCGGCGGATCTTCCCATGTCGAAGTCCGCTCCGGTTGAATATGTGAAGGTCTGCGCCACGCATGGCGTCGGCTTCTTCTACATTCCGGGCACGGACACCTGCATCCGCATCGGCGGCCGCGCCCGGCTGGATTACGAATTCGCCCAGTACCGCAGCGTCGCGGCCCAGGACAAGTCGAACTTCATCGCGGCCGGCCGCATCCAGCTCGACGCCCGCACCTCCACCCAGTGGGGCACGCTGCGCACCTTTGTCCGTTTCGACATCGCCAGCCGCACCGGCCAGCAGCATGGCGCTTCCGGCACCCTGCGCAACAACGGCCCGGCGGCCTTCAACGCCACGGGCGTCGACACCTACAACCGCGCTTACAAATATGTTGAGGTCGACAAGGCGTTTATCCAGTTCGCTGGCCTGACCGCCGGCCGTTCGTCGTCGTTCTACGATTTCTACGCCGCCGACATCAGCCTCACGGGCATAGACATGGCGTCGAACGTCGGTTCGACCAACCTGCTCGCCTATACGGTCAAATTCGGCAACGGCTTCAGCGCCACCCTGTCGATGGAAGATCCGACCTTCCGCCGCAACCCGCTGTTCTTCGGCGCGGCCAACGCCAATGGCGTGATTGTTTCGCCGGCGGTCGGCCTCAACGGCGGCGCGGCGAACGCCGGCCTGTGCAACAATGGCACGGCTGTGGGCTGCACGTTCGGCGCGCCGGTTTTCACCTATGACGCCTCGGGCCGGCGGGTTGGCTACACCTATCTCGACATTTCCCAGCGCCTGAACGCGCCGGATTTCGTCGGCAACCTGCGCGTTGACCAGAGCTGGGGCTCGGCCCAGCTGTCGGTCGCCGCGCACCAGCTGTCCGTCGGCAACTTCTCGGGCGGCGCGCCCAACGGCGGCCTCGCCCAGCGCGCCGACGCCAAATGGGGGTACGCGGTCCAGGGCGGCGTCAAGTTCAACCTGCCGTTCCTCGCCCCGGGCGACGCCCTGTGGCTGCAGGCCGCCTACGCCAAGGGCGCCATGTCCTACACCGGCCTGGACAACCCGACCGGCCGTGACAGCGTCAACGCCGCCGGCATTGACGGCGGCTCCCGCTTCGCCGCCAACAAGGTTGACGGCTACGTTGATCCGGCCACCGGCAATATCAAGCTGACGGAAAGCTGGTCGGTCACCGGCGCCTTCCTGCACTATTGGGCTCCGCAATGGCGTTCGGGCTTCGTGGCCTCCTACGCCCAGCTGCTGTTCCCGTCCGGCGCCCGCTTCAATGGCCCGATGGGCAACCTGAACACCGGAACCGGCGTCTACAGCGCCGCCCTGCGCGACTACGGCCAGTTCGTTGGCTCCGCCAACCTGGTCTGGTCGCCGGTGAAGGATCTCGATATCGGCGTGGAGGTGCTCTACGAACGCATCGATATCCGCAAGGGCCGCGTCTACGACCTGAACAAGTACGGCAACCTGACCGGCAAGACCACAACCTACGACGACAACTGGGTTTCGCGCGTGCGCGTCGAGCGCACGTTCTGATCCAATTGTCCGTCCGGGGCGTCACGCCCCGGCGTCCGGCGCATTCCAGGGCGGCGCAGGTTCCAGCGCCGTGTCTGACGCCGCCAGCCCCCGGCTTTTCGCCGGGGGTTTTTGCTGTCGCGGGTCGGCTTCGCTCCGCCCGGAGCCATTCTTTCGACAAGCCGGCGACAAACGGGACTGACGCCGCGCCGGATATCTGGTCAGATGCGGCGCCGGTCCGGGACAGGGGCGGCGATCGGACGGCGCCCCCAAGAGGCGCCCGCATTGCGGAGGAATGGATGCCTCATTTCGGCGATTTTCAGAACGAGATCTATTTCGGCGGCCTGCATGGGCATATCCCGAAATTCCCCATGTGCTACCGCGATCTGGAGGCGCGCGCCGCCCAGGCCATGGCGCCGGGAGTGCTGTCCTATGTCGCCGGCGGCTGCGGCGATGAGCGCACCCAGGACCTGAACGCCGAAGCCTTCAACCATTGGGGCGTCATCCCGCGCATGTTCGTCGGCGCGGTGAAGCGCGACCTCTCCGTCAACCTGTTCGGCATGCAGCTGCCGTCGCCGCTGTTCCTGGCCCCGGTCGGCGTCATCGGTATCTGCGATCAGGATGGCCACGGCGACATCGCCACCGCGAAAGCCGCGGCGCAGAGCAAGGTGACGATGGTCAGCTCGACGCTGATGCAGGATCCCATGGAGCGCGTGGCGCAGGAGTTCGGCGACACGCCCAACTTCTTCCAGCTGTACACGCCCACCAATCGCGATCTCGCCGCCAGCCTCGTCTCCCGCGCCGAAGCGGCGGGCTACAAGGCGATTGTCGTCACCCTCGACACCTGGGTCACTGGTTGGCGGCCGCGTGATCTCACCACCTCGAATTTCCCCCAGCTGCGCGGTCTGTGCCTGGCCAATTATTTCTCCGATCCGGTGTTCCGCAAGCTGCTGGCCAGGCCGGTGGAGGAAGACCCGGTCGCCGCCGTGCAGATGTTTGGCCGCGTCTTCGGCAACCCGCTGACGTGGGAGGATCTGCCGTGGCTGCGCTCGCTGACGAAGCTGCCGCTGATCTTCAAGGGCATATGCCATCCCGACGACGCCCGCCGCGCCATCGATGGCGGCGCCGACGGCATTTACTGCTCCAATCACGGCGGCCGCCAGGCCAACGGCGGCATCGCCGCCATCGACATGCTGCCGGCTGTGGTGAAGGCCTCTGGCAATACGCCGGTGCTGTTCGATTCCGGCGTGCGCAGCGGCTCGGACGTGGCCAAGGCGCTGGCGCTCGGCGCGGCGGCCGTCGGCATCGGCCGGCCCTACGCCTATGGCCTGGCCATCGGCGGCGCGGCTGGCGTCTCCCATGTCATCCGCTGCATCCTGGCCGAAGCCGATCTGCTGATGGCGGTGAATGGCTTCCCGACCATTGCCGATCTGCGCGGCGCGGCGATCCCGGCGCCGCCCTGGAGCCGGATCCCTGCATAAGGAAGCGCGTCGGCCCTCCATCAAAAAGGGGAGGGCTGTCGCCTGAAACAGGCTGGATCGCGGCGCCTGCCTCAGCTGGCCGCGTCAGCTGCCGCCGGCTCCGGCGCGGTCAGGATGGCGAGGCAGGCCATGACCACGTCGGCGACCGCATGCGGATCGCGCCACATGTGCTGCGGCGGCGGCGCGCCGGCCAGCGCCGTCTCGCGCAGCGACAGCATGGCGCCGAGGCTGGCCTCGATGAACACCAGTCGCCGGTTGCGCAGGCGTTCGTCCATGCCCGGCGTCAGCCGCCGCAGCAGATCAAGGCAACGCAGATAGCCGGAATTCAGATCGCCCGCCAGCGACGCCATGAACAGCCGCCGGTGTGTCAGCGACAGCAGGGTGATGAAGCGCATGTAGCTGCCGGCGCCGTCGTCCGGGGCGCCCGGGGCGAACGACGGCAGCACCAGCGCCTGCATCGCCTCGTGCAGGCCCGGTCCGCCCGGCTTGCCCTCCAGCTCATCCAGCATGGCGTTGCGCGCCTCGTTGATGACGCGCGCCCCTTCCGCCACCAGTTCGCGCACCAGCTCTTCCTTGGAGCCGAAATAATAGGTGAGCGAGCCGTGATTCTTCTGCCCCGAGGCGGCGACGATCTCGCGCACGGTCACGCCGTCGACGCCGCGACGGGCGAACAGGTCGCGCGCCGCCCGCTTGATCGCTTCGCGGGCGCCCTGCCGCGCCGCTTCCGACGCCTGATCCTGTTTTTCCGCCATCTTGACGACTGCCCCCGCTCGCGTTTAGGTCATCTGGATAAAGCATTTGGCGCCATCTGTCTTTGCGTCAAAAGTCACATACGGACAGGGGGCAGGGCGCAAGGCCGGTCCCAACGGGGAGTGAACGCGTGAACGGGTTCGATTTTTCAGGACGCAACGTGCTGGTCGTCGGCGGCTCCAGCGGCATTGGTAACGGCATCGCCCAACAGTTCCGGGCGCACGGCGCCAACGTGCATGTGTGGGGCACCCGCGCGAGCGCCGCTGATTACGCAAAGGAAGACGGCTCCGATCTCGACGGCCTCGGTTATACAAAGGTCGATGTCTCGGACCAAGCCGCCGTCGACGCCGCGCCGGCGCCGTTCCCCAGGCTCGACGTGCTGGTGCTCTGCCAGGGCGTCGTCGCCTACAAGCGCGCCGAGTTCGAGCGTGACGGCTGGGATCGCGTCATGGGCGTCAATATCGACAGCGTCATGGATTGCGCCCGCAAGTTCCGCCAGACCCTCGCCGAAAACACCGGCAGCCTGATCATCGTCAGCTCGGTTTCGGGCCAGCGCGCCAACATCGGCAATCCGGCCTATGCGGCGTCCAAGGCGGCGGCCATCAGCCTCACCAAGACGCTGGGCGCCGCCTGGGCGCCAGAGGGCATTCGCGTCAACGGCATCGCCCCTGGCCTGGTCGACACCAAGCTGACCCATGTCACCACGCGCAATCCGAAGCGCCTGGAGGCGTCGCTGGCCAAAATCCCCGCCGGTCGCATGGGCCAGCCAGAGGACATGGCCGGCGCCGCCCTGTTCCTGGCCTCGCCTTACGCGTCCTATGTCTGCGGCCAGACGCTGACCGTCGACGGCGGCCTGACGCTTTATTGAGCCGGCTATTTTGACGTAGACGGATGCGGCCGTCGCCCCGCGCGGCGCCCGCCTCCGGCCGGACCAACCGGCGCGCACGGGAGGATGAAACGTGGAACATGGCGTTGATCTGGCGGCGCTCGCCGGATGGATGGACAGTCAGGGTCTTGGCTCCGGCCCCCTGACCGATGTGACCAGCCTGAGCGGCGGCACCCAGAACATTCTGTTGCGCTTCAGCCGTGACGGCAGGGCGTATGTGCTGCGTCGGCCGCCGTTGCACCTGCGCGGCAATTCCAACAAGACCATGCAGCGTGAGGCGCGCATGCTGGCGGCCATCGCCGACAGCGACGTGCCGCATCCGCGTTTCATCGCCGCCTGCGCCGACGACAGCGTGCTGGGGGCGTTTTTCTACCTGATGCAGCCGATCGAGGGGTTCAACGCCACCACCGGCCTGCCGCCCTACCACGCCGGCTCGGAGGCGGTGCGCCGCCGCATGGGCTTCTCCATGGTCGAGGCCGTGGCCAAACTCGGCGCGCTCGACTACCGCGCCCTTGGCCTCGAGGATTTCGGCAAGGTCGACAATTATCTGGAGCGCCAGGTCGACCGCTGGCGCTCGCAGCTGGAAAGCTATCGCGAACACGCCGGCTGGCCGGGGCCGGAATGCCTGCCCGGCGTCGACCGGGTGGCGGCGTGGCTCGCCGCCCATGTGCCGCCGGTTTTCGAACCTGGCGTCATCCATGGCGACTATCACCTCGCCAATGTCATGTTCCGCAACGACAGCCCCGAAATGGCGGCGATTGTCGACTGGGAGCTCACCACCATCGGCGATCCGCTGCTCGATCTCGGCTGGATGATGGCCACCTGGTCCGAAACCGAAACGCCGCGCCCGGACGATATCGCCGTGCAGCCGTGGACCGGCTTCCCGACCATTCCGGAGCTGGTCGAACATTACGGCAAGCATTCACGCCGCGATCTCACCCACATCAAATGGTACGGCGTGCTGGCCTGCTACAAGCTGGCGCTGATCATCGAGGGCACCCACGCCCGCGCCTGCGCCGGCAAGGCCCCGAAGGAAACCGGCGACAAGCTCCACGCCCACGCCGTCAGCCTGCTTGCCCGCGCCCTGCGCTGGATCGACGGGGAATAAGCGGCCGGCGTCAGGGCTGGGGGATGCATCCGCCACGGCGCGCGCCCTCGGCCCCGTTCATCTCCGCTACGTCATGCCCGCGCGTAGCGCGGGCTTTCACGTCTGCGCGCCCCTGATTCTACCCTGGCCTTGCAAACGCTGTTTTGAGGAATGCCGGAACAGAACCAGCCATGATGCAACCGGCGGGCAAAGCGGAATGCAAATACGCCTGCCTGGCGGCGCCGGTTGAAGCGCTTCCCAAATGCTTTAACCTGCGAATTCCGCCCGCAGCGCTGGCCCCTGTTCATCGACCTCGGGCACCCGGGCGCCGACGGGCGAGGCGCCGTCATGCAACGCGCCGGGGCCGAGCAGGGTCACGCGGCCTTTCGGCGTCTCCACCTCCACGAAGCGCGCCTGGGCGTGGCTGGCCAGATCGTCGAGGCCATTGATGCGTCCCCAGGCGATGCGCGCCGCCTCCAGCCGGCCGGAAACCTCATCGCGCGGCAGGGCGCCGAACACGGCGTTGATCGCCGCGTCCAGCGCCGGGCGGTTGTGCACGCGGGCGGTGTTGTCGGCGAAGCGCGGATCATCAGCCAGTTCCGGCCGGCCAAGCACGTCGTCGCACAGCTTGCGCCATTCCCGCTCGTTCTGGATGGAGAACAGGATCTCCTTGCCGCCGGCGCAAGGATAGGCGCCGTAAGGCGCGATGGTGGGGTGGTTAAGGCCCATGCGCTTCACATCCGCGCCGCCCATGACGAATTGCAGATAGGGCACGTTCATCCAGTCGGCGAGCGCGTGGAACAGCGAGACGGCGATATGGCGGCCCTTGCCGGTGCGGTAGCGGCCGATCAACGCCTGCAGGATCGCCTGGTGCGCGGTCATGCCGGCGGCGATGTCGCACACCGAAACGCCGACGCGGCCGGAGCCCTCGGGCGTGCCGGTGATGGCGGCAAGTCCGGTTTCGCCCTGCACCAGCAGGTCGTACGCCTTGAGGTCCTTCAGCGGACCGTCCTCGCCATAGCCGGAGATGGAGCAGGTGATGAGGCGCGGATTGGCGGCCCGCAACTCCGCCATGTCAAGGCCGAGGCTGGCCAGCACGCCTGGCGCGGCGTTCTGGATAAACACGTCCGCCTGTAGCGCCATGCGCCGGATCAGGGTGATGTCGCCGGCGTCGCGCAGATCGACGGCGATCGATTCCTTGCCCCGGTTCAGCCAGACGAAATAGCTGCTGAGGCCGTTGACGTGCCGGTCGTAGCGGCGGGCGAAGTCGCCTTCGCGCCGCTCGATCTTGATGACCCGCGCCCCGGCGTCGGCAAGCCGGGAGGAGGCGTAAGGCGCGGCGACCGCCTGCTCGACCGACACCACCAGCAGCCCGTCCAGATCGCCCATCGCCGCGCCCTTCCTGTCATTGCCGGCGGTTTGCCGGCGCGTCGCCGTATCTGGCGCGCATCTGGCACGCCAGGGCGGCCGCGTCAAAGGCCGGGCCGCCACTGTGGCGCCCCGGGCACGCGTGACGCACCTGTCGCAAATGGCTGGAGTCCTTGTGTGCAAAGGCTCACAATTGTCACACTCCAGCTCAGGGAATATGATTATAAGCGCATCGCCCGCAACGCGCGCAGGGGCGCGCGGCTGGGTGAGGGGCATATGATGCGATCAAGAGGCGCGTCTGCATGAGCAACGACTGGCGCGAGGGCCGGCCCGCCGCGGGGGGCAATCCGCTTCTCAACCGTTTTGCCCCGCTGGCGGCCGCGGCCATGCTGTATCCGGCCCGGCGCGCGGGTAACGGCGCGCTGAGGCTGATTCCCGGCCATGTTCCGCTGCCCGATTTCGTGGCCGACCTCGGCGGCATTTCGCCGGTGCTTGGGCGCATCGGCGCGCTGGAGGTGCGGCTCGCCACTACGCGCAAGCAGATCAAACAGGCGCAGCGCCTGCGTTACCGCGTGTTTTATGAGGAAATGTCGGCGGTTCCCAATCCCGCCGCCCGTCTGGCCCGGCGCGACATGGATGGCTTCGACGCCATCTGCGACCATCTGCTGGTGATCGACAATGGCGAGGCAGGCGGCGTCGAGAAGCGCAAGCCGAAGGTGGTCGGAACCTACCGCCTGCTGCGTCAGGAGGTGGCGGAGCGCCATTCCGGCTTCTACACCGCCAGCGAATTCGACATCGCGCCGCTGCTGGCCCGCCATCGCGGCAAGCGCTTCCTGGAGCTGGGCCGCTCCTGCGTGCTGAAGGAATATCGCACCAAGCGCACGGTGGAGCTGCTGTGGCAGGGTATCTGGAACTATGTGCGGCATCACCGCATCGACGCCATGTTCGGCTGCGCCAGCCTTGAGGGCGTCGATCCTGAAAAGCTGGCCCTGCCGCTGAGCTTTCTTTATCACTTCGCCGCGCCGCCCCCGGACTGGGCCGTGCAGGCGCTGCCCTCCTGCCGCGTCGAAATGAACCGCATGGCCAGGGAGGCGGTGGACCCGAAGAAGGCGTTGCACGCCCTGCCGCCGCTCATCAAGGGCTATCTGCGGCTCGGCGCCTCGTTCGGCGCGGAGGCCGTGGTCGACCGGCAGTTCGGCACCACTGACGTGCTGGTGCTGCTGCCGGTGTCTGTCATCAGCAAGCGCTACGTCAATCATTTCGCTGGCGGCGAGGCCTGAAGAAGGCCCCCATCCGCCAGTGGGCGCCGTCAGCGTCCTTCGCCGGCGGCGGCCAGCGCCGCCAGGCCCTCGCGATAGCTCGGATAGGCCAGCGTCACGCCCAGTTCCTCGCGCATGCGGCGGTTGGAGACGCGCTTGTTCCCGCTCCAGAAACTGCGCGCCATCGGCGTCAGCTCGGCCTCCTCGAAGGGGATGGCCGGCGGCGGCGCGACGCCAAGCAGCTCCGCCGCGTATTCCACCGGCAGCTGCGGCGCGCACGGTTCGCTGTCGGTGACGTTCCAGATGCGCTGCTCTACCTGCGCGCGGTGGAAGGCGGCGTCGATCGCCGCGGCGATGTCGTCCACGTGGATGCGATTGAACACCTGGCCGGGGCGAATGAGCCGGTGCGCCACGCCTTCGCGGATCTTCACCAACTGGTTGCGGCCCGGCCCGTAAATGCCGGCCAGGCGCAGAACGTGCACCGACTTGCCGGCGGCGCGCCCCAGCTCCAGCCATTGCTGTTCCACCGCGACGCGCGCACGGTAGTGGGCGTCGCGCGGCCGCAATTCGGCGCCTTCCTCGATCAGCGCGCCCTGATGGTCGCCGTAAACGCCGACCGTGGAGAGGTAAACGATGTGCGTCAGCCCGGCTGCGCCGGCGATGGGACCACTGAAATGACGCAGGGCCGGATCGCCGGCCTGGTCTGGCCGGGCCGACACCAGCAGATGGCTGGCGCGGCCGAGCGCGGCGGCGATCGCCGGATCGGGCGTGGCTGTCGCCGAGCCGTCAAAAGCGTGCATGACCACGTTGCCGGCCGCCGCCGGGCCTGTCGCCTGTTCGCGCAACTGGCGGCGGGTGGCGGTGACGCGCTGATAGCCGGCGCCACAGCGGCGGACATAACCCTGCGCCGAGAACCCCAGCCCAAACACAAACAGCTCTGACATTACGCCTCCGGTTCCGATATCTGCGTTGGTTGGGCGCCGGCGGCGACATCCCATTCGGCCAGAACCTCCGGGTCGCGCTCGGCGGCGTGCTGGCGCCGCAACTTGCCAAGACTGTCCGCGTCCAGCAACTGGCCGAGCGCCCAGACCGCCGCGCCGCGCACCAGCGCCGATGGGTCGGCAAGCAGCCGCGTCGCCGGTCCCGCCAACTCGCGATCGCCAGAATTTCCCGTGGCGATCAGCACATTGCGCAAAAACCGGTCGCGTCCGGTGCGTTTCACCGGCGTGCCGGCAAACCGGCTTCTGAACGCCGCGTCATCGAGCCCCAGCAGTTCAGCCAGCGCCGGCCGGTCATTCTCCGGGCGCGCCGCCAGCTTCGCGTCGCGGCCGGCCCTGGCGAACTTGTTCCAGGGACAGACGGCCAGACAGTCGTCGCAACCGAAAATCCGGTTGCCGATCGCCTTGCGGAAGGCATGGGGAACCGGTCCGGTGTGCTCGATGGTCAGATAGGAAATGCAACGACGTGAATCGAGTTGATAGGGCGCCGGGAATGCCTTGGTCGGGCAGATGTCGAGACAGGCGCGACATGAGCCGCAGCTTGGCCGGCCAGGCGCATCCGGCGGCAGTTCGGCGGTGGTGAGAATAACGCCGAGAAACAGCCAGTTGCCCAGGGTGCGCGACACCAGCACGCTGTGCTTGCCCTGCCAGCCGACGCCGGCGAGGGCGGCCAGCGGCTTTTCCATCAGCGGCGCCGTATCGACGAACACCTTGACGTCAGCGCCGCCGCGCGAGGCGAGGAAGCCGGCGACCTGTTTCAGCCGCCCCTTGATGATCTCGTGATAGTCGCGGCCCTGGGCATAGACCGAGATCAGGCCGCGATCCCGGGCAGCCAGGTGGTCGAGCGGGTTGTGGTCCGGGCCGTAATTGAGGCCGAGCACCAAAGCGGAGCGCGCATCCGGCCACATGGCCTGCGGACTGGCGCGCCGCTCGGCGCCCGCGCGCATCCACGCCATGTCGCCGTGATAGCCGGCGTCGAGCCAGGCCATCAGCCCCGCGCCGGTTTCGGGCAGGGCGGCCGCCGGGGCGACGCGGGCCACGTCGAACCCTTCGGCCAGGGCGCGCGCCACCACCGCCTCACGCAGCGCCGCGCCCTTCAGCACTCCGCCCTTCAGCGCTTCTGGGGCCGCTGGTTTTCCACGGCCGGCGGACAATTGCCGGCGACTGTCAGGCGGGGAAGCGTCACGCATGGTCATTCCGTCGCCGGTCGGCTCCCGCATCGCCAGCCGCGCGGGTCCGTCAGGCAGGGAGGCGGATCAGGCGGGCCCAGGGTCTCAGACGTTCAGCCGCGCATAGGTTGTCGCCGGCGCCATGCCAGGCACCAGGTCTTGTAACAGGGTGCGGAACGACGGGCGCGACTTGATGCGACCATACCACGCCGCCGCCGCCTCGTCCTCGCTCCACGGCACGTCGCCAAGGTAATCGACGCAGGACAGGTGCGCCGCCGCCGCCAGATCGGCGCTGGTGAGGCGCGCGCCAGCGAGAAACGGCGCGTCGCGTAGCAGGAAGCCGATGTAGCGCAGATGATAGCGCACGTTGGCGCGCGCCGCGCGCACGCCGTTCATGTCCGGCGGGCCGCCGCCCAGCTCCGTCGCCATGAAGCGCTTGTAGATCTTCTCGGTGCACAGATAGGTGGTGACTTCCGCGAAGAATTTTTCGTTGAACCAGGCGGTGAGGCGGCGGGCCTCTGCGCGCGCTGCAATACCGCCAGGCAGCAGACGCCGGTCCGGTTGGCGCGCGCCGAGCAATTCATCGACATATTCGTTGATGACGGCGGCGCCGGACAGCACCAGCGGCTGTGCGTTGGCGGGAGCGGCGCCTTCCGCGTCGCTGTCCGGGTGCAATGCCCCATCGGCCGCCAGCACCGGCGTATCGCCGGCGGGATTGAGCATCAGGAACTCCTGACGCCGCTCCCACGGCCGCACTTCGACCAGTTCCGGCGCGATGTCGAACTCGCCCAGCACCAGGCGGACGAAGCGGGAATGCGGACAGAAGGCGTGATGGTGCAGGGTGGCCATCAGGGGCAGATCCACTCAGGCGTCAGGCGGCGGCCGGACCAGGATTTCTCGGGAAGGGCTCCCGTATAGTCAGGAGCGCATCTGGCGACAATCATTGTCTTTTGCGCCGCTTCGGCCGGTCCTGTGATGAGTGGGGGCATTAACCGTCCATTCAGTGATGGGGAGATACCTGCTTGAGCCTTTCGGCGTCGGGGCGCGGCTCCCGCAGACTGCAGCCGCCGACGTTCTGACGCCATGATTCGACCTGTATCACTGCGGAATGTGGCGACCATCCGGCGTGGCCGCCGCAATTGGCGCGGGAGGCGGACCGCGCTGCGCCGGCGCGGCGCGGCCGGGCAGGCGCAACACGTGAGAAAACAACGGCATGGGACGGGCGTGGCGCCGGCCAGGCCAGATGTGCATCACGAGCAATTGTTGACCGTCAGACGGAAATCGTGGCGGCGGCGGACAGTCTGGAGCAATACGAATGGGCATCATCGAGGCGTTCCAGGCTGCGGTCCTGGGTCTGGTCGAAGGACTGACCGAATTCCTGCCGGTGTCATCGACCGGCCATCTGCTGCTGCTGGGCCATTTTCTTGGCTTCAAATCCACGGGCCAGACCTTTGAGGTGCTGGTGCAGCTCGGCGCTATCCTCGCCATCGTCTCCGTCTATTTCGGCCGCATCGTTTTCCTGCTGCGCACCCTGCGCACCCGGCCGGAGACGCAACGTTTCGTCACCGGCGTGCTGGTCGGCTTTCTGCCGGCGGCCGTGCTCGGCGCCTTGCTGCATGGCTTCATCAAGGGCGTGCTGTTCAATCCATGGATTGTCTGCGTGGCGCTGATCGTCGGCGGTCTGGTGCTGCTGGTCGTGGATGGGCTGAAGCTGGAGCCGCGCTATGATGACGCCGAAACCTTCCCGCTGCGCACATATCTGGCCATCGGCTGCGCCCAGTGCCTCGCCATGATCCCTGGCGTGTCCCGCTCCGGCGCCACCATCGTCAGCGCCATGTTCCTTGGCGCCACCAAGCGGGCGGCGGCGGAGTTCTCGTTCTGGCTGGCGATGCCGACCATGGCCGGCGCCTTCGCCTGGGATCTGCTGAAAAACTACAAATTGCTGACCTTTAACGACGGCGGCCTGATCGTCATTGGCTTCACCATGGCGTTTGTCTCGGGCCTGTTTGTCGTGCGCAGCCTGCTCGGCTACGTGTCGCGTCACGGCTTCGCCCTGTTCGGCTGGTGGCGCCTCATTGTCGGGGCCGCCGGCCTCGCCGGTCTGATCGTGTTCGGCTGAGTCGGGGAAGCGGACCGACCCGGTTCATCCTGGCGTGCTTTTGGGCTCGTACCGGCAGATGTCGGCGATCAGGCAGCGCCAGCACTCGGGTTTGCGCGCCTTGCAGACATAGCGGCCGTGCAGGATCAGCCAGTGATGGGCGTGCAGCAGGTACTGCTCGGGGATCACGCGCAGCAGGCCCTGCTCCACCTCCAGCGGCGTGCGCCCCGGCGCCAGCGGAATCCGGTTCGAAACCCGGAACAGGTGGGTGTCGACGGCGATGGTGGGCTGGCCGAAGAAAATGTTCAGCACCACATTGGCCGTCTTGCGCCCCACGCCGGGGAGCGCTTCCAGCGCCGCGCGGTCCGCCGGAACCTCGCCGCCGTGGCGGTCGATCAGCAGTTGTGAAAGGGCGATCACGTTGCGCGCCTTGGCGCGGAACAGGCCGATGGTCTTGATGTGGTCGCGCACGGCGTCCTCGCCGAGCGCCAGCATTTTCTGCGGCGTGTCGGCCACGGCGAACAGCCCGCGCGTCGCCCGGTTGACGCCGACGTCGGTCGCCTGGGCCGACAGCACCACCGCCACCAGCAGGGTGTAGGCGTTGACATATTCCAGCTCGCCCTGCGGCTCCGGGTCCGCCCTGTGGAAGCGGGCGAAAATTTCGGTGATTTCCGCCGGCGGCAGCAGCTGCAGCGCGGCCGGTTTGCTGGCGGCCCGGCCCGCGGCCTTGCCGGTGATTTTGCCGGCTGGCTTTTTCGCCGGCGTCGCCTTCGCGGAAGAAGCGGATTTGCGGACAGTCATGAGGGGGTTATGGTGAAAGCCATCATGACAGGCAATCCACATAACGTTCAGCCGGCGACGCTGCTTGCCCCGCCCGATGATGCGATGGAGCCGGCGCGCTGGCCTGATCCGGCCGATCGGGATGAATTCCGCGTGCTGATCACGCCGCACCGTTCGCTGGGCGCGCGCGGCTTCCGGCTGGTCATGGCGCTGGTTCTGGTATGCAGCGTCATCGCCAGCCTGCCGTTCGTCATCATGGGGGCCTGGCCTGTCGCCGGTTTCTTTGGCCTCGACGTGCTGGCGCTTTACGTGGCCTTCCGCCTCAGCTTCGCGCGCGCCGCGGCCTTTGAGGAGATCGTCGTCACCAGCGTCAGCCTGATGCTGCGCAAGGTGTCGCACACCGGCGAGCAGGCGGAGTGGCGCTTCAACCCCCTGTGGACCAGCCTGCTGCGCGAAAAAGATGACGAGTTCGGCCTGCTGCGGCTCAGCCTCGCCTCGCGTGGCCAGGTGGTGCCGGTGGGCGACGCGCTGTCGGCGGCCGAGCGGGAGAGCTTCGCTGCGGCCCTGTCGGCGGCGCTGGGCGCGGCCCGGCGCGGCGAATTACGCTATTGAGCCCCTGATCCGCGGCCCAGCGGCCGCCGACGGCAGGCCGGACGCCGGACGGGTTGCTTCGGTCCAGGTTTGGCGCCAGTCAGTCGCCCGACCTGCGGACGACCATGGTTTCGCCGCTCGCGCCCTCTTGCGCGCTGGCGTAAGGCTCGCCAACTGATCCACAAGTGAGCCGCAAGCGAGCCACAGACGAGCCAGAAGCGGGCTACAGCTGAGCCCGGGCGGCCCCGGGGAGAACGCCAGGGGAGCGTCAGCGCAGACGGCGTTGCATGCGGTCTGTGCTGGGCGCGAAGGGTAGCCGGCGGCCGTTTTGCGTCACCGGCGACTGTCATGCTTGTGGCGCAGGGCGCGCGTTGCGACGGAGGTTGGTCATGTGGATGTTGCAAGCCTGAGGCTGGCTTGCGAGCCATGGAGCGGCCTCCTATATAGCGCGATGAGAACAGCGCGTTCTGTCTGCCGGGCGGTGATCCGCCGCGCGGCGGCCGGCGCGATCAAAACCACCCGGATGCGGTTGCAAATCCAGCAGGCGGCCGCATTCAGTCTATCTGGTCTGTCATGCCGGCATGGATGACAGGCCGGGCCATGGCCGGGTCGCTTCGGGGCCTGGCGGTCTGCTTTGAAAGTGAGGGATCAATCATGGGTAAGGTCATTGGCATCGACCTCGGCACCACCAATTCCTGCGTCGCCGTCATGGACGGCTCGACGCCAAAAGTGATCGAGAACGCGGAAGGCGCGCGCACCACGCCGTCGATCGTTGCGTTCACTGACGACGGCGAGCGCCTCGTTGGCCAGCCGGCCAAACGCCAGGCCGTCACCAATCCGGAAAAGACCTTCTTCGCCATCAAGCGCCTGATCGGCCGCTCCTTCGATGATCCGATGACCCAGAAGGACATCGGCCTTGTTCCGTACAAGATCGTCAAGGCGAAGAACGGCGACGCCTGGGTTGAAGCCGATGGCAAGGACTATTCTCCGTCGCAGATCTCGGCGTTCACGCTGCAGAAGATGAAGGAGACGGCGGAGGCTTTCCTTGGCCAGACCGTCGACCAGGCCGTCATCACCGTGCCGGCGTACTTTAACGACGCCCAGCGCCAGGCTACCAAGGACGCCGGCAAGATCGCCGGCCTTGAAGTGCTGCGCATCATCAACGAGCCGACCGCGGCGGCGCTGGCCTATGGCCTCGACAAGAAGTCGTCCGGCACCATCGCCGTCTACGATCTCGGCGGCGGCACCTTCGACGTGTCGATCCTCGAGATCGGCGACGGCGTGTTCGAGGTGAAGTCGACCAACGGCGACACCTTCCTCGGCGGCGAGGACTTCGACATGCGCCTGGTCGAGTACCTGGCGGACGAATTCAAAAAAGAGCAGGGCATTGACCTGAAGAAGGACAAGCTCGCCCTGCAGCGCCTGAAGGAAGCCGCCGAGAAGGCCAAGATCGAGCTGTCGTCGGCCTCGCAGACCGAGATCAACCTGCCGTACATCACGGCGGACGCCTCTGGTCCGAAGCACCTGGCGCTCAAGCTGTCGCGCGCCAAGTTCGAGAGCCTGGTCGACGACCTGATCCAGCGTACCGTTGAGCCGTGCCGCAAGGCGCTGAAGGACGCTGGCCTCTCGGCCGGCCAGATCGACGAGGTGGTCCTGGTCGGCGGCATGACCCGCATGCCGAAGGTCCAGGAGGTCGTGAAGCAGTTCTTCGGCAAGGAGCCGCACAAGGGCGTCAACCCGGATGAGGTCGTTGCCATCGGCGCGGCTGTTCAGGCCGGCGTGCTGCAGGGCGACGTCAAGGACGTGCTGCTGCTCGACGTCACCCCGCTCTCCCTGGGCATCGAGACCCTCGGCGGCGTGTTCACCCGCCTGATCGACCGCAACACGACGATCCCGACCAAGAAGAGCCAGGTGTTCTCGACGGCTGAGGACAACCAGACCGCCGTGACCATCCGCGTCTTCCAGGGCGAGCGCGAAATGGCCGCCGACAACAAGGCGCTGGGCCAGTTCGACCTGGTGGGCATCCCGGCGGCGCCGCGCGGCGTGCCGCAGGTCGAGGTGACCTTCGACATCGACGCCAACGGCATCGTCAACGTTTCGGCCAGGGACAAGGCGACCGGCAAGGAGCAGGCCATCCGAATCCAGGCTTCGGGCGGTCTTTCCGATGCCGACATCGACAAGATGGTCAAGGACGCCGAGGCGCACGCTGACGAGGACAAGAAGCGTCGCGCGCTGGTCGAGGCGAAGAACCAGGGCGAGGCGCTGGTCAACTCCACCGAGAAGTCGGTGGCGGAGTATGGCGACAAGGTTTCGGCCGCTGACAAGACGGCGATCGAGACGGCTGTCGCCGCCCTGAAGACCGCGCTTGAAGGCGATGACGTCGAAGCGATCACCGCGCGCACCAATGAGCTGATGCAGGCTTCCATGAAGCTGGGCCAGGCCATGTATGAAGCCCAGCAGGCTTCGGAAGGCGGCGACGCCGGCGCCGCTGGCGCCAAAAAGGATGACGACGTCATTGACGCCGACTTCCAGGAAGTCGACGACAACAAGAAGCAGGGCTAAGCCAATTGACGCGGGGCCGCAATTTGCGGCCCCGCTGTCTTTGGCGAAGCAATCCCGGGCGTCGCGGCGGTTCGCGCGCCCGGACGTCAGGGCGAAGGCCGGCGGCAGGGCCGGGACCTGGCTCTGGCCAAATGGAAGCCATAATCCGGCGTGCGGAAAAGGCGCGTTGGGCGCTGGTTTCATGGGTTTGGACGTTTTCTGGAAAAAGTCGGATCACCATATGACGCCCATGCCGGGAGAGACCGGGCGGCGGTGTGGTTGTGTCTGGCTGGATGGCCATGGCGCGCGCCGGGCCGACGATGAGAAGATGACAGGATCAGGTCTGGAAATTGCCCGATGACCAAGCGCTGCTACTACGAGGTCCTTGAGGTTGAACGGACCGCCTCCGACGGCGAGCTGAAATCGGCCTTCCGCAAGCTGGCCATGAAATGGCACCCGGACAGGAACCCGGGCGACGCCGCGGCCGAGCTGCGCTTCAAGGAGGTCGCCGAGGCTTACGAGATCCTGAAGGACGGCCAGAAGCGGGCGGCCTATGACCGTTTCGGCCATGCGGCCTTCGAGCAGGGCGGCATGGGCGGCGGCGCGGGGCCCGGTTTCGGCGCCGACTTCTCGGATTTCATGACGGACATCTTCGACAATTTCTTTGGCGACAGCCGCGCCCGCGGCGGCCGCCAGGGCCGCAATCGCGGCTCCGATGTCCGTTACAATCTCGAAATCACCCTGGAGGAAGCGTTCGCCGGCAAAACCGCGGCGATTCGCGTGCCGACCGCGGTGCGCTGTGACAGTTGCGAGGGCACTGGCGCCAAGGCCGGCTCGCGCGCCCGCACCTGCGGAACCTGCGGCGGCGCCGGTCAGGTGCGCGCCGCCCAAGGCTTTTTCGCCATCCAGCGCACCTGCCCAACCTGCGGCGGCCGCGGCGAGATCATCGACAATCCGTGTGACGTCTGCCACGGCGCCGGCCGCGTCACCCGCGAGCGCAACCTGTCGGTCAACGTGCCGGCCGGCGTCGAGGACGGCACCCGCATCCGCCTCTCGGGCGAGGGCGAGGCGGGGAGCAACGGCGGCCCCGCCGGCGACCTGTACATTTTCCTGGCCATCAAGCCGCACGCCATCTTCCAGCGCGACGGCGCCGACCTGTTCTGCCGCGCGCCGGTGTCGATGACGCTGGCGGCGCTCGGCGGCGAGTTCGAGGCTCCGACGCTGGACGGCGAGCCAGCGAAAGTGTCGATCCCGGCGGGCACGCAGACCGGCCGCCAGCTGCGTCTGAAGGGCAAGGGCATGCCGGTGCTGCGCAGCCGCAACGTCGGCGATCTGTACATCCAGGTCGTGGTCGAGACGCCCCAGAACCTGTCGCGCCGTCAGCGCGAACTGTTGCAGGAGTTCGAGCGGGAATCCTCGGGTGAAACGCACCCGGAAAGCGCCGGCTTCCTGTCCCGCGTCAAGGAACTGTTCGGCGGCCTGGGCGGTTGAAGACAGCCTGGGATTGTCGGGGACCCCGGTGTTGTCCACGGCTGACAGCGCGATCAAAACCGGTTGTCCCGACTGGAATTTGAGGCGGAGCCCTATGCGCTCCGGCGCAACGGGTGTAACCAGAAGCAGTCAGGGCAGGCCAGACCATCCGTTGGGCGGTCGGGCCCGGCCGGAACGCCAGCCTGCGACCGGTCCGCTGGCGGGGCTGGAGCATGATGTGAATAAGTGGATGCCGGTTATTCGCGAAAATCATGCGATATTAAAAACATGGAGCGCATGCGTTTCTGATTGAACGCCTGACGCTCCATGCATCGATGGAAGGAATTCCATGTCAGTTGGCGATCTTGCAGCAGCAAACGTGCAGCGCAGCGGCCCTGGCTGTTGCGCCGCGTCTCACCTGGCCGGAGCCCGCTGATCTTGCCCCGCCAACGTCAATCCGGAAAACCGCCTGTCCGCATCGAGGATGAGGCGCGGTTCCTGCGCTCCTGGGTGGAGCGTCCGCTGGTCACTGGCGCGGTGACGCCCTCAGGCAAGATGCTCGCCCGCACCATGGCCAGCTACCTCGATCCGGCTGCCCCGGGCCAGGTCATTGAGCTTGGACCAGGCACCGGCCCGGTCACAGAAGCCATCCTGCGTCGGGGCGTGCCGGAAAACCGTCTGATCCTGGTGGAGTACAGCGCCGATTTCTGCGCGCTGCTGGCCAGGCGTTTTCCCGCCGCCACCATCCTGCAGGGCGACGCCTACAATTTTCCCGAACTGCTGGCCGGGCGACTGGAAGGTCCGGCGGCGGCCACCGTGTCCAGCCTGCCGCTGTTCACCAAGCCGCTGCCCATGCGCATGAAGCTGCTGAATGACGCCTTCCATCTGATGCAGCCAGACGCGCCCTTCGTGCAGTTCACCTATTCGCCGGTTTCGCCGATTCCGAAATCCGGGGACTACACCTCGCAGCCGTCCGGCCGGGTCTGGTGGAACCTGCCGCCGGCGCGGGTCTGGGCCTACCGGCGTTGCCCGAACGTCAATGGGCATGCCAACGGACACGCGCACGCGCCGCACGTGCTTCCCAATGGCAAACATCGCCCGCGTTGATCCGCCGCCGTCGCGCCCGGCCATTGGTCAGGACGGATTCGTCTTCTCCAGGGCTTGAGCGCGGCGCGGCGCCTGTGCGAAGAGGCGTCATGAACGCGCAAACTCCCTCCCGGCCGCCCCGCGCGGCCATTCCGCCCCGGGACCGCCTGATCGTCGCGCTGGATTTTCCGGATGTGGCGGCGGCGCGCGCCATGACGGCGCGGCTCGGCGATGCGGTGAGCTTCTACAAGGTCGGGATGGAGCTGGTTTACGGCGGCGGGTTGCCGTTCGTTGGCGAACTGGCCGACCAGGGCAAGCAGGTCTTCGTCGACCTGAAGCTGCATGACATTCCCAACACGGTCGAGAAGGCCACGGCCCGTATCGCCGGCCTCGGCGGTTGCTTCCTGACGGTGCACGCCTATCCGCAGACCATGCAGGCCGCCGCGCGCGGCCGCGGCGCCAGCGCGCTGCAGATCCTCGGCGTCACCGTCATGACCTCCTATGACGACGCCGATCTCGCCGAAGCCGGCTATGCCGCCGGCGTGCGCGACACCGTGGCCCGACGCGCCGTCCAGGCGCGCGCCGCCGGCATCGACGGCCTCATTCTATCGGCCGAGGAAACCCGGGCGATGCGCGCCATCGTCGGCGACGACATGCTGCTGGTGACCCCCGGCATCCGCCCGGCGGGCGCGGCGCTTGGCGACCAGAAGCGGGCGGTGACGCCCGGCCAGGCCATTGCCAACGGGGCCGACTATCTGGTGGTTGGCCGGCCGGTGACGGAAGCCGCCGACCCGGTCGGCGTGGCGCGGGCCATCGTTCAGGATATCGAAGCGGCGCTTTGATCGGACCTGATCAGCGCCCGGGAAGGGGACAGAGCATGGCGAAGGGTTACTGGATCGGGCGCGTCGACGTGTCGGACGCCGACGCCTACAAGGCCTATGTGGCGGCCAACGCCGAAGCGTTCGCCAAATACGGCGCCCGTTTCCTGGTGCGCGGCGGCGCCTTCGAGGCGGTCGAAGGCGAGGCGCGCGCCCGTAACGTGGTCATCGAGTTTCCCAGCCGCCAGGCGGCGATCGATTGCTGGAACTCGCCGGAATACAGGCGCGCCAAGGCGCTGCGCGATGGCCACGCGGTCGCCGACATGGTGGTGATCGACGGCTATGACGGCCCGCAGCCGGGCGAGGGCTGAGATCATGAGCGACATGAAGCTGGTCGTATTCGGCGCCGCCGGGCGCATGGGCCGCATGCTGGTGACGACCATCGCGGATACGCAGGGCGCCGTGCTGCACGGCGCCACGGATCGTCCTGGCGCGGAGGCGCTCGGCAAGGATGCGGGCCTGCTGGCCGGCATTGGCGCGAACGGCGTCATCGTCACTGACGACGTGGGGAAGGCCCTCGACGGCGCCGGCGCCGTTATCGACTTTTCCGCCCCGGCGGCGACGGTGGCTCTTGCCGGGCTGGCCGCGGAACGCGGCGTTGCCCACATCATCGGCACCACTGGCCTGTCGGAAGCCGATCTCGCCGCCCTTGCGGCGGCGGCCAAGCGCAATGTGGTGGTCCGCTCCGGCAACATGAGCCTTGGCGTCAACCTGCTGGCGGCGCTGGTGCGCCAGGCGGCGGCGGCGCTGGGCGAGGATTTCGACATCGAGGTGCTGGAAATGCACCATCGCCACAAGGTCGACGCCCCTTCCGGCACAGCTTTGCTGCTTGGCGAGGCGGCTGCGGAAGGGCGCGGGATCAACCTGGGCCAGCGCTCCGTGCGCGTTCGTGATGGCCACACCGGCCCGCGCACCCCGGGCGACATCGGCTTCGCCACCTTGCGCGGCGGCTCGGTGGTCGGCGATCACAGCGTCATTTTCGCCGGCCCCCATGAGCGCATCACCCTGTCGCATCATGCGGAAGACCGGGGCATTTTCGCCCGCGGCGCCGTGCGCGCCGCCCTGTGGACGCGCGGCCGGGCGCCGGGGCTGTATTCCATGGCCGACGTCCTGGGCGTTGGTTAGGGCGTTTCAGGAACAGCGGGCGCCGCTTTTCCCGAAGCAAGTGCGTCAGGTCAACACGACGGAGCGCTTTTCGATCAGGCGGAGCCGCCCGGTCGATCGGAGGCCGTTCCAGTTGCCGAAATTTTTCCCATATGACTACCGGCGCGGCGCCAGAACGGCCGCCGCGCCGCAACCGGAGTTCACCCCATGACCGAGCGTCTTCTTGTTCTCGCCCGTCACGGCCAGAGCGACTGGAACCTCAAGAACCTGTTCACGGGCTGGAAAGACCCGGACCTGACCGAGCTTGGCGTTTCGGAAGCAAAGGCCGCCGGCGACCGCCTGAAGGCGAAGGGCCTGTCGTTTGACCGCTGCTACACCTCGGGCCTGACCCGCGCCCAGCGCACGGCCCAGCTTATTCTTGGCCAGCTCGGTCAGCCTGATCTGCCGACTGTCCGCGACATCGCCCTGAACGAGCGCGACTATGGTGAGCTGTCCGGCCTGAACAAGGATGACGCCCGGGCGAAATGGGGCGAGGACCAGGTCCACGTCTGGCGCCGCTCCTACGACGTGCCGCCGCCCGGCGGCGAGAGCCTGAAGGACACCGCCGCCCGCGTGCTGCCCTATTACATCCGCGAGATCCTGCCGGCGGTGATGCGCGGCGAGCGCGTGCTGGTCGCCGCCCACGGCAATTCCCTGCGCGCGCTGATCATGGTGCTGGACGGCCTGACCACCGACACCATCGCCGGCCTGGAGTTGGCTACTGGCGTGCCGCTGGTCTACCGCCTCAACGCCGACACCACGGTGGCCTCGAAGGAAATTCTCGCCGCCTGAGGGTGAGTCCACCCCGCAAACGCTGCAATGGCCTGCCCAATGGGCGGGCCATTTTCGTTGACGCGTCGCCTGATTGGTAAACCACGCCAGGCCGCCGGCGGTGACGCGCTGGTGATGGCGACGCCCCATGCGTAGTTCACGCCCGACAACCTCCGGTCGCCGGCGTCGCCGATACGCCGCCCAGACCGGACCGTTTGACAAGCGTTCCCTGTCGTAAAGGGGGGCCATATGGCCTGCCCGCCCGGCGCTGATACCCCGGGCTGGAGCCGCGCCGACGGGAAGCGGAGGTTTTTCCAGGCCGTGACGGGCCGGCTGTCAGCTGCGCCGGGCGCCGACAAAGCGGGCGGCGTGACGCAGGATGTCCGCTTCCGCGCCGAAACAGTCGAGCGCGGCGATGGCCCCGTCGATCAGTTCGTCACAGATGGCCCGGGCGCCGGCGAGGCCCAGCGCCGTGACCAGGGTGCCCTTGCCCTTCTCCGCGTCCTTGCCGGCCCGCTTGCCCAGGGTTTCGGCGTCGGCTTCGTGGTCGAGAATGTCGTCGGCGATCTGGAACGCCCCGCCCACCGCCTTGCCGTAGCGCGCCAGCCGCGCCTGGAGGTCCGCGTCGGCGCCGGCGACAAGCCCGCCCGCCTCCACGGCGAACGCCAGCAGGGCGCCGGTTTTCAGCGCCTGCAAATGCAGGATGTCATCCGGCGACAGGCGCGCCGCGCCCCAGCGCCCCTCGGCGGCGAGGTCGAGCATCTGGCCGCCTACCATGCCGGTCATGCCGCCGGCGCGGGCCAGATCCAGCGTCAGCCTGGCGCGGACATCGGGAGAGGGGTGCGCCCCCGCGTCCGCGATCACCTCGAACGCCAGCGTCAGCAGGGCGTCTCCGGCCAGGATGGCGGTGGCCTCGTCGAACGCCTTGTGAACCGTTGGCTGCCCCCGCCGCAGGTCATCGTCATCCATCGCCGGCAGGTCGTCGTGCGCCAGGGAATAGCAGTGCAACAGTTCGATGGCGGCGGCCGCGGGCAGGGCTGCCTCCGCCTCCGCGCCGCACAGCACGGCGGTTTCCACCGTCAGGAACGGCCGCAGCCGCTTGCCGCCGCCCAGCGCCGCGTGGCGCATGGCGGCGAGCAGCCGCGGCGGCGCGGCGCTGCGCCGGTCGAGAATCTCCGTCAACGTCGTTTCCATGGCGGCGGCCCGGCCGGCGAGCCGTTCCTGGAAGGCTTGCGCGGAAGCAGCCGGAGCCAGTGCGGCCGGGACATTGTCTGGATGGCTGGCGGACACCTGGCTTCTCCGGTTTCTGGGGTCATGGCGCATGGAGCGGCCTGTCAGCAGCGGCTTGCCGGAGCCGGGCGGGCGGGTCAAGTTTTGTGAAGCCGCAGGCGGGCGTCGGGGCGAGACAGAGGGCGCGACATCGGCGTATGCTGCCGTGTTTCAGGCAGCGCCGCGGCTGGCATGGCGCGGCGGCAGGGGTGTGAGGGGAAACGGGGCTTGTGGGGATCACGGCTGGCGGGACCAGGGCCAGGGAGAAGGCGAGGAGCCATTCCGGCGACGGTGTGGCTGCGAGGCGCAGCCGCGTTCAGGTGCAGGCGGAGGACGCGTCGCCTGCCGAAAAATCAGCCGTGAGCGCCGCGCCCAGGCGCCGGTGGCTGCGCAAGCTGGTGAACCGTCTCATCCTCATCCTGCTGGCGCTGGCCGCCATTCCGCTGGGGTTGATGCTGCTCTATGCGGTCGCGCCGCCAGTCTCCAACCTGATGCTCGCGCGGTGGTTCACCGGGCAGCCGGTGACCCGCATCTGGACGCCGCTGGACCGCATCGCCCCCTCGTTGCCGCTGGCGGTCGCCGCTTCGGAAGATTCGCGCTTCTGCCAGCACCACGGCGTGGATTGGGTGGAGCTGCGCGCCGCGATCCAGGACACCGATGAGGATGGCCTGCCGACCCGCGGCGCTTCGACCCTGACCATGCAGACGGTGAAGAACCTGCTGCTGTGGCAGGGGCGCTCGCCCGTCCGCAAGGCGCTTGAGCTGCCGCTGGCGGCATTGGCCGATATCGTCTGGTCCAAGCGCCGCACCATGGAGCTGTATCTGAATGTGGCCGAATGGGGCGAGGGGATTTTCGGCGCCGAGGCGGCGGCGCGACGCTATTTCGGAAAGAGCGCCGCCAGGCTCACGCCAGCGGAATCCGCGCGTCTGGCGGCGGTTTTGCCCAATCCCATCCGCTATGACGCGGAAAAACCATCGCGCTATGTGGCGACGCGCGCCGGGCGAATCGCGGCGCGGGCGCGGCAGCAGTCCTTGCCCTGTCTGTGATGGCCGGCGGCCGGTTTGTCGCGACTGCGTTTGCGGGGCTGGTCAAGGTCGCGGGAACCCTGTATAAGCCCGCATCCCCAACGAAACGGGTTCTGATCGCGGTCGCTGTAGCGTGAACCGCACGGGCCGACGTTACAGCAACGCTTCGAGAGACAGACATGGCCGTTCCAAAACGCAAGACCTCGCCGATGAAGCGCGGTTTCCGCCGCTCCGCCGACGCCCTCGCCGCCCCGACCTACGTCGAGGACAAGGACTCCGGCGAACTGCGCCGTCCGCATCACATCGACCTGAAGACCGGCATGTATCGCGGTCGCCAGGTGCTGAAGCCCCGCGCTGACGCCTGATTCCGTGCGCCGGTCGTCTGGCCGGTGAACGTGCGAGATATTGTTCGGGAATTCGGCGGATCGATCCGCCAGATATTTCCAAACAGGTTCTGAGCCCCGCCTGCCTGGTGCATGCGGGGTTTTCGCATGTAGACCTCCTGCATCCAGGAAGTCCGACCAGGGAGCCGGTCCAGGCCTCGGCTCAAGGGACCGCATGCCGCGTCAACCCGCCAAATGCGGCGTGGCGATGGCGGCGCCGGTCAGCAGGTTGTGAAGCTCTGGACGGCTGGGGAGCACGGTGACAACTGCTGCTTTTCCTCCAGCTTTTACCGGCTGTTAGCAATGCGCCGGTCAACATGCCCGCAAGACACATGACGCAAAGGCGCAGCCGGTTTCGCCAGCCCAACAGGTTGGCGCCGGGCGCGCAGGAGCAGTTCCGGCGGGGTGCGCGGCGCCCGCCGCCCGGATGCATGCGTCAGATTCACGGACAGGGCATTCCGCATTCCAGCCGGAGGCGCCTTGCCGTTGCGGCGGGATGCGGTGATGCGCGGCTTGTTAGGAAAATTCAGCGAGACGTTCCAGGCCCGCAGGTCAGGGCGTCGCGCCGGGGGGCGGCTGGCGGCGACGGCCGGTCAGCTCGCGCCCGGCCCGTCCCAGGGGGAGCGCGCGCTTGATCCGGCGCAGGGGCTTCTGGCCTGCCACATGGCCTCGTGGAGCTGGGATCTGGCGAGCGACCGCCTCGTTTGGGGACCCACAGCCATGGCCGCCCTGGGGTTTGACCGCCGCCGGCATCTGTCGTCCGGCAAGGCCTGGGCGTCGCTGGCGGCGCCCGGCTCCGGCGAGAGCCGCGCCGACGTCATTCACGGCGCCGCCGGCGCGGATCATGGCGAGGGCGCGCCGTTTCGCTGCCGCTATGTGGTCAACGCCGGCCGCGGCCTGTGCGTCATCGAGGAGCGCGGCCGCTGGCACGCAGGCCCGGACGGGCGTCCCGCCCGGGCGGAAGGCGTCATGCGCGTGTGTCCCATCGATGGACGCCCGCCGGATGCGCCGCTGGCCGGGCGCCGCATCGAGCCGGCGCGGGATATCGTGACGCGCACCCTGACAGCGATGCTGCATGATCCGGCGCGCGGGTTACGCTCGGTGTCGGCCGGCGTCTGCCTGCTCACGCCGCGAACCCCGGACGTGTCGGCGTCCGATCCGGCGATGATGGACCTGGCCGCGGCGGCGATCGCGCGCCGCCTGCGGCGCACCGATGTGGTCGCGGTGCTGGACCCCGGGCAGTTCGCCATCATCCTCAACGGTTGCGACAGCGCGCAGGGCCGGCAGGCCGCTGCGGCGGTGGCGCGCAATGTGGAGCGGGCCTGCCCCGGCCTGCAGGCTCATGTGGGCCTGGTGACCGCCTCGGACGGCGCCGGCGACGCCAGTTCGCTGCTTGAGCGGGCCAGCGAGGCGGCGCGCCAGGCGGCTGACGCCGGCGAGATGGTGGTCGTTCTGGCTCCCCGCGCCAGACGCCGGCCGCCCGCCCGGCCGCCCGCCATGTCCATGCCTGACGTGATCGCGTTGCTGAATGGCCGTGGCGTCGGCCTCCGCCGGCGGCGCCTGGTCGATCTCGACGGCGCGGACCTGCGTCTTGAGGAAGCGCTGCCGGTGGCCGCCTGCGAAGGCGGGGCTGGCGTGATGGGGCCAGGGTTGCTGGCGCCGGTGGCGGCGCAGATGAACCTTTCCGGGTTGCTCGACCAGCGGATGCTGGAGCAGACCGTGCGCCTGCTGGCGGCTGACCCGGCCGCTCACATGTTGTTGTGCATCGCCCCGGCGACGTTGGTCAGCCCGGAGTGGCGCGGCGCCGTCGCCGCATGGCTGGCGGCGCATCCAGGCGTGTCGGCCCGGCTGGTCATTGCCCTTGATGAGACGGCGTTCGCGCCCGCAGAACCACTGCCAATGCGACTTGGGGACCCCAGGGAAGCCGCGCCGGAAGAAGCAGACCCGCTGGAGGCCGGCGCCGGCATTCGTAACGGTGGGGAGGGGCAGGCGACAGGGGCAAGCGCGGCGGACGCCGGGCAGGGCCACGATCCGCGCGCCATCGCCCAGCACCTGGCCATGATGAAGGCGCTTGGCGTCAGCGTGGGCGTCACCGGCTTCGGCCTTGGCTGGCTGAAACTCGAGGACCTCTCGGCCATGGCGGTGGATGTGGTTTGCATGAGCGGCCTGTTCGTCAACGAAAGCCTGTCGCTGGTTGGTACGGACCGTTTTGTCGTGCGCGCCCTCGTCGACGGCGTGCGGGAAATCGGCGCCGCCGTCATGGCGCCGGCGCCCTGACAGCCAGCGGCGGGCGCCGCTGCCGCCGCGCCTCTGTGGAAATAAGCGGGCGGGAGGCGGCAGCGGGCCGGAAGGCCTTGTCAGGCGGCGAACGCTCGTGTACGTACCGCCCACCACAGGCGCTGACCTCGTGATTGCGGAGAGGTGGCAGAGTGGTTGAATGCACCGCACTCGAAATGCGGCATAGGGGCAACCCTATCGGGAGTTCGAATCTCCCCCTCTCCGCCATTATACACGTCCAGGTTGCTGGTTTTTAACCAGAATCAAACTTGACGTTTCGGATCGATCCCAATCTCAACCTTAATGATTTTGCGCGCGCTAACGTCTGTCCGGCGGGGCCGTTCCCGTGTGTGACCGCCGTCCGCCCTGCCGCGTAACAGGTCTGGTGGCGACAGGCCACAGGTGGTGTTACGCGACCACCTGCGACCTGGGCGTTTCTTCGTCCTGGCGCGGTCCTGCAAGGGCACAGGCGGAATGATCGCAGGAATATCAGGGTTTGGCTCAGCCAGTGCAGGCTGATTTCCTGATGTGCGGCGGCGGTGTTTGTCCTGCTCCTGCGCCCGCAACGCCGCGCAAACCCTGAGCGACAAATTTTCTGTAAGTGTTTGCCGCGTTCTGGATTGCTCCGGCCGTGTCCGCGCTCCGCGCCACATATTGCGTGTAAACGTAATCGCGCGCCGACATCAGCAAAAACGCCAACACATCCAGCTCGTTCACATCGTAGCCAGGCATTTCTCCCGCGTCATGGTGGCGTTTCAGCAATTTGCGATAGCGCGCGAGCATATTGTCCACGTGCCGGTGGTGTCCCTCGGGCGTCGCCACATGTGCTTCGTGCAGGAGGCGGAAGAACCATGGATGCTGCTGCGCATACGAAAAAAAGTCCAGGAATGCGCGGGCTTCCAGTTCGACGATTCCGTATGAACTGTTCGCAGCGGCGTTCAGCGCGTCAAGTACTTCCTCACCTTTCATCGGCAGCAAAGCGTCGAAGAGAGCCTGACGGCTGTCAAAGTAGGCGTAAAAAGTTCCGCAGGCGAGGCCCGCCCGCTCCATGATCCGGGAAATGGTTGCATTGGCGTAGCCGTGCTCACCAATAATCTCGGCTGCAGCCTGGCATATCAACGCACGCGCGCGTTCTGATTTTTCCTGTCGGGTCAGTCGCGGCTGGCGCGGCCTGGTTGCTGGAGCCGTTTTGCTGACTGGCGCCCGTTCTCCGCCAGGTAGCCGCTCTTTCCTTGCACGCGCCATCAATCATGATCCCTAACCGGGCCTGGACGAACCGGGCGGGGCCAGAAATATCCGGGCGCGACTTTCCAGCCGTCGCGTCCAGGTCGAGGCGATCATTTACGACATTCGGCGGCGCCTGGGCAATCTCGGGCGCGACGCCCCGATGAAGCCTGGCGAACTGGGCAAGGCGGGCGGGGCGCTATCCCAACCGTAACGCGGCCAGACCTGTGCTGCGGACCCGGCCCTACGGGCGGCGCATTGGCGCCTAGGCGGTGCGCCAGATACGCGCCGCCGGGATGATGCGCTGGCGCCAGTGTCGGAGGACCCGCCGCGCGACACGCCGTCGGGATCGCGCGGCGGCTGCGGGCTACTTCCGGTTCGCCTTCGACTGGAAGCTCTGCATGAAATCGGCGTCAATGTAGGAGCCATTCTGGTGCAGGCGATAATGCGTATGCGCCAGGTGATGGGCATTGAAGGCTGCCCGCTGCACGTTCTCGAACCCCTGCGCGTGGAAGACAGCGTTGAGCGCGTCCTTGGCGAGTTTGAGTGCAAACGCGGGTTTGTCGGCGAGACTTCGTGCGAACGCCAGCGTTTCGGCCTCGAGGGCGTCGCGCGCTACCACCCGGTTCACCATGCCGGCGGTCCGGGCTTCTTCGGCGGTGATCGGCTGGCCGGTCATCAGGAACTCTTTCGCCTTGCGGATGCCCAGCTCCCACGCATGGGCAAAATACTCCACGCCGGGAATGCCCATGTACATGGTATTGTCTTGGAATGTGGCGTCGTCGCTGGCAATCACAAAGTCGCAGGGCCAGATCAGCATGAGGCCGCCGGCGATGGCCTTGCCGTGAACGGACGCGATCGTCGGCTTGGCGAGATCGCGCCAGCGACGACAAAAACCTTCATAAATTTCCTTCTCCCGGCTGTAGTAAGCTTCCGCGCCGGCCCAATTGTTGGGCTCCCAATTGTTTGCCCCCCATGCGCCGACAAGCTTGCGGACCCCTTTTTCAACATCCTTTTCCCGCAGGTCATGTCCGGCGGAAAAGTGCTGTCCCTTTGCCGCGAGGATAACCACTTTCACCTGGTTATCCGCCATGGCCTCATCAAACGCGTCATTCAGCTCATAAAGCAGGTGTGTGTCCTGCGCATTGCGGGCGTCAGGCCGGTTCAGCCAGATGCGGGCGATGTTGGCCTCGGGCTTCTCGTAAATAATCGTGTCGAACGTGGGCATGTGCGTCTTCCGTTGTGAAATTGGTTTGAGCGGGCTCTGTCTGGATAGCGCTCCGGCGTCTGGACCCGCGCCGGCGCAGGGCGAAAGAGGGCGTCCGGAAACTGGCGCGTGATGGTTCACGCGCCAGACCTGGTTCAATCGATATTGACCCACCGCCCGCCGTCGAATTTCTGCAATTGCAGCGACTGGTAGGCGGAGAAATTATCCGGAGATGTGTGCAGAATAATTTTGTTTTGCTGCATGGGCATACGTTCATTGTTGATGCTGCCCACCAGTTTCATGATGTTATCGCGGGTCAAATTATCGCCAGCCCGCTCAAGAATGCGTTTCATCATGTTGACGACGATATAGGTCGAGGTAAGGTCTTTCGGATTCTCCTGCGGCGCCCATTTCTTCATAAACGCGAGGTAGTCTTTGACTTCTGGATCATTGACGAGGTCCGGGTCGTCGGGCGCTTTGGCGAAGTTCCCGGTGATGACGCCGGTTGAAGCTTCGACTCCGGCGGGCGTCAGCACATGGCTGATGGAAGCGGAGGCGTTGGTGACAAACTGCAGCGGCTTCCAGCCGATCTCGTGGGCCTTGCGCATCGCCTGGGCGGCGAATTTTGGGGTCGTGGCGCTGATGAACACGTCGGCGCCGGAGTTTTTCAGGTTGAGGATCTGCGAGTCAACGACAGGGTCAGAGGTTTCATAGGCCTGGGCGCTGACAAGCGCCTTCGGCTTGCCGTGCGCCTCAAGCGCTGCGCGAATACCGTTCAGGTGATCCTTGCCGTAGTCGTCATTGGCGTACAGCACGCCGATCTTTGCATCCGGCTTCTGCTTCAGGATGTAATCAACATATGTTTTCTGTTCGAGCGCGTAGGATGGCCAGAACGGCATGGTCCATGGATAGGCCTTCGGATTATTGAATTTGCTGGCCCCCGTGGTGATCAGCACCTGAGGCACCTGCTTGCTGTTCAGATACTTCTGTGTCGCTGTATTGGTAGGAGTGCCGGAGACGCCGAAAATCAGCAGGACATTGTCGCTTTCAACCAGTTTGCGGGTTTGCTCCAGAGCTTTTGGCGGACTGTAGGCGTCATCAAGGCTGATAAATGTGATCTTGCGTCCATGAATGCCGCCATTGGCGTTGATCATGTCGAAGAACGCTTTGGCCGTGCGGCCGCCCGCGCCGTAAGCGGAGACAGGCCCGCTATAGGCTGTGGTGCTGCCCAGGCGGATTTCCGTATCGGACGCGCCGGGGCTGTAGGCTGGCTTGTCCGCCGCCGTGGCCGGCGCAGCTGCGAACATGCCGCTCAGGAAGCCGGCCAGAACGGCCTTTTGCGTTATCGAACGCTTCATTGGTGTTCCCCCGTTTGTTGTTGAATGTCACGGTGCGCGCCCGGCGCACATTGTTTGTGATGCAATTCCGGCGGCGGCGCGTGATGCACGTGGTGATCCTGTGTATACTTCCGGAATGGGCCGGGATTACTGCCAGACGAGCAGTTTTTTCTCGAGCCAGTTCATGGCGACGGTTATGGAAAGTCCGAGCAGGGCGAGCAGGAGCAGCAGGGCCATGACGCCGTCCATGTCAAAGGTGGACTGCAGATAGGCCAGCACCTGTCCCAGGCCGTGCTCGGCGGCGATCAGCTCGGCGCCGACCACGCCGAGCAGGGCGTAGACCAGTCCGAGCCTGAGGCCGGAGAAGATCACCGGC